>CEUD01085731.1_pt1 | contig 10507 bp, 7 predicted proteins | sample 356481 | NCBI WGS metagenome assembly CEUD01 (sample SAMEA2623314, study PRJEB7988) | marine metagenome | isolation source: saline water (ENVO:00002010), including | reverse complement strand
TTATTTATATTATATATAGTAATATGAATAAAAGTAAATTCGTTTTTTCAAAAGAAGATTATGACAGTGGAAATGGTTTTTCTACGTATATTTGGGGTCCTTGTTTATGGCAGTTCATTCATATTATGACTTTTAACTACCCAGTTAAACCTACTAAAGAAGATAAAAAAAATTATCTTCAATTTTTACAATTATTAGCCAAAACTTTACCTTGTAAATGGTGTAGAAAAAATTATAGTAAAAATATTAATGAACAAGATACTAAATTGGATATGAATACAATGGAAAATAGAGAAACTCTTTCTAGATGGGCTTGTAACATGCATAATAAAGTAAATAAAATTTTAAAAAAAAATACATGTAAAAAATATGATGATACCCGTGATTTTTATGAACAATTTAGAGCAAGGTGCACTCCAGCGAAAGATGTCAAAAAAGGACAACATGGAGGTTGTACTGAACCAATTCATAAAGGAGTGAAATCTAGAATTGTTTTACGAATTGTTCCAAGAAATTCAAAAACAGAAGTTTTAAAAATTAATAAAAAATGTTTATGTAAAAAAAAAATTTTAAAATAAAATATTTTTGTTTGAAGAAAATATATTGTAATAATTAAAATATCTTATTACAATATATGAATATGGATATTGGAATTTTAGACCCAAAAGGACGGAAAAAAAATCCATTAACAAATGAATCTTATAGTAAGCAATATAAAAAATATGCTTTAACAAACAAAGGAGCATGGATTGATTTACCAATTTCAAAATATAGAAAGGAACTAATAGAAAAAATCCAAAATAATCGAGTAAATATCATAACTGCTGGAACAGGTGCTGGTAAAACTGTAATTATTCCCAAATGTGCTTTACATGCTCTAAATTATGAAGGGAAAGTTGTAATGACTGTTCCTAAAAAAATGTTGGCTCTTAGTAATGCTACATATGCTGCTAAAACATTAGATATAAGATTAGGAAAAGAGGTTGGATTTAAACATAGCAATTCAAAATTATCTAAAGAAATCCCAATAGAACATAAGGGTAAAGAAATAGTTTTGGACGAAGACGAAGAATCTTATAGTAAAACTGATACAAAATTATTATATGCTACAGATGGTACTATTGTAAATCATTTTTTAAATGATCCTGATATGATGAAAAAAGATGCTTGTGATATTTTAATAATGGATGAAGTACATGAAAGAAGTATTCAAATTGATCAATTACTATATTTAGCACGAGAAGCTTTACGAAAAAATGAAAATTTTAAAGTTATTATAACAAGTGCCACTTTAGATAAAGAACTATTTTCAGAATATTTTAGTGAATTTGATCCAATAATTAGTGATTATGCTGGTAAAAAAAAATACGACGTTCAAAAAATATTTTTAGATAGAAAAATTAGAGAGAGTAGTTATACTGACGAAGGAGTATCAATTATAGAAAAAATATTAAATCAAGAAAAAAAGAAAGATAAGAAAGATCAAAACTTTAACCAAGGGTCAATTTTATTTTTTGTACCTATTTTAGCAGATGCTAAAAAAATATGCGAGAAAATTGCAAATAAAACTTTTAAATCGGGAACTTATAATCCATATTGTGTTGAATTAGGAAGTAAAACTTCTGATCAAAAGAAGGAATATGCCATACATATTGATAAATATAAAACTGCTGAAGATGGTCCATATGATCGTAAAATTGTTGCTTCAACAAATATTGCTGAATCATCAATAACAATAAATGCTTTATCATATGTTATCGATTCTGGATATGAATGGGTTGTATCTTATGATCCTTTACGAAATGCCAAATCAATGAGTCGAGAAAGAATCAGTAAAGCACAAGCAGAACAAAGATGGGGAAGAGTTGGTCGTAATTTAGAAGGTCGTATTTATTGTCTTTATACGGAAGAAGAATATGAATCATTCGAAGAATTCCCTGAGCCAAAAATTAAAAAAGAAAATCTTGACAAAGTTATATTAAATTTAAGTAATATGTTAGAAAAGGACAATCAAAATGTGAATCATATGACTAAAATATTAAATGAATTTATTGAACCACCAAGACCAGAATTTATTCAAACTGCTACAGATATTTTAAAAACTATAGATTGCTGTGATAAAAATAATGATTTAACACCACTTGCTAAATTTTTAAAAACAATACCATTAAAACCACAAAATGCTAGAATCTTAGTAGAAGGAATTATTCAAAATAAAAAAAATGTTGCTACAATTATGGCTTGTATTTTAGATAAAATTACATCACTTAAACATATTGGAAGCTTAAAAGATATTAAACCATATATTAATGAAACCAGTGATTTATTAACAATAAAAAATATATATGATGCTTTTAGAATATTATCACAAAAAGAAAGAATAGAATTCTGTGAAAAAGATAATTTATCTTATGATCAACTTACTAAATTAGATACAAAAATAATAGATATAGTTGATTTATTAAATAAGAGAAAAAGAATGTATTCTAAACATGCAATTATGAAAATAATGCCTTCACTAACGGAAAATTTACCAAAATATGAAAAACCTATTGACTATGTATGTGACATTTTATTATCAGGATATTCAGGAAATTTATCCCAACAAGTTGCGAATCAAAAATATCGTAATTGTATGCCATCAATTGTTGAAAGTTTTTCATTAAAAAATAATACTGCTATAGAAACAAAAAATGTTAAATATATAATATATGGTTCATATATAAGTGATTATCAACGCAGTAATGCTAGTTTTATTACGAACATTCCTCCAAATGTAATAAATAACTTAAAAACATTACAAAAAATGAAAGTAAAAAGTTGTTTAAAAGATGAAGAAGGTATTGAATTAGATGAAAATGTTCTACAAGACGAATATTATGAAAGTGTTATAAAAAAGATGCACATAGATAATGATTTTAATAATGATCATATCTTTGAACTAGATATTAAAAATTTACCTAATTTTAAAACATCTTTAAAAGATGATATCACTGATTTATATCCTTTACATATATCTTCAGATTTAGCAAATTTACCACGTCTTGATCAATTATTAAAACAATTTGATAAAGAAATTATAGATGTTGGATTTTTAACAGATGATTTAGAGCATGGAACTGATATAATTGCTAAAAAATCTGCTGATACAATAAATCTTCTTAAAATAGTTACTTATAATTATTCTAAATTGAAAGAAAAATATGATACTAAAATGGCAGAGGTAGAATTAAAAGAAAAATCTATGTCTGACTTTAGGGATAAGTTACATAAATTAAAGAGTGATATTCATTCAATAATAACAAAAATAGAACAACATAATAATCATTTGAATAAAATTAAGACAAAAATACAAAATTATGAAATAAAATCTAAAGAAATTAACAATCAATATACTAATTATTTAAAAAAAGTATTAGTAATGAGGGATGAAATTTTACCGCAATACGAAAAATCAATACAAAATTTAACAACATCATTTGAAAAAGAAAAAAATTTATATAACAAAAAAATGGATGAATTAACTAAAAATAATAAAGAGATTGAAATAATGGATATTTCATTAGAAATTCTAAAAAATAAATTAGATCAAATTATTTTAATTAAAGGTGGTGGATTATTATCTAAAAATGTAATAAAACATTTTGGTGGAAATAAATTAAAAGAACCTATTAAAATGAAATTAGATATTATATTACGATCAAATAATAAAAAAAAATTTCTAAATACCGAACCAAATAAATTATTTGAACAATTTGATGATGATGAAATTATTTATTTTTTCAAAAATATAAAAGTTAATGAAAAATTTATCACATATTCAGACAGTATAAAATTGAGAGCATTATTAAAATTATTAATGTTAGCTAAATTAAAATTAATAAATGATAAAGTACATTTAGTTCAAATTTCAAATATTTTAAATATTGATATTAAAAAAAACATGAAAATTGATGATTTAAAACAAATTTTAGAAAAACGAATTAATATTTAATTCAAAGTATTATTAGAATTAATAAATTTTTTTTCAAAATTTATTTTATTTTGTTCTCTAATATTTTGTGTCAAGTTTGGAATTAAATTACCAAATCCCAAAAAACTGAATCCAGTTATTAAAATTCCACCAATATAAACAAATTTTTGATAATTTGAATCTATTGCATTTAAATTATTAGACCAATATTTTAGTAAAAAAATTAATATAATTACTATAATTAAAATAGGGTTAAATATAAATTTTGCTATATCTTGTATCATATTTAACATATAGTAAGAATAAAATTTTAAACTACTAAATAAAAATTTTAAAAAATATTGTTTAGTAATATAAATAAATATGTCTTCAAAGAAAAATGTCAAAGAAATTTTACAACAGATTAATGTATTACAGAATCGTAATAAAACTCTAGAAAAACAAAAAACAAAAGAAATGAAACAAATGTTACAAAATGTTATCAATCGTTATAGAATACTTGATGATACAATTAAAGCACAACTTGGTGGAAATAAGAAACAAACTACTAGAAAACAAAAAAAAGTAACAAAAAAAGTAACAAAAAAGAATAAGAAAAAAAAATTATTAAAAAAGAATAAAAAATAAAGAGCTAATAAAATCTTGTTAATTATTATAATAATATGTCTTTACCAGCGAAATATCAAAAGAACATTATAGACAAAATAATTAATGATTTCCCAGAACTTATATTTGATAAAAACAATGATGTTTTAAATGACGATGTTCATTTTGAAACATATGTTAAAATCATAAAACAAGGTTCAAAAATTGAAGAGGAAATAAAAAAATTCAATGAAACATTTAAAATACCTCATGATAAACTTTTATCATTTAATACTGGAAAAATGATAATAGATATTGATGGATTAATATCAGAATCATATAAAAAAATATTAAAATTACAAGAACATAGAGATAAGTTACAAAAAGAGATTGAATATTTAGAAAATTATAATAAAAAGTTATTAACTGATATAACTCAAAAAAATCAAAATATCGAAAATTTATCCAATAAAATTAACGATTGTAAATTAAAAAAAGATACTGCTCTTAAAACAATTGAAGGTGATAAAAAGATTAAACAAAATTTAGAACAAAAATGTTCATTAATTGAAAAAAACTATCAACGTGAAGTTAAAAAAAATGAAGAACTAACTAATAAATCTAATAAAAAAATAGCAGTTAATAAAAAAAAATTATTAAATATTCGTAAAAAATTATCAGACATTAATCAAAAACTAGATGATTATAATAAAAAAGTTGGATATGAATCATCAAATAATAGTAATAATAGTAATAGTAGTAATAGTAACATTAACGATCAGGATAATAATAACTTAAAAGTAGAAAATCCAAAAAAGAAAAAAAGAAAAAAAAGGAAAAAAAAGGAAAAAAAGGAAAAAAAAATAACTAAAGATAATTTTGGGTTTTTCAATGATTTTTAAATATTATATCTAATTAAAATATTAACATTTTAAATTAAAAATCAAATTATATTTTTAATTTATAATCAAAGATATAATAAATGTCTCGTGTCCAAACATTTAAAAAATATTCTTTTTTTAAAAATAAAGATATCATGGACGAGAACTATTTAAATATATTATTTAATTCTTGTGATGACATTTCATTTCAAGAATTTTACAGGCGCTTCACGAATCAAGATAATAATGAATCTTTAAAATCTCATAAAATATGGCATAAATTATATAGTGTCAATGATTTTTTGAAACATTTTTGTAATATTAATTACTTAAATCAATTAAATATTTATAAAAAATATGATAATGTCATATCATTAAATAAAGATTCTCAAAAAATTTGGACAAATCAGCCTCAAAATATAAAAATTAAATTAAAAGATCATCAATTATCGACCACGTATGCAATGATATATAAGGAATTAAATAATACCATACAAATGAATATCGATTCAAGAAGTAGGAATGCGAATCGATATACTAGTAGAAATGTTAAACATACTAGTAATATTAATATAGGGATTTTATCAGATAATGTTGGTTCTGGTAAAACATTAAGTATTTTATCATTAATTTCGATTTCACCAATTTCAATACCATATTTTGACTCAAAATCTGAAAATATTATTAAATTATGTCAAAGGAATATTAATACAAATAAATACAAAAAGTTAATTCACTTATTGCAAAATGTCATTACTAAAGATGTAATTACAATAATTTATAAATACGTATTTTCGTATATAGATTACATTAAGTATAATACACCTATGGATTTAATATGTGAAAATTCTTATACACGAATAGAAGATATTTCATCAAATAACACATTATCATCACGTAAAATATATATGCCTTCAAATTTAATAATTGTCCCACATTCATTATTTTATCAATGGTTAAATGATATTAAAGAAAATACTAATTTAAAGGTTTATCCAATCCGAACAAAAAGAGATAAAATAGATATGAATTTATTCATGGAATATGACATTATATTATGTAATGCTAATAAATATAAAATAATTTCAGAACAAAGTGCCAATTATAAATGGTCAAGAGTAATAATTGATGAGGCGGATACAATTAATTTACCTAATAGTTCTAATATAAGTTATGATTTTTTATGGTTTATAACAACAACTTATGATCGTTTAGAAGAACACAAAAATATTGGTTTTATAAAAAATACATTTAGAAATTTAGAATATAATACTACATATACAATATATAAATGTCTAAAAAGAGCATTAGTAATTGAAACAGAGTGTTGTACAATAGAGGAATCTTTTACTGGAAATATTCCAAAACCGATATATATAGATATTAAATGTATAACACCAATATGGTTACGTGTTATTAAAGATAGTGTTTCAAAAACAATTTTAATAAAATTAAATGCTGGAGACATAGATGGTGCAATTAAAAATTTAGATTCAAGTAATTATTCTTATGAATCAGATAATATAAATATTTTTCAATACTTATTAATTCGTTTAAAACGACAAATAGAAACTTTTTCTAAAAGAATTAATAGTATAAATAGTCAAATAAAACAATTCGAATATTTTAATTTATCTCGTAGAAATAAATACGGGGGAAGAGCTTATCGTTGTAATATGTCCATTTATGAATCTAGATTAAAAAGATATACTGAGTACAAAATTGATAAAGAAGCTAAATTAAAAACTTTAAAAAATAATATATTAAAATATTCACTTTGTTTATTATGTTTAAATAAAATTAAAGCAAAATCTTGTACATTAAAATGTTGTAATTTAAAATTTTGTCAAGATTGTATTAACAAGTATCAAACAAATGATACTAAGTGTCCAAGTTGTTATTCACAAATAAAAAATACAAAATTTTGTGTAAATACAGAGGTAATTCAATCAGAGAATAGTTCAACATATGATACTAAACTTAATAATTTAATACAAATTATAAATAGTTATGAAGATGGGAAATTTTTAATTTTTTCTGATTATACTTTTAAAAAAATAATAAGCGAACTTGACAAAAATTATATCTCGTGGAAAAAATTATGTGGACGACCAGATGTTATTAGAAAATTAATAAGAGATTATACCAAAGGTGATATTAAAGTATTAATGTTAAATGCTAAGCATTATGGTAGTGGATTAAATTTACAAATGACAACTAATATTGTAATGTTTCATAAAATGGATGAAAATACTAATATTCAAATTATTGGTCGTGCTCAACGTGTTGGAAGAACATCTCAATTAATAATTCATAAATTATTATATGAACACGAATTTTAAATATAATTTATAGATAATATTTTTAAAAACAGATTAAGAAATTTTCATTAAAAAAAATTATAATACACAATTATGACGTATTCGTTAGAAGAATTATCTCAAGGTTTAGATTCCTTATGGATAGGAATTGCTGCTATTTTAGTATTTTGGATGCAAGCTGGATTTGCTATGTTAGAATCCGGAGGAGTTAGGCAAAAAAATACCCAGAATATTTTATTTAAAAATTTTATGGATATTTGTATAACCACAATTTTGTGGTGGTTACTTGGTTATGGTATGGCTTATGGGACAGGTGAATTTATTGGAGGAAATAAATTCAATACTGATCAATATGCTACAACTGATTATAGAGATTGGTTATTTCAATGGGCATTTGCTGGAACTACAATGACAATTGTAAGTGGGTGTATGGCAGAACGAACAACTATTCATGGTTATTTTATTCTTACATTGGTAATGAATTTATTGATTTATCCTTGGATAGTACATTGGACATGGGGTGGCGATTGGTTATCAGAAGGTGGTTTTACCGATTTTGCTGGTTCAGGTATAGTACATTTATGTGGTGGTATTGCGGGATTAGTTGGTGCAATTATAGTTGGAGCTAGAAAAGGTCGTTTTGATGATAAAGTTAATCAAGATAAATTTAGTGGACATAATATTCCACTTGTTGTTTTGGGAACATTTATTTTATGGATGGGGTGGTATGGTTTTAATGGTGGTTCAGTTTTAGCAATTGGTGGTGAAAATGAAGAAAGTGTTTTTATTGTTATGATGAATACAACGATTTCTGCTGTCTCGGCTGCTATTACAGTTTGTTTAGTTCATTATGGTATGAATTATAAGACAAATAACAAATATGATATGGGATTATTATGTAATGGTATTCTTGCTGGTCTTGTTTCAATAACTGCTGGTTGTGATGGTGTTACAGATTATGGTTCATTTTTTATTGGCATAATTGGTGGTTTAATTTACAAAGCATCTAGTGATTTATTACAAAAGTTAAAAATAGATGATCCAATTGATGCATTTCCAGTTCATGGAATGTGTGGTATATGGGGAGTTTTAGCAGTTGGATTTTTTAACACAACTGATGGAGTATTTTATGGTGGTGATGGAGAATTACTTGGATGGCAAATCGCTGGAGTTTTATCCATATGTGCTTGGTCTGGTGGTATCATGTCATTAGTAGCATTTATTTTAAATTATTTCAATTTACTTCGTGTATCCGAAGAAGTAGAGGAAAAAGGTTTAGATTTTACTGAACACGGTGGTGATGCTTATCGTTTATGTATAGATAAAGAACAACATGAAACTGAAATGGTATAAATAATTTATATTAGAGTATTAATAATAATATTTACTTTATATATCAATAAATATTATTATTATTGGTGGTTCAAATAAAAAAATTAAGATATAATTTATTTACATTGGGGCTTTTGCATTAGATGGTTGTCTCTCTACTGTAAGTGATGTCCATGTATTATTTTGACTATCTTTTAATTTAAGATGTGTTTTTTTCATAGAATATTTGAAACCTTGAAAACTGTCATTTCTATATCCCCTAACAATCCATTTTCCTGAAGGAATTTCTAGCGAAGTAACAGAATCATTATTAATATTCCACCATTCTAATTCATTTAACTTATATGATACCTTGTCTTCATCTGGAAGAACCCATAATTTTGCCGAATCTCCTGTGAAATCTTCTCCTTCATAAATTATAGCTGGATTTTTAGAATGTTTGTCCCAAAGTTCTTTTCTATAAAGTGCTATTGAACCAATTTCTATAGTCCAGCTGTTAATTTTACTCATATCTTCCCAGTTTCTTGCCCCTCCATAAATTTTTCTTTTTGCCCCAGTACAATCAGTTTTTGCAAATAAAACCATAATTACGCCAGATGGAAGTTTGAGTGACTTAATAACAGCTGGATCCATATTATGATTATCAATCATTTCTTTATTTTTAAATTTTTTATAATGCTCGCCTGCTAGTAATTTTAGTTTCGAAAAACCACCAGTGTAATTTGTTTGTGCCCATACTTTTAATGATTTTTCTGCTAATCCATCAGCTGTATAAGTTTCCCAGATAGGTTTTGTATTGAATTTAGTTAATCCAGATAAATAGATAATAGCAAGAACAACTACAAGAATTGTTAAACACGTTATTATTTTTTTGTTAAATGGAAGTTTGATTGATTTTAAAAAATTAAACATCAAGTTATATATATTAATATAATATTTTTTAAATTTTTTTAAAAAATATAAAATTATTTTATGTAAAATAATTTTTAAATGATTTTACATGATGAATTGGAACCTTATCATATTCTTTATATTTTAAAAATTTTTTATATAATTCATTACTACAAACGTCAATTACTTTTATTTTATTAACTTTTGTATATAATTGTCTCCAATTTATATATATCTTTTCATCATCTTTAATTTGAAAAATCCCATATAAAAATAATTTCCCTTTTTTTTCTTTAAAAGAAATAATATTATTAGAATAATCTGTAATAATGGCATTATTACAGCCTTCTTTTTCTGGATATTCTGGTAATACAGATTCATTTTCTTCATCATTTATAATTAATTTTGGATTGTTATCTTCAATTGCTGGTTCAACTGCTGATTCAACTGCTGATTCAACTGCTAATTCAACTGATAGTTCAACTGATGGTTCAACTGATGGTTCAACTGATGGTTCAACTGAT
>CEUD01076847.1_pt1 | contig 10527 bp, 7 predicted proteins | sample 356481 | NCBI WGS metagenome assembly CEUD01 (sample SAMEA2623314, study PRJEB7988) | marine metagenome | isolation source: saline water (ENVO:00002010), including | reverse complement strand
TAATACTTACGAATGAGTGAATGGGAGGACTATTCTGCGGAATCGCCCGTTTCTGTGTAGGTGCCCAGTTTTTGTAGGTAGGCGATGAGGGCGACGATTTCGCGGTCAGGTTCAGTGAAGGCGCCTTTTTCGGCCAGGCGTTCGACGATGCCGGCGGCTTGTTCATCGACCTGGGCTTGGATTTCCTCTTCGGAGAGATCGATCGGGTAAGGCACCCCAAGCATGCGCATGGCATGGATTTTATTGGGCAATTGGCTGACTTTGATTGGCTTTTCGAAGAGCCATGGGTAGTTGGGCATGTTGGAGCCCGGTGAGATGTCACGCGGATTTAGCATGTGCCAGTAGTGCCAGTCGTCAGAGCGGTGGCTGCCTTCGCGGGCGAGGTCAGGACCCGTGCGTTTGGAGCCCCATTGATAAGGGAAGTCGTAGATCGACTCGCCCAGGTGGGAGTAGCCGCCCCCTTGACCGCTATTGCCATAGCGCATGACATCGGGCACCAGGGTGCGGATCATTTGTGAGTGGCAGTTATAGCAGCCTTCGCTGACATAGATATCACGACCGGCGAGTTCGAGTGGTGTATAGGGCACTTGAATACGGCCTTCGATGTTGTCCGCGCGTTGCACAGTAACCGTCGGGATGATTTGGATCGCCCCACCGATGGCTGCAGCAATGATCGTCAAGACACTAAAGCCAAAGCTATGGCTTAGGAGCTCTTCGAACCAGTCGTTCCAGCTAGCCTTGGACACTTCAAAGTGGGCGATGGCCACAATGATAAAGACGATCGTCAAGAACATGCCAAAGATGAAGAGCGCTCCATTGCTGAAGATGGATAGGCAGACCGAGAAAATGATCAGGCCAGAGTAAATGACAGGAGCCGAGAGGAAGGTAGAGAAACGCTTGTCGGTGTCGGATTCAGTTTGAGTGGCGACTTCTACGGTGCCGTTGACAGCTTGACCACTGCGGGCGGTTTTCCAGATGTTGTAGGCCAACATAAAGAAGCCGATCAAGTAGAGGCCGCCACCGATGGCGCGGAAGAGCATGACCGGGCGGATCGCTTGTAAGGTGTCCAGGAAATTAGGATACTGCAGGACGGTGCCGCCCTCTGTGGTGGCGTTGAGCATGAGGCCCTGTGTGATACCAGAGACCCACATCGAAGCCACGTAGAGTAGGATGCCCACCATACCGAGCCAGAAGTGAGCGTTGGCCAATGTCGTGGAATAGAGTTTAGTATTCCACAGGCGTGGTGCCAGCCAGTAGAACATACCCGCAGCGAGGAAGCCGTTCCAACCGAGGGTGCCGGCGTGCACGTGTCCGACGGTCCAGTCGGTATAGTGGGAGAGGGCATTGACAGCTTTGATCGAAAGCAGGGGCCCTTCGAAGGTGGCCATGCCGTAGAAGGTGACGGCTGCGGCAAAGAATTTAATGATCGGATCGGTCAGTAGCTTGTCCCATGCGCCCCGCAGGGTGAGCAGACCATTGAGCATGCCGGCCCAAGAGGGTGCCCATAGCATGAGTGAGAAAATCATGCCAAGTGATTGTAGCCACTCGGGCAAGGCAGTGTTGAGCAAGTGGTGCGGCCCCGCCCAGATGTAGATGAATACCAGCGACCAGAAGTGGATGATCGACAGGCGATAGGAGTAGACCGGACGATTCGCTGCCTTGGGCACGAAGTAATACATGATGCCCAGCATCGGCGTGGTGAGGAAGAAAGCCACCGCGTTGTGCCCATACCACCACTGGACCAGCGCGTCTTGCACGCCTCCGAAGATCGGGTAGCTGTGAGTGAAGCTGGTGGGAATCGAGAGGTGATTGACCACATAAAGCATGGTGATCGTTACGATGGTCGCGATGTAGAACCAGAGCCCCACATAGAGCGACTTCTCATTGCGCTTTGCCAGCGTCCAAAAGAAGTTGGCGGCGAAGACCAGCCAGATGACAGCGACCAGAATGTTGATTGGCCAGATCAGTTCCGCGTATTCTTTACCTCGAGTGTAGCCTGCAGGCAGGGTGATGGCGGCGCAGACAATGATAAATTGCCATCCCCAGAGGTTAATCTTGGTGAGCAGGTCGGATGCCATGCGCACACGGCAGAGTCGCTGAGTCGAGTAGTAGATGCCGGCAAACATCATGTTACCCACAAAGGCGAAAATCGCAGCATTGGTATGCAGTGGACGTAGGCGTCCGAAAGTCAGGAACTCCACGCCCTCACTTTTGAGCCACCCGAATGTGATCCATTCGAGGAACTTTCCGTTCATTTGCCAGTAGTTCAATTGGGTGGCGATCAAGACGCCTGCGCCCATGCCGACCAGGCCCCAGAAAATGGAGGCGATCATGAACTTCCTTACGGAGTCGTCATCGTAGACGACAGTCGTGGTTTTTGTGTTGTTTGTATTCATCTGCGTTAAATGTAAGTCGTCGCTGTGAGTTTAGCGGTGGAGGGCGTTTTTAGGGATTTCAGAGTCGAATGGGCGCAGGGCATCCTGCTCCGGAGAGCCGAGGCCTTGTGTGCGTCGTTCGCGAACGAAGAAGAGTAGAAAGAGCGAGGCGAGTAGTAGGCTTAGGAAGACGGTGAGTATGAGGACGTTCATAGAAGTATTTAGTTGTAGGCAGCAAATGGGCAGTCGATGCGAAAGGTCTTGTGCAGGCAGAGTTTGATTTCTTGTTTGAAGAAAATGGAGAGTGCGTGGTTGATCAAATCTTGTGAGCATTCGCGATCGAGCAGGCTGAACTCGTGTTCCGCATCCCACTCATCGTCGAAGACAGACATAAAGGCGTGCAAGCCAGCATCGTGTAACTCCATGCAGACGCGTCCGCCGAAGCAGCGTTCGCGGCAGTCGCAAGTGATTCCAAGGAAGTGGTTGAGGTGGAGCACGTTGGCGTTGATTTTAGCTTCTGGGCCATGCTCTAGGATCTCTAGAATCGCATCTAAGGCCTTGGTAAAGAACTCATAGGGCACAACGCCGCTATCCGCTCCCTCGGATTCGATGGGAGCCGGTATTTCAACTTCGGTTAACCAGTTTTCAATGATTTGATCACGGTTATCACGAAGGTAGCTGACCAAGCGTGCATGCATGGCTTGATTATTACAGATCAGTGGCTAGGCTGTCTCAGCATATTGCGCATAAGACTGCGCATATTCTGCAAAAAACACTTTTTTCTCCTGATATGCTCACCGAAACCTGTCATTCCGATTCTGATTCAACCTGCGCGCCCAGTGGTGCAGGTCGTTCTGTGGTCGACCGGTTGAGTGAATCGCAACTCTATCGAGACTACGCGCAGGCCTTTCGAGCGGCCACCGGGCTGCCCTTGGCGATTCGTCCGGTAAAGGCCTATGAGAATGCATTGAAGAGTCGCGAGGGCGGGAACCCATTTTGCATGTTGCTGGCGCAGACCAATGCCGGTTGTGCGAATTGCATTAAGATGCAGGCCGACTTGGAGCAAAAGGCCGGCCTGGAGCCTAAATCCCTGTATTGTTTTGCCGGGCTATGCGATAGTGCCGTGCCGATTCGCGTCGGCGGTGAGTTGATTGCCTTCCTGCAGACCGGGCAAATTCTCTTGCATCAACCGAATCAGCAGGAGTTTTCCCGCATCACCAAGCAGTTGCTCGCTTGGGGGAGTGAGGTGAATTTAAAGGCATTGGAAGAAGCTTATTTTCAGACCAAGGTCTTCAATCCAGAGCAGTACGATGCCATGTTGCGGCTGTTGTCGACCTTTGCCGAGCACCTCGCGACTATCAGTAATAGTATCGAGCCCGAGCAGTCGATCGCCGCGGCCGATCCCGAAGATCAAGTGGTGAGCCGCGCCAAGAAGTATATCAGCGAGCGTTTTAATGAGCGGATCAGCTTGGACGAAGCCGCGCAGGCCGTGAATGCCAGCACGCGTCATTTTTGCAAGGTGTTCAAGCAAGCCACAGGCATTACTTTTACCGATTATTTGGCGCGCACCCGCGTGGAGAAGGCCAAGCACCTATTGCAAAATCCGCATCTCCGCGTGAGCGAGATTGCCTTTGAGACCGGCTTCGACTCCATTTCACAGTTCAATCGCTCCTTTAAACGTATCACCGGCATGTCGCCGACCCAGTTTCGTAGCGAGGCTTAGTGGCTGCTTTAGAGCGCTTTGGATCTTGAAGATGGGTGGCTGCTATTTTAGCCACTGTTTCCAGTTGTTACGATAGGCTTCGACATTACGCCAATCGACGATTCGGGGAGTGGTGCGCATAATGCGCTTTTCAGGTGATTGGCCATTGTGCAGCTTTTCTATCATAGTTGTGACACTCTGTACTCCCCATTGGTAATAGGGGTGCACTACAAGTGCATCGAGGTAGCCTTGGTCCACATACATAAAAGCCGAGGGTGAAGATTGGATCGCGACCACGGGGAGCTCATGAGGCTTCCAAGGAAGGGCAGGCATGCCCAGTAGCGGCCAATCTTCTAAAAAGACCCATCCCTTGATCAAATCGTTGCGATCAGCCTGTTCTGCGGCAACGATCGCGGCTATGGCGGATTGGTAATCGGGTGCTGTCGTGATGGTGCTTTCAATACGACGGTAGCTGAGCACTTCACGTAGGCCTTGCATTCGCTGCTGCAGTTCTGGGCTAGGATCATCGCTGGTCAGTATGGCTACGCGCCCTTTAGTGGGGAGTTTTTTTAAGATCTCGCGCCCCGCCATGCGCCCAGCTTCTACTTCATCCGCTAGCACCGATGCAAGTACGGGGATTTCTGGCAGTTGACTTTCAAAATATACCAGCTCTTCTCCTTGCTCTAGGGCAAACTCGATCGATGCGCGCACGGTTTCGCTGTCTTGGGGGCTGATGATGAGTCCGTCAGCGTCCTCAATGAAAAGTTCGGCCAATGAGGTCACTTGGTTGCCTCCTTGCGCTTGGTTGGGTGTTAAAATCACCAGTTCTACATCGATGGAATATTTACGACTTAGTTCTAAGGTGGCTGCTTGAGCTCCTTCGTGTGCGGCTTGGTAAATGGCATCTTCCTGGTCACGCCCGATTATACCAATTTTATATTCGCCCAAGAGTTCGCGGTTTTGCGCCGAGAGAGCGGTGCCCCATAAGGCTAGGGCTAAAATGGAGAGTCGTTGCAGCATAAGTTAAGCAGAGTAGGTATGTATGTTGACAGTTGGCAATTGGTTTTGTTCAAGCAGACATACGATCGTGTGGATCCTATGTGTAAGGCATGGATGCCGCTTTAGTGGCTTGCCAGTGCGTGCTTCATTTGCGCCAAGCTTTCGGCCAGTCCTCCTTCGCGACTGCGGCGTCGCCATTCGCAGGCGAAGTCTTCCAACAGTGCGGCTGGATCTTCGCTAAGAGCGGATCTGAGGCAACGCTCGAGGCTTGTACGGTTGAGGCGTAGCGCGAGCTCGATCTCGGGGGCTAGGCCGTTGCTCGAAATTGCATTCATGGCATGGCTGCAATTTTGTAGCTCTTCTTCGTTGGTTAGGGGCAATATGGCATTGGCTAACTCGTTGTGGCTGGCAAAGAAAGCACTGTGGAGCATACTGTTGGGTGGGGCGGGTTGTGGCAGCATTCCGTCGATGCGGCCGAGTGCACAGAGTGCTGCGCCGTTACCGGAAGTTTGTTTAGCGAAGAATACACGGTCGATGGTGGCAGCAAGTTCGGCCTCGCTGAGTGCTTGGCCATGACAGGCAGCTGCAGCGACAACGAGAGCAGGGTAGAGCGTGACCCATGGTTGATGGTGCCCATTGTCGCCCCAAGCGGTCAGTAGTAGACCGCGGGCACCATGGGCGTGGCCCTGTTCGGCTGCGAGTTGAATATTGGCTTCCGCCACATCGAGACGGCCGGAGAACGAGTTCCAATTGCCCGCGCCAGGCGCTACGTAGAATTGATCACGAAAGCCAGCTTCGAGGACGGTCTGGCACTGCTTTTCAAAAGGAGAGTCGGCCTCGTAGCCCCAAATGACTGGAATTACATTTTTAGGGAGGTCTGGAACCAAGTCGGGGCGTTCCATAATGATGTCGGCCCAAAATTGTGGGGTCTTTCCATGTTTGTTTGTCAAGGCGAAGAGTTGGTTCATGAACTCGAGATAGACTCGGTGCTTTCCTTCGCTTTGAACGCGAGGGGCGCTACGGCCTTTGCCGAGTTCCCATGGCTCGTCGCCGCCGATGTGTAATTGTTGTGATGTGAAATGAGGTAAAAGCTCTTGGTAGAGCGTATCCATAAATTTGGCACTGTTTGAGTCGGGGTAGAGGGTACTACCAAACTCTCGCCAGCCCGACCATGGGTGTTCGAAACCATCAGGGCATTCTGCCAGTGGCTTGTAGGCTTCATGGCGCAGCCAGCGCTCCATGTGACCGAAAGAGTTTTGATTGGGTACCAGCTCGATGCCTCTCTTAGAACAGTAGATGTCCAGCGCACGAATTTCTGCGCCAGTCATGGGAGAGGCGTTTCGCCATACTGTTTCGTGCTCGGTGTAGGCAAAAGTGTGCTCTGTGTAGAGTTGCAGTTCGTTATACTGCAGAGTCGCCAGCGCGTCGACTAAGTGATAGAGAGTAGACATCGTGGGCACACGGTTGCGACTGATGTCGAGCATCAGCCCGCGACGTTCAAAGAGGGGAGTCGAGTGGAAAGTCATTTCGCACAAGAATGATTGTGAGCGGGATGTAATTACAAGCTTCGCGTGGTCCTTTAAATGCACAAAAAAAGCGGCCGCCTATCGGCGACCGCTTTGGAGAATGTTGGAATGTCATGCGCGCGGCTCGGGCCGCTCACATGATTATTCTGCAGCTTTTTCTTCGCTGGATTCTTCAGCTGTTTCGGGGGCTTCCTCTTCGGTAGCTTCCTTAGCCTCTTCGAGTGCGGCCTTGCGGGACAGGCGAACCTTGCCCTTCTCAACGCCGATGCACTTGACGACCATTTCGTCGCCCAGCTTGCAGATGTCTTCGGTCTTTTTGACGCGGAAGTCAGCCAGCTCGGAGATGTGCACCAAACCTTCTTTACCAGGTAGGCATTCGACGAATGCGCCGAAGTCCTTTACGCCGCGAACGATGCCACGGTAGGTCTTGCCGACTTCGATTTCTGCGGTGCAGGCATCGACTTCCATGATCGCGCGGTCCATGGATTCTTTGTCGGTTGCGAAGATGAGCACTTGGCCTTCGTCGTTGATGTCGACTTGGGCGCCGGAAACTTCAGTGATGCGGCGGATGTTTTTACCACCGGGGCCGATGAGAGCACCGATCTTCTCGGGAGAGATCTTGATGGTGTGGATGCGTGGTGCGTGCTCACGCAGATCCTTGCGGGACTCAGGCATGTGCTCGGACATGATCGCGAGGATCTTCATACGAGCGTCGCGGTTTTGCTTGATCGCTTCGAGTGTGATGTCGAAGGGCAGGCCGCTGATCTTGAGGTCGAGTTGGAAGCCTGTGATACCGTCTGGAGTACCAGCGATCTTGAAGTCCATGTCACCGAAGTGGTCTTCTGCGCCGAGGATGTCGGTCAGGATGACGCTCTTGGTGATCTTGCCGTTTTCGTCCTTTTCAGTCACGAGACCAGTGGAGATACCAGCACAAGGTGCGGTGATCGGCACACCAGCATCCATGAGAGACAAGCAACCACCACAGATGGAAGCCATCGAAGTGGAGCCGTTGGAACTCATCACTTCAGATACTACGCGGATGGCGTATGGGAACTCGTCTTCTGGAGGAAGGATCGGCAGGAGTGAACGCTCTGCAAGGGCACCGTGACCGATTTCGCGGCGACCGGTGAATCCGAAACGACCCGCTTCACCCGTGGAGAACGGAGGGAAGTTGTAGTGCAGGATGAAGGACTTGCTAGTGGCGCCACCAGTAAGACCGTCGATGTCTTGTGTGTCACGGCTGGTGCCGAGTGTCGAGATGACGAGGGCTTGTGTTTCACCGCGGTTGAAGATTGCGGAACCGTGCACACGTGGTAGCACGCCTGACTCGCAAGAAATGGTGCGAAGGTCCTTTGCACCGCGACCATCGACACGCTTGCCTGTGTCTAGGATGTTTTGACGGTAGAGCTTTTCTTGGATTTCGTCAAAAGCGCGAGCGACATCGTCGCCCTTTACGTTTTCAGCTCCAAGCTTGGCTTCGAGAGCTGCAGTAGTTTCCTTGGCGATCGCTTCGATCGCAAGCTTGCGCTCGGTGTAGCTATCGTGGCCGAGGGCTTCCTTCACCTTGTCAGCTGCGTGTTCTTCGCAGAATTCAGTCACTTCCTTAGGCGTGATGATGAGTGGGAATTCCTTCTTTTCCTTGCCGGCTAGCTTCGCGAGCTCACGTTGCGCAGCGATGATGGGCTGGATGGCCTTTTGGCCGTATTCAAGAGCTTCGTAGAAACGCTCGTCGGAGATGAACTCGGCAGAACCTTCGATCATCAACATTTCGGTTTCGGAGCCGACGTAGATGAGGTCGAGGTCGGAATCGAGCATCTCATCGTGGTTCGGGTTGGTGACGAATTCGCCATCAATTTGACCGACGCGCACACAGCCGACAGGGCCATTCCAAGGGATGTCGGAGATCAGAGTGGCTGCAGATGCGGCGTTGACCATGAGCACATCCGGTTCGTTAAGTTGGTCAGTGGAGAGCAGCAGGCCGATGACTTGAACTTCGTTCATGAAGCCCTTAGGGAAAAGCGGGCGAAGCGGACGGTCGCAAAGGCGAGATGTCAGGATTTCTTTTTCAGAAGGCTTGCCTTCACGCTTGAAGTAGCCACCTGGGAATTTACCACCTGCAGAGAATTTCTCGCGGTAGTCCACTGTAAGGGGGAAAAAGTCTTGTCCGGGGCGGAGTGCGGAGGCTGCGGTAGTCGAAACGAAGAGTTCAGTTTCGCCGGAGCGGATGGTGACAGCGCCACTTGCGAGGCCTGCGAGGGTACCTGTTGCGAACTCGATATCGAGCCCTTCAACTTTTACGTTATGTTTTTGTTTCATATCTTTGTCTTGTATTTTGCTTTATGCATTCAAAACGACAGTTCTGGGATCGGACCTTACTATGTCGCTCGCGGCTCAAATCGGTTGAGTCGCTCGGATGAAAATTTACGGGAGGCTGGGAACGATCAACATCGAACATTGAAGGTTCAATATTGAATTATGATTGTGGTGAGGTATGCGACCTTCAGCTCTTAATCTTAATCTTACTCCTAATCGTAATCCTCTTTTTTCGTAGCAGGGTTGGCTTTGCCGCCCTGCTTGATTGTCGGGCGGCGAAGCCCACCAGACTACTGGAGGATTACGATTAAGATTATGATTAAGAACAAAAAAGGCAGTGGAGTGAAAGAACAGGAACTTTAGAGGACTTTGCCGGTGCTGGCTTGGGGGCTGGGGATCTAAAGTAAAATGCCGGACCTCCATCGAGGAAGTCCGGCATTGGAAAAGTAATTCGCTATCGGCGAAGACCTAGCTTTTCGAGAATCGCAGTGTAGCGATTGAACTCGGTGCGCTTGAGGTAGTCGAGAAGCTTACGGCGGCGAGCTGTCATCGCGATTAGGCCACGGCGTGAGTGGTAATCTTTGCGGTTTTCGCGAAGGTGCTCGGTGAGGTGCTTCACACGTGCTGTGAGCAGCGCGATTTGGACCTCGGATGAACCGGTGTCGCCTTCTTTAAGACCGAACTCTTTGATGATCGCTGCTTTATCGATTGTTGTATCCCCTACGGGTGCTGACTTTGACATAATATTTTGATTTTTGTGATCACGACTTGCGGGCTTCGAGTTGTCGAAACCGTTCAAACCGCCACTGAGCCGTCTGAACCGTTGAACTCTCCCGTCCGTGCGGAGGAGAGAGCAGTCGAGGAACGGGCTCTTCGCAGAGCGCGCTCTAACGCTGAAGGGCAGGAAGATGTGCGTTCGGAGGCTCGGTGCAAGGAAAAAAGTGGGGTGATTGTTGAGCATTTCCGGAGAGCGTGCGCGTGTGATGCCCTGCGGCAGTGCTGAGTGGAGGACTATCGTGAATGTAGCGCGGCTTGCCGAGCGTAGCTCGAAGAGCGAAGCCTGCAAAGCATCATCACAGAGCTGAATAAGTATCTGCGAGGGTGGTGGGGCTGGTTCTCGCTAATAGAAACTCCGTCCCAACTATCAATGATAGGCGGGTGGATACGCCGTCGGCTGCGCAGTTATATCTGGAAGCAATGGTTCCGAGGTCTGCCGACAAGACCGGGCACGAAGTGAACCGGACCAGTTTCGCCGCACCCGTGTGGGAAATCTCCTAAAGCTGGGTATTAGCAGACGAATGGCCGTCACGACAGGATGCGCCCGAAAGGGCGCTTGGCGTATGTTTAGAACCCCGCCAACGGGAAATGAACGAGAGTGAATCGGGGAGCCCAGTCAAATGGGTCATGATCGCTTTGCCCGATGCATACTTATACGAACGCGGGCTGGTAATCCCATGGGATTGAACCTGCCTTGAATCAGCCGAACCGCCACTTACAGACCTGTATGAGTGGTGGGTGTGGGAGGGCTCCTCAGCGATGGGGAGTCCTATCCCGATCGACCTTCGGTCTACGAGGCCTTGGATATGAGAGGGAAGCGCTCTGGCTCATCGAG
>CEUD01117470.1_pt1 | contig 10548 bp, 10 predicted proteins | sample 356481 | NCBI WGS metagenome assembly CEUD01 (sample SAMEA2623314, study PRJEB7988) | marine metagenome | isolation source: saline water (ENVO:00002010), including | reverse complement strand
CGAGGTCTCCGTCTTCACACCCATCCGGTTTAATCCCTCCATCATGGATGTTATCCTGTCAGATTCTTTAAACCTGAGACGCCTTAAACCCTCAAGTTTGCTCTTTCCTCTCGCGACGGAGCAAAGGACGGCCACGATTGGGAAAAGATCAGGACTATCAGTGAGGTCCCAGTCAATCCCCTTCAACTCTGCGCACTTTATGGTAATCTCATGTTCATGGAATTGGAGCTCTGCCCCCATCTCTCCTAGGATTTTGGTAATCGTTGAATCTGGTTGCCTGCTCCCTTGGCGGAGGTTCTCAACGGACACTCTCCCTGCAAGAGCCCCTGCCGCCAGCATATAGGCACCAGAAGACCAATCGCCTTCCACCGCGAATGTGGTTGGCGTGTATACTTGTCGTCTGACCGTAATTTCTCTATATCCCTTGGAGACCTCCGCGTGGGCCCCAAAGGCTTCCATTGAGTCAAGTGTCATCCCGACATATGGCGCCGATTCCAATCTCGTAGTAACCTTCACCCTAAGCTGTTCCCGAGCGAATGGGGCTATGAGGAGAAGCGCCGAGACGAATTGTGAGCTAATATCCCCCTTTATGGTAACCTCACTCCCGTCGAATCCTCCCTTTCCATGAACCTTTACGGGGGGATTGCCGCCATGACTCTGGCAGAAAATACCCAGCTGCCTCAGCGCATCCAAGAGAGGCTCCACAGGTCTACCGGAGAGAGAAGGTCCCCCCTTTAGTATTATCTCCGCATTCAGTAGGGCACAAACTGCAGTCATAAGCCTGAGGGTAGTCCCTGATTCTCCGCAGTCCAGGGCCTCTGTAGGAGGGTTGAGTTCTCCCCCTGTGATGAACCAAGATTCTTTTTGCCTCTTGACGCCTGCCCCGAGGGCCTGGACGGCCCTAATGGTTGCCTCTGTGTCATCTGCAGAGAGGGGGTATTTCACCTGGCTCTCTCCCCGGGCGAGTGTGGAACAGATTACCGCTCGGTGAGTCATACTCTTTGATGATGGGGCTATGATCTTTCCATGGAGCTCGCTTCTCCTGATTGTGGCTCTTATTATTCATTTGCCCCCGCGATGTACTCAATGATTTCCCGGGCTACCAGTGCTTGGGTCTTTTCACTGGTATCCACGACTTTGTCGGCAGCCTCATAGTATCTGGTTTTCCTCTGGCGTAGTAGGCGGGTGATGGGCTCCACCTTTTCCTCTCCGCCAAGGAGGGGGCGCGTGTCCCCGTTGATCTCAACCCTTTCCAGTATGGTTTTGGGGTCGGCAGTGAGGAGGATCATCCTACAGTTCCCCCTGAGGGCTTCCAGGTTATCCTCGTCGAGAACGGTTCCCCCACCGCATGCGATCACGACATTCTTCAGAGCTGTTATCCTCCCGGTGACTTCCTTCTCGAGTTCCCTGAATCCTGCCTCACCTCGCTCCCTGAATATGGCAGGTATGCCCTTCCCGACTGCGGCGACAATGGTATCATCTAGGTCCACGAATTTCATGTTCAGAGCCTCAGCCACGAGCCTCCCTACCGAACTCTTCCCCACTCCCATGAATCCAAAGATTGCGATATTCAGGTCACTCCCCTCCAAGGGCCCCCAAGACCGCCGTTTTCATGGTTTCTACCGGGGGATCTATGCCTGTCCACATCTTGAATGCAACCACTCCCTGATAGACCAACATGTTGACTCCCGAGAGTATTGCGGCCCCAACCCGCTCCGCTTCTCTGAGGAGCCTCGTCCTTATGGGATTGTAGACAAGATCGAACACGAGGAGATCTGGGTGAAGCACCTCTATTGGTATGGGAGTTTCATCCGTTTTTGGATGCATCCCTAGGGGGGTCCCGTTGACCAGTATATCCGCATCCTCTATGGCAACTCGAAGGGAATCCCTCTCGAAGGGGATCGATCTCACGGTCCCCCGACACTCGGGGTTCGCTGAGAGGCTAACTGCTAGCTCCTCTGCTCTATCCATGGTCCTGTTGGTGATGGTGAGCTCCTGAACAACCGTTGAGAGCTGATAGCCGACGGCCCTAGCGGCCCCACCAGCACCGGCTATGACGACTCTTGCATCCTTGACATTTCCGTAGACCTCGGTTATCCCCCTTAGGGCTCCAATACCATCGGTGTTATACCCTTTCAGCCAGCCATCCTCGTTGACAATGGTGTTCACAGCCCCTATCCTTAACGCGGAGGAGTCGATTCCGTTGAGATGCTCCATAATGGCAAGCTTGTGGGGAATAGTAATGCTCCCCCCCGCATACTCGTTTCTCCGAAGCTCTGAGGCGACGAGGGCGCCCAGTTCATCCGGGGGCACGGATTTTAACTCGTATCTGTAGTCAAGTTCCAGTTCTTGGAAGGCGGCATTATGCATCACCGCGCTCATAGAGTGGCTCACGGGGTAACCCAAGAGAAAGCAGACTTTCAAATTAGACCCCCATGATCGTGTAGATCTCCCGCATCTCTGCTAGGGTGAGCTGCCCGGGGGCGCTCTCCTCTCCGGCATGGGAACTAGCATAGGTGAATTCTCCTCCGGCAAGAGGTGAGAGAATCCGCGATAGGATGCCATCCCGCCCCATTCCAAAGCAGGTGAGTCCGCACTCCCTTGGTTGTCTGAAAAGACTGAGGTATGTGAGATTGTCTCTAGGTCTCTGGGCTGTTCCTATGATCTTTGAGACATCGGCGCCGCTCTTCGCCATGTATCTCATTGTCTCTCGAAGCTCCTCTAATGATGGTGTATCCTTGAAATCGTGATGCGAGATAACAAGGATTCCCCCGAGGGTTTTCACCCGAGATCCCAGGTCCTTTAGGTCTGGGGTGTTAAGCTCGAGGTCAGCGTAATTAAACCCCGCCTCGACCGCATCGAGGATCAAGGTGGTTCTATCCGGTTCATTCATCCTTGATTGACCTCCCTGATCCCACCTCCGGTTTGTAACGATCAATGGGAGGTCTGTCTTATCCCTGATAATCCCCGGGTCACCCGGGGACTCCATGTAATCGAACCTGATCTCGATGAGATCCGGGCCCTGGTACTCCACCTTTTCGAGCCTCAGTATGGCCTCAGTCATATCCTTTGCCGTGATGACAACGCAGACCTTGGGGCTACTCGTATCCCATCATCTCCATCGTGTCGGTGATGAGGTCATCTGAAATGCTCCGTAGGACGGGGGTGCTCCCTATTCCGGTGGGCAACACAAAGTTGATTGTGCCCCCGACAGCCTTCTTGTCCTTGTGCATGGCAGCCATTATCTTCTCCATAGTCACCTTCGGCGGTTCCAAGTTGAAGCCCAGGGAGCAGAGGACTTCATGCTGTCTCTCAGCATCACCAGCTTTCAAGAGGTCCATACCGTTCGCTATTTCGGCTGCAACCTCCATACCTAGAGCAATGGCCTCGCCGTGCCTGAGCCCCCCTTCTGACTGTATCTCCAGAGCGTGACCAGCCGTGTGACCATAGTTAAGGATAGCCCTTGCGCCCTTTTCCCTTTCATCTTCCTCGATGAGCTTCCCCTTAACGGCAACGGAGCGTACCACAACCTCCGAGAGTGCGTCTGGATCAGCCTTCAGCAGCCTGCTCCCCTCAGCCTCTAACCGCCTGAACAGCTCATGGTCGGCGATTACCCCGTGCTTCACCACCTCCCCTAGCCCGGAGAGGAGTTCCTTCCTCGGTAGGGTCTTGAGTATCCTAGTGTCCGAGATGACGAGGCTAGGCTGGTAGAAGGACCCTATCAGGTTTTTTCCCTTAGGGTGGTTAACTGCCGTCTTGCCTCCGTAGCTGCTGTCCACCTGGGCTAGGAGGGTTGTCGGTGCCTGGACAAGGTGGATGCCCCTCATGTAGATAGCTGCAACAAAGCCGACCAGATCGCCAATAGCGCCCCCTCCCAATGCAATGACGGCTGATCTTCTGTCAAGACCCACATCGATGAGCTCTCCGAGCAGGGCTCCGGCAACATCCCATGACTTGGCTTTTTCCCCGTCCGGTACATTCACCAATTTGGCTTCAAACCCGGCAGATTTCAGGGCCGCCTCAAGTGCTTGAACATGATCACCCGGTATACCCTCACTGGTCACAATCGCACATGTCTTAACCAGGGGTAGCCTCTCCCTAATTAGTCGCCCAGATATTTTGATTACTCCATCACCTACATAGATGGTGTAGCTCCGCTCTTCGAGGTGAATATCCATCGTGCGGGCGCCGGTCCCGGAGCCCTTCAAAGTCATTCTTTCGCTACAGCTCCCTTCCCACTGAACTTGCCACTGATCTTAGCTCCCCCATGAGAGTCCTGAACTCTGGCGGTTGAATCGATTGTGGGCCGTCGCATAACGCCTCCTCAGGGTTCGGGTGAACCTCTACAATAAGGCCATCAGCTCCAACGGCAACCGCTGCCTTGGACATAGGTGAGATTAGGCTCCGTATTCCAGTGCCGTGACTCGGATCTGCAATGATTGGGAGATGACTAACCTCTTTTATGATGGCTATAGCGGAGAGATCCATAGTGAACCGGGTCAGCTTTCCGTGTGTCCTCAATCCCCTCTCGCATAGAATGACATCTGGGTTTCCACCATGGAGAATGTACTCTGCTGCGCTTAGCCATTCCTCTATGGTGTTGGCTAGACCCCGCTTCAGGAGCACGGGCTTTTTGGCCTTTCCCAGTTTCTTAAGGAGGGGGTAGTTCTGTGAGTTTCTGGCACCTACTTGGAGGACGTCGGCGTACGCTTCAACCAGCTCTACCTTGTCGGGTTCCATCACCTCCGTCACAATAGGTAGTCCCGTCTCATCGCGGGCTTCAGCTAGGATCTTCAACCCTTCTTCTCCGAGCCCTTGGAATCCATAGGGTCTAGTACGGGGCTTGAAGGCGCCTCCTCTCAGCATTGATGCCCCCGCAGCCTTGACGGCTCTGGCTGCATCCAGCAACTGCTCTCTGGTCTCGACAGAGCAGGGCCCAGCTATCACTGTCACTTTTCTTCCACCCACCTCTCTTCCTCTTACGTTGACAACGGTGTTGTCTCCGTCCGCAATCTTTACGGCGAGTTTTATTTTTGATGATATCTCTATTCCTACCATTTCTCATTCATTTCCTCTCGATTATTCTGCGGACGGCTTCCGCTATCGTATCTGAGGTTAGCCCCACGTGGGATAGGAGCTCGGGGTAGCTTCTGCTGGACTCCCCAAAATGGTCTTTTATTCCGATCCTTTCCATTGGCGTGGGAATAGTCTCCACGAGGATTTCGGCCACAGCACTCCCTAATCCCCCTATAATACTATGCTCCTCGGCCGTGACGATGGCCCCTGTCTCCCTAGCCGCCCTCTCAATAGCCCCCGCGTCTAGGGGCTTCACAGTGTGCATATCGATCACTCTGACGTCTATTTCTTCCCCTATGAGCCTTTCCGCGGCCGTCAATGCCAGGGAGAGCATGATCCCGTTTGCAACGATAGTCGCGTCGGAGCCATCCCGCAGGACATTGGCTCTCCCCATCTCGAAATCGATGTCTTCACCATATACTGTGGGCGTTAAGCCCCTCATCAGCCTAAGGTAAACTTGGCCCCTGTAATCTATGGCATCCTTGAGGGCCTCGACGGCGGATGGCGCGTCCCCCGGCACTACAACTCGAATGTTGGGGATCGTCCTCATAAGAGCGACGTCTCCGTACATCTGGTGGGACTCCCCGTCTGCGTGAGGGGAGAGGCCCGCATGGGTGCCTACAATTTTTGCGTTAAGCCCCTGGCGGGCGATGCTGTTGGCGATCTGCTCAAATCCCCTTCCGATGATGAACATCGCGAACCCGACGGCTACTGGGGTCTTTCCAGATGCGGCGAGGCCGGCAGCGATCCCTAGCATGTCCTGTTCGCTTATTCCCACCCGGATGAATCTCGAGGGGAAGGTCTCGGCGAAATATGTGGTTTTGGTAGAGGAGGCAACGTCGGGGTCTAGGACCACGATGTCTTCACGCTCCCGACCCAGTTCCACGAGGGTTCTCCCAAAGCTCTCGAGTTGTGACGACTGCTCCATCTGATTCACCTATGCGAGCTCTGCGAGGGCTCTGGCGAGTTCTAAAGCGTCGGGAACGGCCTTGCTGAACTTGTTTCCCTCCATGAATGAGACTCCTTTCCCTTTGGTTGTTCTAGCGATGATGACGTTGGGCTTCCCTTTTGTGAGGGCACAAACGTCGAGGGCGTCCAGGATGCTAGGGGGATCGTTTCCGTCAGCTTCCACGACCTCCCACCCGAAGGACTTCCATTTCTCCCCGACGGGCTCGATGGCCTTGATCTCCTCGGTCCTCCCTGAGAGCTGGAACTTATTTCTATCCACAATAGCAACGAGATTGTCGAGTTTATAGTGCCCACCTGTAAGGGCGGCTTCCCAGATCTGCCCTTCATTGAGTTCCCCGTCCCCGATGATGGTGTAGATCTTGTGGATAGCCCCATCCATCTTAGCCGCGAGAGCCATCCCTACTGCGATGGAGAGTCCCTGACCCAGTGATCCCGTGCTCGCGTCGACCCCTGGGATGGTTTTCTCGGGATGGCCCTGAAGGAGGCCACCTAGCTTCCTAAGAGAGTTCAGCTCATCAGGGGGAAAGTAACCTGCCTCGGCTAGGATGGCGTACAGAGCTGGGGCGGCGTGCCCTTTGCTGAGGACGAGGCGATCCCTCTCCTCCCATTCTGGGTTAGTAGGGTCGTGTCGCATCTTAACAAAATAGAGGACCGCGAGGATGTCGATGGTCGATAGGCTAGCCCCGAGATGTCCCGATCCCGCCTCTGCTACCATCCGGAGAACCTTTTGCCTGAGGCCCTTAAGGACAGAACCTAATGGCCTTAGTCCCGTCGCAGTCTTGACCATGTTCCCCAGAATGGAGGTCTCCTCCCCGTCCGTCAGGTTGGCAATGAATCGCCCGAGCTCCGTGAGCTCCACCCCGGAGAATTCGGACCCCTCCCCGTAGGTTATAAGGTTCATTTCTTTGAGGGTCTGGGCATTCATCCTGAGGGTTGAGAGAGAAATGTTGTATTTCTTGGAGATGTTACGGAGAACCGAAGTGATAGAGGTCGGAACCTGTGGTATGTGGGAGAGTATCAGGACCTGATTTTTGTTAACAGTCTTTAGAATAATTCGACGAAGGGCCTCTAGCTGGCCATTGGATATTGAAATTGGTGAATTTATGCCACCACCGGACATGAAAATCAACTCCAGATATTATTTAAGGTTAATGGGCAGCCGGAAATGACCAAGTCACTTCCAGCCTAAGGGCTCCACGTCAAAGGTAAATATATTGGCCATCTCCTCCGCCTTCTCCCGGAGCTCCTTAAGGGTTCCCACCACGAGGTTCCCATAACTTGTCCAGACGCCAGCAGATTCCTCGTGGTGTAACTCATCGAGGGCGTTGAGGTTCACCTGCGTCCCTATGAGCCCGGCGAGCTTGTTGAGGCTCCCGGGTACATCATTGAGCTTCGCGGTGATCTTCACAAGCTTTTCCCCTTCTGGGTAAAAGTCTATGAACAACGCCTGTATCCTGGGCCAAGCCTTAAGGATAACGTGGGATCTAGGCCCTGTGGTTCTCCCAGAGAGCTCCGGTAGGAGAAGATAGAGTTTCTCCTCCTTGCTCCCCTCGATCCGATACGTCTCAATGAGATCGAAGGCTCTGGGAAAGAGCTCGGTGATCTCTCTGGAGGCAACAAAACCCCCCATCTCTTCGATCTCTTCGGCTACAGAGTCTGGATCGGAGTCGACTCCTTGGAAGTCTGCGATAAACTCCGAGACCCAGATGTTCCCGAATCCAAAGGCCCCCCCGCTCAGAATGTTAACTCTCTTTTCTGAGAAAAGGGAAGTCATGGATGCAAGGGAGCCCCTAATGTCTTCGAGGAAGACCCTGTAGTAGATAGTCCGGGGGGTCAGTTTGAGAGAAGAGATGAATAGACGCTTTGAGCCCTTATCTTCTACACCAAACAATGTCTGTCCAGGGAAGAAGCTCAGGGCGTTGCCAACCCTCTCCTCTATGAGGACTCTCCAGCCCTCTTCGGTTGGCTCAACTGTAGAGTGACCACAAATAATCATAATAATTCCTCTGCGAGATGTATGAAGGATAGGGTTATTGATATTTTAGCGTTCCCAGTCCAGGCTGCAGTCCGATTTTTCTTCAGGGGAGATGGGTTAAAACAAATCTCTATTTTTCCATTTTCCTAAGGCCGTCCGGGGTACCAACATATGCCATGTCCGCAAAGCCCAGAAATAACCCGGTTTCAAGGACCCCTGGGATGGACTTTAACTCCCGCTCAAGCCAAGGCGGATCTTCTATCGGCCCGAAATCTGCATCCAGAAGAAAGTTGCCGTTGTCCGTAGTCATCTTTCCCCGCTTCCCTCTTCTTAGGGTTACTGAGGCCCCAAGTCTTCCGACTCGGTCAGCTGCTGGCGCCGCTGAGAATGGCAGGATTTCGAGGGGTAGCGGAAATCCCGTACCAAGTTGCTCCACGATCTTCCTTTCATCCGCGATGAGGATGTATGTTTTCGAGGCGGAAGCTACAATTTTCTCTCTAAGGAGCGCGCCTCCTCCGCCCTTAATGGCGTTGAGGTTTCCATCGATTAGGTCTGCACCGTCAATGCACAATGAGAGTTCCGGGTGGTCATCCAGGGTTGTCAGAGGGATTCCTACCTCTTTGGCGTCTGCGGACGTCTGAATGCTCGTAGGGACGCCTAGGATATCGGTGAGTCGACCTGAGTTTAGAAATGACCCAATGATCTCGATCATGTATTTGGCCGTGCTGCCTGTCCCAAGACCTATGACTGTTCCGCTTTCGACGTGTTGAGCCGCAGCTTCAGCTGCCCTTCGCTTAGCTCCGGCGATCCAGCTCAAAAAGTCACCTCAGACTTCAAGTTCAAGCCTATCGAGCTCCTCGAGCTCCTTGATAACCTCTCCCCTGAGTTTCTCCAGTCTAGCATCAACATCGGATCGAGGACTTCTGTGCTTGGGTTGATTTTCGTCTCCCGCTTCTCCAGCCTCGTTCTCTCCATCGGGCTCTCTTTCTTCCTTTTCCCTTTCAACAGATGTTCTCTGGATCCGAGTTTTAGCTTTCTCGGCCCTCCCCGTTATCTTGAGCTCCTCCATTATGGAGTCAATGCGGCTCTGAGTGCTGTTGAGTGTGGCCTCAAACTTTTTCACGATATCTTCCCTTATCAACTCGAGCTCATGGAGAGAGACGACGAGCTCTGCCTGCTCCAGCTCCTCGTTTACCTTCTTCAAATCGCCCTCGTATCCCTTTGAGAGGTCCGCTCTCTCATCCGCTGTGATCTCTCCGTCATCCTCTGCCTCGAACAGTCGTTTTAGGGTGAGACTGAGCAGCTCGCTCTGAAGCGTAAGGGTTCTGATTTTGCTCTGGGCGCTGTTGATGTCCCCCCTCTTTAGACTGCGTTTTGGCGTGGGGGTTCTATACCCTCTCGATCCGAGCCGTGGCTCTCTAAGGCTCGTCGACGCATACTCTCTCTTGGGGTGAGTTTGAGATCTCTCCCTTCGCAGGACGCTCTGGCCACCGTTGCTCGCTCTCAAAAAGAGGTAAACCGCTAAAACCGCAACTATTCCAGCTACTATACCCACGGAAATATCCCAGGTGCTGAAGAGCGGCTCCATTCTTACTCATTTTCCTTAAATAGCCGATTATATATAAGCCTGAGCCCGCGATGCCCCCTTTTTGGAGCTGTCTCTCCAGGAGGAAATGTTTTTGGGTACAGTAGAGGAGATCTCCATCGGAGGTTGCAGCCCTTGAGACTCCGGTGGATAAAACGTTATCCCTTCCAAAGATCATTCGTGATCGAGGCACTGATCCTGAGTGACGTTATTGAGTGATGCAGAAGAGAATCGGCCCCTAAGGCTCGGCAAAGTGAGCCGAGAGGTGCTGGAGCGATCGGTATTCCCTTACCTACCCCTGACCAATACCCCACGTCTGGACGGAGGAGTAATACGATGCAAGGACGGAATCGTCATCGCTCACAACCCCGCTATAGGTGTGCCGCTAGACTCCCTAGGTTTCTTTGCATTCCACTACGCTGCATCTAATGTCGCGGCCCGCTTCGCCCGTCCACAGCATCTAGTGACCGGCTTGTACCTTCCAGTGGGATCGGATGAAAAAGATCTTAAGACTATCGCTAGAGGCCTTGGAGACGAGGCGAGGAGATATGGCGTCACGGTTGTTGCAGGGCATACTGCGACCTACTCGGGGATCACGGCGCCTTTTGTGATGTCAACTTGTCTCGGGGAAAGCGTTGTGACTCCTGCTGACCCAGCTCCTGGAGATGCCGTCTATATCGTTGGTGAGATCGGGGGTGAGGCCATATGGCTCAAGGAGGTATCTTTATGTGCCAGCGGCGATGAATGGAAGTCCTTCACGCCGCTTCCAATCATACTAAGATTGCAGGGGGTTGACGGCGTGACTCTAATACATGACATATCAGAAGGCGGGGGGAAGAGAGCCCTGCTGGAGGTCTCCGAGGTCCTCGGCGTGAGGTTGGATTTGACGACCTATGATGTCCGTTTAGCAGAGGGTGTCCTGAGCCTAGGGGAGGACCCCTTG
>CEUD01045979.1_pt1 | contig 10556 bp, 10 predicted proteins | sample 356481 | NCBI WGS metagenome assembly CEUD01 (sample SAMEA2623314, study PRJEB7988) | marine metagenome | isolation source: saline water (ENVO:00002010), including | reverse complement strand
GTTATTCTTCTTTCATTGTTTTTGTTCCAATCAATAGTTACATTAAACAGTACTAACCTTCACTTTGACGGTCCTGCAGCTATAACAATAGGTTACTATGACCTAAAATATCTGGAAACTAGCTTTCTTATAACCCATCCTCCACTAAGCCACATCATAGGAACATTCCCTTTATTATTTCTTGATATTAATATGCCTCACTCTTATCAGGAGTGCAGCAAAATACAGATGTATCAATGTGCACAGGACCTGTTGTTTGATTCTGGCAATGACCTTGAGAAAATTAGTATTTATGCCAGAACACCATTTATTATTATTTCATTATTATTAGGGCTGTTATTATTCTTTTTTTCCAAAGAGCTGTATGGAATTAAAGCTGGGCTTTTTTCATTAACTTTATATGCATTTTCTCCTGCAATTCTTGCATATAATACAGTAGTGTTTACTGATGTAATTGTAACATTTTTTGTATTTTCTACAATTTATTTTTTGTGGAAACTTATAATGCAGGGCTATACCAAAACACGATTGATTCTTACAGGTATTTCTCTTGGATTTGCACTTGCTTCAAAATTTACAGCAATATTGCTTATTCCGATTATTATATTGCTGTTTGCAGTAAAAGTATTCCAGAGTAATAACAGGAAAAAAACTTTGAAAAGGTTTTCAATTAAATTTATAATTATATTATTAATTAGCTTTGTTGCACTTCATTCAGTATTCTTTTTCAGTATCGATACTGTAGCTAACTCAATACCTGAAAGAAATACAAAGCAGATTGATGATTTCATAGATGAAAATCTTGCTGAAGGGAGCTTTAACAAAAAAATAGCAAAGTCTCTGCTGTACGATATAAAAATGCCTATGCCGGGGTACGCTGTAGGACTCGCAAAACAATACTCAATTGGAACATTAAGATATAAAAGAGGATACCTTAATGGAGAGATATACGACGGTGGAAAATGGTACTATTTTTTTGAAGTACTATTGATAAAAACTCCTATCCCATTAATTATCTTTTTTTTGATTTCTTTTTCTATCTCTATTAAAATAATTAGAAAAAGATATATGAATGAAATATTCTTATTATTACCCATAATATTCTTTTTTAGTGTATTTATACCAAGCAATTTCAATTTAGGATTACGCCATATACTTCCAATAATGCCTTTCATATTTATATTTAGTTCACGAGTTGTAAACATTAGGTTAGAAAATAAGCTTTATAATAATCTGTTTAGATTTTTTATTGGTTTGTTGCTTTTATGGTATGTAGTATCTGCTCTTTTTGTAATGCCGAATTATACGGCCTATTTTAATGAATTTATTGGTGGGTCTAAAAATGGCCATAAATATCTACTTTCGTCAAATCTTGATCTTAGTCAGGAATTAAAAAGATTAAACAACTATCTTAAAAGCAATAATATTGATAATATAAAATTAAGTTATCATGGAACGTTTGATCCAGCGTATTATAATATTTCATATGAGCCTCTGCCTATGGAATTGTATATACCTTGGGTGCTTGGATCTACCCCATATAAGCAAGGCAAAGATTATATAGAGAATTGCACAAAAGAATATGGAATAATAGCAATAAGTGTCGTTAATCTATATAACTCTTTATTTGTAAACGCATCTTGCTTCAACTGGCTTCAGGACTATGAACCAATCAAAAGAATAGGATATACAATCTTTGTTTTTAATATAACGGAACCGGTACAGCAATGATTTATTAATTCCTAAAAATAACAAAATTTATAAATAAATTATAAGACCTGTATAGTGATATTTTTACAGATGTCTATGGGGATGTTTATTTGGATATTAGGTGGAATTTATGGATAATCAAGACTTAAAAAAGCTTAAAGTTACCCTTGTAAGAAACCCAATTGTATTTAGCACAGGAGCGCAGAATAATGAAGCAACCCCTGCCATTGCTTATGCATACATTGGAGGTTATTTAAGAAAAAAAAGTATGATGTAGTAATTGTTGATGCGATTGCTGAAGGTTTAAACAAGACTTGGCCACTTAAAAAGTATCCTGGTTTTAATTGCCAAGGAATCACTTTTGATGAAATTATTTCTATGATTCCAAAAGACTCAGATGTGATAGCTTTTTCAGCAATGTTTTCTGGAGAATGGCCTGTCTTAAGAGATATTATTATTGAAGTAAGGAAAAACTTTCCAGATGCACTCTTAGTGGCAGGAGGCGAACATACAACAGCTATGAGCGAATATTGTCTAAGGGATTGTCCAGCTCTTGATGTTTGTGTTAGAGGTGAGGGTGAGAGAACATTTTATAGACTTTTAGAAGTTTTTGAGAAAACAGGTTCATTTAAAGAATCCGATTCTATCTCTTATCTAGAAAAAGATGGAAGTTATCGTGAGATAGGGAATACTCTTAAATCAAGAATACTTGATATTGATACAATACCTTGGCCTTACTGGCCAAAGGGTTATTTAGAGAAATTCTGGGCTGCAGGAAAGTCATATGGCATCTCATCGGAACGAGATATGCCTTTTGTCTTTTCCAGGGGATGCCCTTATAATTGTACATTTTGTTCTAACTCCAAGATGTGGACTCAAAAATATGTTATGAGGGAGATAGATGATGTTATTAATGAGATTAAGTATTATATTAAACAGTATAAGATAACAAGCTTGCAGCTCTACGACCTGACTGCAATCCTCAGTAAGAGCTGGATAATTAAAATGTGCCAGCGACTTATTGAAGAAGATATTAAGCTTAAATGGTCACTGCCAACAGGAACTCGAAGTGAGGCTCTTGACGAGGAAGTTCTGACATTACTAAAGCAAACAGGATGTAACTATATCGTATATGCTCCTGAGAGCGGCTCCAAAAAAGTATTGGATATGATTAAGAAAAGGGTCAACCTTAACAACTTAACAAAATCAGCTTTAACTGCAAAGAAACTAGGAATGGCCTGCAGAATTAACTTGATTATAGGGTTTCCCGGAGAAAAATGGAAGGACATATTTAAAACAATCTTATATGGAATTAAAATGGCAGTACGTGGAATAGATGAAGTTCCACTATACATTTATTCACCTTATCCCGGATCTGAGATGTTTGATGAGCTGATGAAAGATGGAAAAATAAAATTAAATGATGATTATTTTTTTAATATGACTTCCATGAATGGGAATTATTTTTCTTTTAGGAAAGATCCATCTTATCATCCAGATATTGGTGCATTGAAACTAAGATTAGTTAGAATAACATTTATTCTTTTGAATTATGGAATAGGCTATTTGCTATACCCTTCAAGAATCGTGCGCACTATAAAGAATTTGTTTTCATATAATTCAACAACAGTCTTTGAGCATAGAATAAAAGATCTCTCTAAAAGGATCTATCATAGGCTGGTCTTCTATAGGGGTCCTTGTGAAAGGAATTCTGTGGCGAAAGAAGTAGAGAAAAATCAATAGTCAGCCTTGCTATATAATTATAAATTAATTATATTTTCCAGCTAAGTCATAAATTCTAAGTTTGATAAGATCAATCGGATCAAATAATATACATTTAATGAACTTTATTTTAGAGTCAGTGTTATTTGCCCATATAACCGGAACCTCTTTCGTCTTTATACCCCATTTCTTTGCAATATAAAGCAATTCAATATCAAACATCCCGCCATCAATTTTCATTTTTCTGAATAGAAAGCATGCAGTTTTTCTTGTAAACAATTTAAATCCGCATTGAGTATCCTTAGGAGTGGCCGCAAATGTAAAAACAACTAGTTGCACATAGACCTTTGCTAAGAAAGCAAATATTCTCCGATACAAAGGTTGTTTAACCTTAACTTTGCTGCTATCAATACCTCGTGAACCAAATATAAAATCATACCCCTGGTTTGTCCAATCCATAAGATTTTCTAGTTCTTCTATCGGAGTTGAAAGGTCTGCATCAGTGAAAAGAATATATTCTCCACTAGAATTTAAAACTCCGGTTTTTACTGCATAACCTTTTCCTCTATTTTTATTGTAACTGATAACCCTGATTTTTTTATTTTTCTTCGAAAGGTCTCGCACTACATTAAAAGTGTTATCTGGACTTCCATCATTTACTATAATGATCTCATAGCCTACTTTTTTATTTTTAAAATACCCTAGAATTTTATTTAAGCTTCTAACAATCCTATTGGATTCATTATATGCAGGTATAATAATTGAAAATTTTGGATTCATCAATTGGAGATTTTTTTGTCAATATTTAAAATTATTTATTTTAATTAACTCCTGCCTTTAACTTTGCAGGATGTTCAATTTCGCTTTTTTTCTTTGTAACGTCAGGACTACGAATCATTGAAAATATATATTCCTTTATGTATCTAACAAGATTTCTTGGATTTAGCAGCAAATTAGCAGTTAAAAAACATTCATGAGTGCAGAAGCATTGTGTGACTTTTATAAATCTTCTAACATGCTTCCCCTTTTCCGAGTTCCATAACTCTTTAAAATTGTAGTTATGCTCTTTAATATTTCCAATCTGTTTGTTTAGAAGCTCGCATGGAAAAACATCCCCATTTGAGTATATAACACCGACCTTGTCTCCAGCAAGGCAGTACATACCTTGGAATTTCTTTTGTTCTATACTGTTTACTATGTATTTTGACATCAATTTATCCTTCAGGCTTGAGTTTATGTACAATTCATGTGATTTTCTATTATTATATGACCTAATTTTGTTTATAAATTTGATATATTTTTCCAGGTTAACATCTTTCAATTTTGGATCTTTGGGTAGCCCTCTTACCAAGTTAACACTAATAAAATCCGGGCCTAATGGCAAAAAATCTTTTTCAAATATTTCATCCAGCCTATCCTGATTTTTATTTGTAACTGTAATTGTTACAGCTAACCTAAGGTTTTTGTACTCTTTTTTAATTTCTTTCAGGCTTTTTATTGTTTCAACAGCTTTTTTATAAGATGTTGAGACTCCCCTATTCTCATCATGCTGGATTTCTGAATCATCAAGAGAAACACAAACCTCAAGAATTATATCTTTGCATTCTTTAAGGATTTTATTGATATCACTTACTATCTTTTGTGTCAAAAATCCATTAGTATTAATGCCTATATTCCTGACACCATTTTTATTATAAAATATTTTTACAATGTCTGCAAGATCCTTTCTTAATGTCGGCTCTCCCCCTGTAAGCCTTAATAACATTAATGGGTCCATATTTTCTGCTATTCTTGATATCTCTTCAAGCGTAAGATCGTCCTTTATCTGGTTTAGGCCCTTCCAATAGAAGCAATGAGCGCACTTCAAATTGCATTTGGATGTAACAAAGAAAATTAGGTACAAGGGAGTTTTTCCTTTATTGCTCAATATCCTTTTTGAAAACTTTGCATATTTTAAATGACTTAATAATCCCATCTTAAATATTGCCCCGCTTGATTATAAAATTAATGAATGTTGCAAATACACCAAGACTCATTACCCACATATCAATAATTGTTACAAAACCTGCCTTTAAAGCAAAAAATGGGCCTTTCAATTTTTTAAGATACCACCAAAAATCCAGATTTATGATAATAAATAATATCAACACTACGATTGATACTAATATAAGGATCATCTCTTTAAAAAGCATTGCTAATGCTGCAGTCAATAAGAATAACGAAGATAGAGGAATGCTGGCATATATATTTATAGGCCGGAGATAAAATGATCTTTCTTTGCCTTTTCTTTTTCCAGATAAGGAACTAAGAAATATCTTTGACATTCTTTCACTTCTGATAAGATCAGATTTTATGAATTTTTTAAAGGTATAATGTTTGAGGTGTTCCATCTTTATGTTTTTAGCCTGGCAAATCCTGTAACCCTTGCCTGTTAATCTTATACCCAGGTCTACATCTTCAGAAATTCTTATTTTTTTGTCAAAGCCATTGAACTTATCAAAGATACTCTTTTTAATAAAAGTAAATGAGGTATCTATTGTATGAAGTGTTTTGCCTTGCTTCTTATAATAATAACAAAGGTATAAATGCTTATAATTACTAAAGAAATTTCTGAATCTTATTCCAGATTTGAACGATGCAAAAAAAACATCTACATTTTCTTTTTTAAAGAAATCTAAAGCCAATTTTAATGAGTTTTTTGGGATGATTATGTCAGAATCCATAAATAATAATATATTTCCTTTTGCAACCTTTGCACCGATATTCCTAGCTTCTGCTGCACCAAGATTCTTTTTTAATTTAATTAATTTGCAGGGAAATCTTTTAATTATTTCAACAGAATTATCCTGCGATGCGTCATCAACAACTACAACTTCATAGTTTTTATAATCTATTTTAGTAGCTGCATTAAGACATTCTCCAATCGTTTTAGATGAATTAAAACTGGGGATTATTATTGAAAATTTTGGATTCATTTCAATAAAAAGAATACTAGGTCAATTTATATTTCTTTCTAAAAATTAGAAAACGACATAAGTTCTATTTTAATTTGTATGTCGTTTTATATAAACTCACTAATGTTCGTATATCCCTCTGGGACTTAGTAGCGGATATTTATGACCTATTATTTATGTCCGCTACTAAATCATGAAAAGAAAATTTTGAACTTTCAATTCCTTCTTTAACCTTTTCATATTTTTCAGGATTTCCAATTTCTGCCCAATAACAATCAATTATATAACTAAATAAATTCTTTTTGTTCTGTAAGAGCAATGGAAACAAGTCATAAGCAAAATCAAAGAATTTGTTTTTTGAGATAAAATTAAAGATTTCAGGTTGCGCAATATAAATGCCTGAGTTAACTAAATTCAATTTACCCATCTTTGAGCTGCCTGACTTTTCGATAAAATTAAGTATTTGATTGTTCTTATTTATGGTAACAACGCCAAAGTCTTGTTCATCTTCCTGCTTTTTATGCAGGCAAATTGTCATGATACCTTTTTTTTCTTTATGGAAATTTATAAATTGCTTTAAATCTAAATTAGTTATATTGTCACCATAAAAAATAAGAAAAGGCTCATTTCCAAAAAACTTTTCAAGTTTTTTTATTGCGCCTGCAGTTCCTAATAACTCTTTTTCATACGAATAGGTAATTTTTACATTGAATTTAGAGCCATCTCCCAAGTAACTTCTTATTTTTTCAGGGAGATGGTGCAGGTTTATTGCTATGTCTGTAATTCCGTATTTCTTGAACCAGTTTATCTGGTAGTAAAGGAGAGGCTTATCTTTAAGGGGCAGCATGGCTTTCGGAAGTTCATCTGTTAGTGGCTTTAGCCTTGTACCCAAACCTGCTGCAAGTATGATAGCTTTCATTTATAGGATTAAATTTTTATCTCTATATAAACCTTTCTACGAAAAGTTTATATATTAGTTATTTTTTACACCTTTTATGATTATTACAAGAACACCGTTAAGGCTCCCCATAGGAGGAGGTGGAACAGACTTACCGTTTTATTACTCCAGGAATAAAGGATTTCTTGTTATAGCAACAATCAATAAGTATGTCTACATAATCCTGCATGGACGAAAATTCTACAATAAAAGCCTTATAAGATACTCACAAATAGAAAATGTCAAGGATGTCAATGAAATCAAGCATACAAGGGTAAGAGAGGCTCTGAAGCTGCTTGATATAAAAGACCCATTAGAGATAACCAGCATTGCTGATGTCCCATCTAAAACAGGGCTTGGAAGTTCTAGTACCTTCCTGGTAGGCCTTTTGAATGCTTTACATGCCCATAGGAGAGAGTTTGTTTCTGTAGCTAATCTTGCTGAAGAAGCCTGTAAAATTGACTTGGAGATGCTTAAAGAGCCCATTGGGAAGCAAGACCAGTATGCAGCTGCTTATGGAGGCCTTATTCAGATGGATATTAATCAAAAAGGAAAGGTAATTGTAAGCAGGCTCAATGTAAATCAGGACACTATTGAAGAACTGCAAAGAAATCTTTTTCTTTTCTATACTGGATTAAGAAGAGATGCGTCAGATGTATTGATGGATCAGAAAAAGAATGCCGAAACCTCTAATGATAAGATGGAAAACATGAACCAAATCAAAAAAATAGGGAGGGAAATAAAAAAAGCACTTGAAAATGGAGATACAAGAAGATTTGGAGAGTGGCTTAATGTACATTGGGAAACAAAAAAAATGTTTTCAAATAAGATGACCAACCCTGAGATTAACAAATGGTACAAGCTAGCTATTGAGAATGGAGCTATAGGGGGAAAAATAATGGGTGCAGGCGGCGGAGGATTTTTTATGTTTTATTGTGATAAGAATCAAAAGAATTTCAAGAAAGCTATGGTTAACAGCGGCTTAAAAGAGCTTGAATTCCAGTTTGATTTTGACGGTTCAAAAATTTTGTTTAATGCCTAGGGGAGACATATGGAAAATAAATATTTAATAAATAAATATTTTACAGAGATGAAAGATATAATCAGCAATATGTCCGTTGAAAAGATTGACCAGGTCATAGAAGCACTGTTCAAGGCATGGAAAAATGGCAACAAAGTCTTTATTATGGGCAATGGTGGATCTGCGTCAACTGCAACACACTTCACATGCGACTTGTCAAAAGTTACAATAATCAACAACAAAAAAAGATTTAGGGTTATGGGATTGAATGATAATACGCCCTTAGTGAGTGCATTGACGAACGATGATGGCTGGTCAGAGATTTATGTTGAGCAGCTTAAGAACAATTTTGAAGGTGGTGATGTAGTCATTGCTTTTAGTGTGCATGGAGGCTCTGGAAAAGATAAGGCAGAAGTATGGTCCCAAAATCTGCTTAAAGCACTGCAATATGCAAAAGATAACAATGGTGTTGCAATAGGGTTTAGCGGATTTGATGGGGGAGCAATGAAAGACCTGGCAGACATTTGTATTATTGTGCCATTTAATTCCACACCTCATGTTGAATCATTTCACCTTGCATTGGAGCATCTTATAACTTTTTGTTTACGCGAAAAAATTGAAAAAGAAAATGAATAGGGCAGTATTTTTGGATAGGGATGGTGTAATAAATAAAAAAGTTTCAATAAAAGATTTTGTTAAGAATATAGATGAACTGGTTTATCTTCCCAATGTAAAGCGCATTATTGCTAAAATTAAGCAGAAAAAATACATCACAATAATAGTATCAAACCAATCAGGCATAAACCGTGGAATAATAAAAAAAGAAAATATGGAAAAAATAAATGAAAAGCTGAGAAAAGATTTGGGGATTGATGGCATATATTATTGCCCGCATCTTCCAGATGAAAACTGTGCATGCAGAAAACCAAAAACAGGGCTTATTGAAAAAGCTGTAAAAGATTTGAATATTGATGTCAAAAGTTCTTGGCTTGTAGGTGATAATGATTTTGATATTGAGGCTGGAAAAGCAGCTGGACTAAAGACAATAAGAGTGGAGGGTAATATAGGCTTAGCTCAAATTGAAAATAGGCTTGATCAGTTATCAAAAGAAAACATTGTAAAAGAATGTTGAGGAGGAACGAAAATGGAAATATTTATTGATTCGGCTAATATTGAAGAAATTAAAGAAATAATAAGCTGGGGAATAGCTGATGGGTGCACAACAAATCCTAAAATAGCTTCTAAAGAGAAGGACGTTAGTTTTGAAACTAATACAAAAGAGATTCTTAAAATTGTTGATGGTCCAGTAAGTATCGAAGTCACTACAAATGAATTGGATGGTATGTTAAGTGAAGCTGAGAAATATGCCTCTTGGGGAAAAAATGTTGTAGTTAAGATCCCCATGGGAACAATAGGATTAAAAGCTGTTAAAATATTGAAAGAAAAGGGAATAAAGACGAATGTAACTGCATGCATGTCTCCTGGCCAGGCTATATTGGCTGCTAAGGCAGGAGCAGATTATGCAAGCCTGTTTTATGCAAGGATAGGGGATATGGGCTATGATGCCACAAAGGTCGTGAAAGATTCAGTACAGCTCTTTAAAGAATCTAATGTAAAGACAAAAATAATTGTTGGCAGTATAAGACACCTCATGCAAGTCATTGATTCAGCCCTAGCAGGAGCGCATGTTTTGACAATACCAACTCAGTTTTTGTATTTAATGGCTAAAAACCCAAAAACTGATGAAACAATAAATGAATTTCTTGAGCACTGGAAGAGCTACAAGAACAAGTAGTACAGAAGAGACTACAATTTACTTTTTCTATATTTTTATAGCAATATTTAAATTTGGATGTATTTAACCACGATTATATGAGTCTTACATCAGTAATCATATTCATAGTCTGCACTTTTGGGCTAGGGTATACTGCAACATTCTTTGTCAAAAATTCTGAAAATTTTTTAGAAAGAAACTTAATGAGAGTTGGTATAGGGCTAGGAGCAATCATTACATTAGGTCTTTTGCTTAATTTACTGCGTATACCATTAGATTGGCGTATTTTTTTGTTTTTAAGTTTGGCACTGCCAATATATCATCTGTTAAGAAATATAAAAACTTTCCAAGTCGAGACTCTAAAATTAAAAATAACAAAGTCAAATCTGGCTATTTTTATCATGCTTCTGATTTTTCTTGCAACATTGTATATGTATG
>CEUD01012173.1_pt1 | contig 10573 bp, 6 predicted proteins | sample 356481 | NCBI WGS metagenome assembly CEUD01 (sample SAMEA2623314, study PRJEB7988) | marine metagenome | isolation source: saline water (ENVO:00002010), including | reverse complement strand
TCAACCATGTGAAAAGCCTCAAGGAAGCTCGTGTTCTGAGTACTGGCATCAAGTAGTTTATCATTTGGAATAACGAGCAGTGTATCGGTATATTCACGCAGACGCTCAACACCGGCCAGCCCTGAACTCCTGCGTTTAGTTCCTTCAAACGAAAAAGGAATCGTAACTATGCCGACAGTCAGAATTTGCTTTTCCTTTGACATCCGTGCAATAGTTGGAGCAGCACCGGTTCCGGTTCCTCCACCCATTCCGGCTGCAATGAAAACCATATTCGCGCCTTCAATTGCTTCATTAATTTCTGCAAGGCTCTCTTCTGCTGCACCTTCTCCAACTTCCGGACGTGCTCCCGCCCCCATACCGCGAGTCAGTTTTTTCCCAAGTTCAATCTTTTTATGTGATTTGTTACGCTTTAGCGCTTTTAGATCAGTGTTACAGATTATAGTCTCAACCTGGTCAAAATTTTCTTCCGCCATTTGTGTGACCACATTACCTCCAGCCCCACCAACGCCGATGATTTTTATGATTGGAATAAATCCTTCCTGAACAGGATAAAATTGCGCGTTTTGTTTTTCTGCCATGTATTTCAACTCAAAAGAAATTAGGGAATATATTTGTCTCGAAAATAAATCCTAAAGTATCTATAATACCCCACAGTATTATACTAATCAATGCAGTGATTCCTGTCGACTTGACGTTTTTAGAAAATATTAAAATATTAAGAAACAGAAATTATGCATTAAACGTAAAAAAATATGCTTTGCTCACGGAAAATCTGTTACCTGTAAACATCCTGACCTCAGCCTGATTGTCATAACTTCATAAAACGATCAAGATTCTCATTTTCAAAGTAAATATCTTTTTCAGCAACAAGTATCAGTTATTAACACAATTTTTCTTTATTAGATTGACTAATCCTTGCTCTGATTAGTAAATTATGATAGAGGTGTATTATTGAATTTGCAAACCAAAGAGTTATTGACGGATAAAAAACCGTCTATTAACACATTAACCAAGGACCAATTATGATTTCTGAACAGATTTTTTATCTCTTTCTTTTTCCCTGGATTATTTTCATTGCTACTATACCAGGCTCTGTTATGACTTACCTCTTCGCTGGTCTGGCGGCGCAATTGCTGAATTATCTACCAGAAAAAACTGAAGCTGATGCATAAAAACCGATTTTCAGCAACCAGTTTGTCCAGCATGTTTTCCATTCATTATCTCTAAGACGGAGGAGACTTGAACCAGTACAGCGCGATGATTACCGACTTTCTGCATAAATGCGGAGATACGGATAAAGAATTCGTCAGTGAAAACGAGTGGTGGGTTGTAAGCGGCTCAGTCAAGGTGCAGATTTTCCTCACAAACATGGAGGAAAATGCAGAATTGGTAGTTGCAGCAAATCTTTTCCCGTATCCTGAGCAAAACGCGGAAGTCAACGCATATGTGCTTAAACTTAATGGGACTTTAAAGTTGAAAGGAGTGAGTTTTGGCATACGTAATCAGCACCTGATCTTAAGCTATATCCGTCCGGTGCAGGGACTCGATCCTGGGGAACTGGAATGGATCATTGCCAGTATCGCTGTAATTGCTGATGAATACGACGATTTCCTGATTGAGAAATTTAAACTTTAAAAAACAATGCTAATTGAATGATCGTAGTTTAGCTGTTTTCACACCCTGAAAATTTTCACTCTGCCTGTCTCCATTTTTGGCGAAAATACACTTCAAGCCCTTACAAAGGAATTACTACGCATCTCATGTCCGATGTTGGTTGACTCGCCGTGTCCGGTGATCACGGCAGTTTCTTCATCAAGTGTGTAAAGTTTTTCCTGAATAGATTTTTCGATCTGCTGATAGTCTCCGCCCCATAAATCAGTACGGCCGATTGAACCCTGAAAAAGAGTATCACCGGCAATCAACAACTTTTGATTTTCAAACAAAAAACACATCGAACCGGGAGTATGCCCTGGTGTATGAAGTGCTTTACCCTGGACTCCTTTCACATCAATTTCCTCTTCATGTTCCAGCCATTGGTCCGGCGGTGGTGGCTTTTCAAAAGGAATCCCGAACATCCGGCACTGATCTTCCAGCATGTCCCAGAGAAACAAATCATCATGGTGCAGAGCCAATTTTGCTCCGGTTGCTTCTTTCATTTTTCCGGAAGCAAGAAAATGATCCAGATGCGCATGTGTGTGAATTATACGTTCGACCTGAAGATCTAGCTCAACTAAACGTTCAATCAGCATTTCAGCGTCACCTCCAGGATCTACCACAATTGCTTTCCGACTGACAGGATCGCCCAAGATTGTGCAATTACACTGCAGGTGCCCGACAGGCAGAGTTTCTACGATTAACTCTGGAACATTCATCAAGCAGTCTTCTTTTTGGTAGCTTTATTTTTCCCGCCTCTACCAGCTTTTGGTGGCGGGGCCTCAGCAATTATTTTATGACACGCTGCTTCATCTAAACTTTCCGGGGCAATACCCTTTGGTATTTTGTAATTTTTCTTTCCGGACTTTATATACGGTCCATAACGCCCATCCAGCACAAGAATTTCGCCAAAATCATGAATTGTGCTTTTAGCTTTTTTCTCCAGACCTTCACGAACAATCTCAATTGCCTGCGCTAAATCTGTTTTAAGCGGATCTTCACCTTTTGGCAGGGAGAAGAAATTTTTTCCAAGTTTTACATAAGGGCCAAAACGTCCGTTATTGACTATAATTTCCTCACCGTTTTCGTAGTTTCCAAGTGTACGAGGCAAGGCGAAACATTCCATGGCCTCTTCAAAGCTTACATCATTGAGATTGAGGTGGTCCGGTAAAGAAGCAAAGCGCGGCTTTTCCTCATCTTCACGTGTACCTATCTGTACCATTGGCCCATATCTGCCGATACTCACACTGACAGGTTTTCCACTTTCGGGATCAGTACCCAATTCTCTACGTTTGAGTACTTCAGCACGTGTAACGGATCCGTCTTTTTCTACAACTCTTTCGTGAAACGGTTGGTAAAAACCACCCATCATCTCAACCCATTCTTCCTCACCGTTTGAGATACGGTCAAAGTTGCGTTCTATCTTAGCGGTAAAGCCAAGATCTACAATTTCCGAAAAATGATCGGTTAGGAAATCAGTCACAACTTCACCAATTGAAGTCGGTTTGAGTTGCTTTTCAGGAGTAACCTCCACATAACCACGATCCTGGATTGTAGAGATAGTTGGTGCATAAGTAGAAGGCCGCCCAATACCTTCAGACTCCATTTTTTTAACCAGAGATGCTTCTGTGTAACGTGGCGGTGGTTTAGTAAACAATTGCTCAAGATTCAATTTTTTCAACGGCAGTTGTTGATCTTTTTCGACTTTAGGCAGGATCACATCTTTTTCACCCGCCGCAGCACTTGGGTCCTCAAGGCCTTCCGTGTATGCCTGCAGAAAACCAGGAAAAACTACGCGCTGTCCTTTTGCCACGAAAAGACACTCTTTTTTTGCTCCTGCTACTATTTTCAAGGTGGTACGCGCAATTTCAGCAGATGCCATCTGTGAGGCCAGGGTACGTTTCCAAACCAGACTGTAAAGGCGGAATTGATCTGAACTCAAATGGGCCTGGACAGTACTAGGTTTGAGGGAGAGATCCACCGGACGAATTGCTTCGTGTGCTTCCTGTGCGTTTGCAGTACGGTTCTTGAATTTTCGTGGCTCTTTCAAACCAAATTTTATACCATATTCTGCACTGATAACTTCCTGTGCTTGAGTCAAAGCCTGTTCAGCCAGCACTACTGAATCGGTACGCATATAGGTTATCAGACCTCCGCTGTAATCCGGAATCTCAAAATTCCCTTCGTAAAGTTGCTGAGCGACCACCATTGTCCGTTTGACGGAATATCCGAGTTTTACAGACGCTTCCTGTTGGATGGTTGAGGTTGTGAATGGCGCGCCTGGTTTACGGTTTGTCATTCGTTCTTCAACTTCATTCACCACAAAATCACCCTGCTTTACGCTGGCTTCAATCTCAAGAGCGCCTTTTTCATTGACTACTTTTGCAGGTTTACCAGCAAGCTTTTTCAATTCTGAGGTAAAATCACTAAAGTCTGCGCGAATTCTCCAATATTCTTCCGGGATGAATTTTCTAATTTCTCTTTCACGTTCAACTAAAATATATACTGACACACTCTGCACTCTGCCTGCTGAAAGTCCGGGTTTGATTTTTTTCCAGAGCAAAGGCGACAGTTCATATCCTACGGCACGGTCAAGAATTCTGCGTGCCTGCTGCGCGTCAACTAACTGTTGATCTACTTCTCGTGGATTTTTCAGCGCATTGAGAATCGCGGGCTTGGTTATTTCGTGAAAAACAATCCTTTTCACTGGACGTTTTTTTAAACCAAGTGCCGCCAGCAGATGCCATGAAATCGCCTCACCTTCACGGTCTTCATCGGTTGCAAGGTAAACGATTGTGTCCTTGTCGATCTGTTTCTTCAGTTCACTTACTGTTTTTTTCTTATTCTTGGAAATCTCATAATCAGGAGCAAATCCATTTTCAGGGTCAAAACCAAGTTTACTTGAAGGGAGATCCCTTACATGCCCCATCGAAGCAGTGACAGTGTAATCTTTGCCCAGAAATTTACTGATTGTCCGGGCTTTAGCCGGTGATTCTACAATAATTAAATTTTTTGCCATACTTTTCTATGCAACCAGCGAATCCTGACTGCTAATCTTCAAAAATGTTTTTTAAATTGATTACTCTAGAATATACTCAGCGCTAGTGCAGATTTAAAAATTATTAATTGTGATTTTACACAGCCTCTGACGTACTTCTTATTGAATTATTTAAACGAAAAAATTAATTTAATTCTGAGCGAGAATGCACCACCTTGTCCAGCAAGCCGTATTCAAGTGCTTCTTCCGCAGTAAACCAATTATCACGGTCAAGTGCCTTTTTTATTTCCTCGTGACTTTTCCCTGTTTGATCTGCATATAACTGAACCAGATGGTCACGTGTTTTTAAAATTTCACGCGCCTGAATTTCACACTCCGAAGCCCGACCCTGATACCCCATTAACAAAGGTTGGTGAATCATTATTTTTGCTTGCGGCATGGCAAATCGACGCCCTTCGTCTGCCGCTAAACTCAAAATTGAACCCATGCTCGCAGCAAATCCTGTCACAACTGTTGTTACAGGACAAGTGATAAATTTGAGCATATCAAAAATAGCAAAGCCGGAAAATATTTCTCCACCTGGAGAATTGATAAAAACCGTGATCGGCAATTCCGGACCTTCCTGCTCCAGCAGAACCAGCTGACTCAATACTTTTGCAGATAATTTTGCATCCACCTGTTGGGAAATAATGACTGTACGTGACTTGAGAAGCTTGCTCGAAATACTGTCCAATTCACCGTTATCTTCATTTTTTTCTTCACTCATTTATTATTCCTGTGTAATTCTTTTTGATTTTTTTAATTATATTTGCTTCATTCAAATTATGGTAAGGCAAAAACGTGTGCAAGTTTTTTATGAGACAACTTCTGGGCCGAAAGTTCCGCATTTAGCTTTGACTACTCTTTTAAACAAGCGAATTTAGTATACACAGTGAAAATTCATAAAAACCACATTAAGCTGTTTATATGTTGTTTTATAATAATGATCTGCAGAACCTGCTAATTCCAATTTTGGCTTATTCAGCCTGTTTTCACTCAAAGATCCTGAACAGTTTTTTTGTTTGAAACTTGTTCAGCATTTCATTTGCCAGTTCCATAGTGTTCTCACTAATCTCTTGTCCACCAATTAAATCTGCAAGAGCACGTACCCTATCATCCTTAGTCAAGAGAGGACTAATATTTGTGAAAGTTTCATTTGCTGCTAATCTCTTGCTGACTAAATAATGATGTTCTGCAAAAGCAACTATTTGGGGAAGATGAGTTACACACAAAGTCTGGTGACGAACACCAAGTGAGTGTAATTTTTGCCCAACTATTTCAGCAATTGCTCCGCTGATTCCTGTATCAATTTCATCGAAAATTAAAATCTCAACTGTATCAAGTGAAGTTAAAACAGTCTTAAGTGCCAGCATTATCCTGGAAAGCTCGCCTCCGGAAGCAACTTTAACGAGACTCCGCATTTCCTGCCCAGGGTTAACTGTCAGTATAAATTCAACCCGGTCAATTCCTGTGGAAGTACATAAATCTTCATCTGCTGTTAACGACGCTGATACAATTTGAGTTTCAAATCTTGCCTTTTCCATTCCCAGTTGATGTAACTCACCAACTATCGCCTGATCCATTTTTTTAGCAGCATGCAGACGCTGTTGAGAAAGACGTGCTGCAATATTGTTCAGCTTTTTACTTAAGCGCTCAATACGCGAGCAAATCTCCTGTTCATTTTCAACCAGGTTTTCCAGAGAAGCTAATTCCTGCTGATTTTTTTCAAAAAGAGTTAGTAGTTCATCAGCATTTTCCAAACCAAATTTACGTTCGAAATGCTGAATTCGACTTAAGCGTTCATTGATCCAGGCCAGGCGTTTCGGATCGTCTTCAATTTTAGATGTATAGCTAACCAATTCACGATGACTGTCTTCAAGCTGAAAAAGTGCTGATTCAATCCCGGAACGTATTATTCCGCATTCCGGATCTATCTGTTCCGCCTCACTTATTACTTTCCTCAAATATTCCAGTTGTTCTAAAACTGCACCATCCATCTCCTGCAACTGATGCTGTACCTGCCCCAGATTCGCGCTGAGTTTTTCCACATGCGTCAGACGGTTTTCTTCCTGTCTGAGTTCACTTTCTTCTGCAAGTTGATAATTCAATTCTGACAAATCTTCAATAATTTCCTGCAGTTCCTTTACACGTACAGCACGTACGGCAAATTGTTTTTGCATGAGCTGCTGTTCTTTCTTTGCGGACTGCAAAGCCTGGAATGAAGCTGTCACCTCTTGCCGTAAAGGCAACAGCTGACCATATCCATCCAGAAAATCCAGGTGTGATGAAACACGCAACAGGGATTGATTGTCATGCTGACCATGGATGTTTATTAATTGGCGACCTACTTTTTGTAAAAATTCTGCTGTTACTGAAACTCCGTTGATGTGCCTTTTTTGTCGGCCTTTGCGTGAAACCTGACAACGTACAATTATTTCATCATCAAGAGCTACACCGGACTCTTCCAGTTCTCTGCGGAAATCAAACTGCTCGCCCTGAACTGATTTTTCGGGAACTGTAAATATTGCTTCTACTACTGCCAGTTCCTCGCCTGTCCTGATCATGCCTGGATCACCGCGATGTCCCAAAACAAGCAAAATAGCGTCGATCATAATCGATTTCCCTGCTCCTGTTTCGCCGGTGAGAATGGAAAATCCGGCAGAGAATTCCACCTCAAGTTCACTGATCGTTGCTAAATTTTCTATCCTTAATTGTAATAACATCTCTTTATTTAATTATTGCACATTGATTAAATATATATTTTATCTAATTCATTGTTTTTAGAATTACTATATATTTTATCTAATCTCTTATTTGATTTTATATATACTAATTCTATAACCTTCTAATTTGGGAGCTTTATATAATTTGATTAACTATATGTTTTTTCAACAAAATTCATGATTATTTATTTAATATGAATAACTATATATCTATTCATAATTGAATTTAATTCGCTGTTGATGGTAATATGCTTGTTGATTTATTATATATTTATTCAAAAATACTTCAGATAAATTTTTCTCACATTTTGGGCCACTTTTTCCACAGTTTCCCGCAAATTACTAACTTCGTAGCCGTGGTGTTTTAAAAGTTGAAGTATCGTTTCAGTTTGAACTTTTTCAAAATCCAGCAAATCTGTTGATTCATCATAGATCAGTCGCAGCCCATTTTCAATCAATCTCAACAGTTTGTAATTATATCGCAAACTCTGCGCTTCTTCTTGATCAAGCAAATTCAGCTCACCAAGTTCCAGCAGTGCATCCATGGTTTTTGGACAGCGTAATTGAGGATATTCACGTCCATACTTAAGCTGCAATGCCTGTGTCAGAAATTCAATATCCAGCAATCCGCCTCTGCCCACTTTAATATTTTTACGGTTTTCCTTTTCACCTGAGAGTTCCTGTTCTTTACGCAGGCGTAAATGATGAATTTGCGCATTCATATCTTCCGGAGGAATCCATTCATAAACTGCACTGCGGATTCCATCCTCCACTTCTTTAAACCATTTTGCTTCACCTGTACCTCCTATCACCCTGCCTTTGATCAAGGCTTGATGTTCCCATGGCTGTGATTTTTCATGATATTTTAGATAAATATCTAAAGGCGTCACCAGCACACCGGCATTCCCGGAAGGCCTCAAACGTGCGTCAAGTTTATAGGCATATCCTGTACGTGTCATTGTAGAAAGACAGGAGATGAAACGCTGGATCAACTTGATCCAATATTCCTGTGCTCCGATTCCATTTTCGCCGCCCGTGGAACCTTCTCCGGAATGGATAAAAATCAAATCCAGATCCGAGAAATAGGTTAACTCACTTCCGCCCAATTTCCCCAAGCCAATGATCGCGAACTGACCTGATTCTCCGTGTTTATTTTTAACTTCTCCGTAACGTTGAGTTAACCATTTTTGCGACAGTCGAAAAGCAGACTGCACAATCACTTCCGCCAGAATAGTAAGTCCAATTCTGGTACGTTCGTAAGAAAGGACACCTTCCATTTCCGCACTTCCCAGCAGAAATGTGATTGTATGTTTGAACTGCCTGAGCTGATCTATTTCATCTTCTTCGTTATCAGCACAGCAAAGCAGCTTTTCTTTAAGTTGAGCGGCCCATTTTTCTGCAGAAATTTCCAATCTTGAATTGTCCAGTTGTTCCAGCAAATCCAAATGATTGAGCAGGTAATTCCACAACATTTCGCTGGTTTCCGCAATACGCATCAAGCGTGAAAGTGAAGAAGGATGTTTGGACAATTTACGATAATAGCCAATTTTAACACTGACAGCTTCAAACAGACGCTGAAATTTATTTTTCGTACTTTCATGCATCAGGGGGGCAAGATGCTGTGAAAACAGTTCGATAAACTGTTGTTCCTCCGCTGTGAAACTTTGTATCTTCGCGCAGTTGCGGATTGCCGCTTCAATTTCCAGATGTTCATGACTGAACAATCCGCTGAAAACCGCACGTACACTTCCCATCACATCTTTCAAATCACTCAAAAGTTGCTGACGTGCTTTTTCTATATCAAACTCAGCATAAGCTAAATTTCTAGCAATTTGCTGTTGCTGTTCAATGTCTGAAGGCATGGTATGGGTTTGCTGTTCCTCACGTAACTGTAGATGATGTTCCACGCGTCTTAAAAACAAATATGCTTTTGCTAAAGTATCTGCATCACGCTGCGGAATTAATTCTGCGTCACGTAGTTTTTCCAATACTTCCAGGGTAGCAGGACTGCGCAGTTCCGGTTTTCCACCACCGTATAAAAGTTGAAAAGTTTGCACAAAAAATTCAATTTCACGGATTCCTCCAACACCCAACTTTACGTTCAAAAAGCTTTCACGTATATGCTCCTCTTCAATACGCTTCTTTACTTTTTCAACATCATGCAGCACTGCCTCATCCAGCAAACTCCGAAAAACAAAAGGTTTTATCATGCTCATAAAATCTTTTCCGGACTGAACGCTTCCTGCCACGGGAACTGCTTTTATCAGGGCTTGACGCTCCCACAGTTCACCGCTTGAAGAATAATAGAATTCCATCTCATCCAATGACTGAACGAGGGGAGCGCGATCTCCTCCTGGACGTAAACGCATGTCCATTCGCGCCAGAAATCCCTCCTCGGTTACATCCGCCATTACATCAATCAATATTTTTGCGGCTTTTATCCGGAGTTTGTAATCACCTTCCGGATCTCCGGTAAGGGGTTCATTATCGTGAATGAAAATTAAATCAACATCGGATGAATAATTTAATTCATATCCTCCTAATTTACCCATTCCTAAAATCATAAATGGAAAACGTTCTTCTGGCTCTGAACCTTGAGCATATTTTGTATCAATTCCGGAAAAACCGGTTTCAGCCGGATTTGTCAGCTTTGCTGGATAATTATTTAGGCCCAGTTCTTGTTTTGTTATGCCGGAAAGCGCCGCGCGTAAAGAACAAATTGCAATTGCGGAAAGTTCCTCTAGTGTTTCTTTGAAAGGGCAGAGCTGAGCAAGATCACGGACAGTTATGCGTAAATATTCTTCGTATTTATAGCGTCGTAAAATATTCTTGAATTCCGCCAGAGAAAACTCCGGTTGCTGCTTGATTCTTTTCCGAAGTTCTGTTTCCATTACTTCCAAACTTTTTTGTTGTAACAGAAAAGGAGAGTCCAGCAATTTATCAGCAAATTCCGGATTCCTTTTTAAACGAATTGCCAAAAAGTTACTGCGTCCGAAAATATACAAAAAAGCAGTTGTGTCCGGACGATTCCAGTTAAAATCTCTTCCGGAACTAATACGGAATGCTTGCGTAAAATCAAGCAGCTGTGTTAAGGCTGTTTCCGGAGTTCCGCAGGAAAGTAGAATAGGCAGAAAATGTGGCAGTTGCTCTGAAATACCTG
>CEUD01057297.1_pt1 | contig 10606 bp, 10 predicted proteins | sample 356481 | NCBI WGS metagenome assembly CEUD01 (sample SAMEA2623314, study PRJEB7988) | marine metagenome | isolation source: saline water (ENVO:00002010), including | reverse complement strand
AATAGAATAAAAAAAAGGGCATTGATCGTTCAATCAATGCCCTATTTAACTGGAGGAGACAGCCGATCTCAATAGTTTCAATCAGTTACTGTAAAACTCAAGTACAAATAAGCCCAAATAATTTGTTGTTTTAGTGATCTTAGATTTGAAGCGGCAAAATTTCGGTTTTTCTGATCGTGCCGTGGGACCATTCACTGGATATCCACAGCACTTCTTTCTTCACGCTCCTCTTTATTTTTCTACAAGATGTGTCTGCCTTACAAACAAGAGCCAGGAACACGCTGACACGCAAAGACCTGATGAGTATGTGTTAAAGCCTGTGATGAATTTTTATCTTGGTCCTTCTCGCCCAAGAACAGGTGCTGACAAAACGCCTTTAAGCTTTGCTCATACGACATTCAACCAAACGGCAAGAAAACTCTGAACACGCCAAATCGGCGAGTAAGGCGATAAGTAATCCAAGCGTATGAAACTCTCATGAAAGTTCTTAAGGAGGTTTATTTAAAAAAAGCCGAAGGAAGAAACTTGCGGCGTCTTGAACCGGAACGTGCATTAAGTAAATGGTATATGACCTTACACCAAGCCAGTGCAAAAGCGAGGCAGAGAGAAAGGTCTCTAAGCAGAAAATTGCTATTTTTTGAGTTCAAAGATCATGCCCTTATATTTATTTAGAGACCTCTCCGGTTCAAAGGCAATTTTGCATGCTTTTTGTTCGTTGTCCCACTCGTCAAGAAGTTTATATCCAATTCCATTTAACCCCTCGACAAATTCTTTTCTTAACCGAACATAATAAGGGCAAAAAGAGGTGCCAATACTTTGTAAAGTGATAGTTTTATGTGTGGAATGCAATGGAAGCATATTTAAAATTAGAAATTTTGGTTTATTGGTAATTTGTTCGAGTTTTTCATGCAACTCCCACTCAAGGTATTGTAATGACCCATTGGCTAAAAAAAGATCAGCTCCTTCAATGTCGAAAAAATCATTTGAAAAGCTTAAAGAAGACCTTGGTTCAAACAATTTAAAAGACCTCGCTTCTTCAATTACTGATTTAACATCGCAAACTAGCCATTCAGTAATCCGAGAAAAATCTAAGTATTTGGCGTAGCTATAAAAATGGATACCAATATGTCCCCCAAAGTCAAAGACCGATGAAAACTTATCCTGAAGCCGCATCATCCAGTACAAAACAGGATAGTCAGTGCTGTATACTTGCTTCGTTCTTTCTTTGTACATTCCTGCCGAAGCTTTATTATTATACCCAATTGGCTTTGATTTCGGCGCATTTTCCGATGCCTGATTAAAGGTTTCGTAAACACCTCTGAAATAGTTTGCAACTTGATCATTTGCAAAAGATCTTTCGTAACGATAGCGTCTCAATTCCAATATCCCGGGTAGAACTTTTAATTTTTCAGTAAATAGCATGATTCCCCTCCAACTTTGAAGGAATTTACCGCCCCAGAAGGAATTCAACAACCAACCTAAGTTAGCTTTTAATAGTATTTAGGTTGAAATATTACTTAACATGAAAAACAGCCGCCATAGAACTTGGCGGCTATGAAACTCGGTTTAATCCAGTCCGTCAAAAGCCCCAAAAAGTTTCTTGTCGTCCTGTTTTATAAAAACGTCAATATTAAAGGGCACTCTTTTATTCTTAGGTCTTTGTCCTTCAAAGAATTTACCAGTTTTGTCCAATTTAAGGATAAATTCTTTTTTACCGCCTCTCTCAATTTGAACGGCCTTAACCTCGTTTTTAAACTTGGTCATATCAAGTGGCCTCATATTTTGGGAGTAAACATAGAGTTTGACATCCTGGCCTCTAGACTCGTGAACAAGCTCGCCCTTATAAACCATTTGAGCTTTTCTTCCTTTGTTCACATCTTTCTCTGCGATAATTGCGGTAACAGTTCCACCCTTTAGACTTTCGTCTTTTATGGCTGGCCCATGCCCTTCATCATGTGCAAAAAGGTTTGTTGATAAAAATAGCGATAGTAATAACATTAAACTTTTCATTTAATCCTCCATATGAAAGTCGACGATTCTGTCTTCTTTTCTTTGATAACGATTTAATCTGTTCGCTTCTCTCCGAGGAACAAATGCCTCGAGTCCATCATAAAAGTTCCTAAAGAGAAGACGGTCTTTTTGAGCTTCTAAATACTCCAGCTCCACACCATTAGAGATCTCTCTAATTCTGAAACCGAGATAGTTATCTATAGTTTCGATGTAATCATCAGCATCCATCTCACCAGTAAGGCGATAATCAGTAAGAATTTGTTGTTTGCGTCCTCCTGACAGATTGACAGCTTTACGCAATAATTTCTCTTGTTCAAGTCGTTTATTTAGCGTGGAATTAATGTTTAAAAAGTTAGCTTTAAACTTCAAAAGCATTCGATCTCTTTTTAGCTTGATCTGGTCCCTTTTAAACGTAGAGATTCTTTTTGTAGCAAAATAACCTAGTCCAAAACCATCAGAAGCAGGATCAAGCCAACTCCAAGTTCGGGAGCGAATAGACAACTCAGAGGCCTTAACCATAGTGTCTATAGACTTAATTTCTAATAGGTTATCTTTTAGCCACTGCCAATTCCATCTAGGATCTTCACCCATTGAATTTCTTGGTGCCAATTCTATGGAAGTAAGCTCAGAAAAAGAGTCGTCCGCAATTGCTTTGTTAAGTTCAATAAGAATAGATTGTATGAGCATCTCGTATTGAACTAAATCGCTCTGGAGGGTGTAAAGCTTGGACTTAACCCTAGCGTAAGATCCTTTTGGGAGCTCTCCTATTCTTTCGCGAAAGTTGATTGACTTTACCAGAGGCTCCAACTCTTCAATTAAGTTGTGAAAAACATTTGCTGTTAGATACTGTTTTTTCAAGGCAAGATACAACTCTTCAGACATCAAGGCATAGTCACCCTTTAGCACCATGTAAGATAACTTTTGAGAGTTGTAAAACATCTTTGATTCGTTCCATTGATACCATCTGGACGGCAACAAAAAGCCCACAAAATTAGACAGGCCACTGAGTAAACCAAGAGGACCACTTAGAGCGGTGTCTACAACGGTCCCAATATTTAAAGATGGCACTATTCTTCCGAGGGATATATTAATGTTTTCTCTGGACTGATATAGTTTGAGCAACTCCTCTTTGGACTCAAGGTTTCGCTCTCTAAATGCCTCAATCCATTCTCTGTGAGTATACTCCCTACTAAGCGCTGTCCAGGGAATGAAAAGCACAAGGGCTAACGCAATTTTATTTAAGGTCACAACTTTCATTATTGCCTCACTAGATCGAGTTTTCCGATATCGCCCTTTATGGAACTGTGTAGAGTTGCCCTTAAAACATTATGGTTGGCATAGCCCCTTATATTTAGAGCATCAGATATATCAAGAGCAATTTTACCGGGGCCAGAGTCATAAGAACCATTTGTGATCCCGTAGTTAGTCAAAAGCTCCACTACCCCAGAGTTCATTTCAAAAATCCTCAGAGATCCCACAATTTTTGGCTGCAACGGAAGTCCGGTTCCTGGGTCTACATCTTGAGAGACCCTCAAATCCATATAAACTTTATAAACGGTACCATCATCAAGAAGCTCTAAGCTGCCCGCAAAACTTCCTTCAACATCATTGTACTGGCTGCTTAATGCGCCTAAACGGCCTCTTCTTTTTGCCTCTTCCTTTTCTTGGTCGGTTGAGTGGGGTCTACCGCAAGAGATGACCAATAGGGAAAGTAAAATTAATAAACGACTAATCATAATTTAACTCCAAAAACTGCTCCGACCTTACTTCCTGACAATTCATCTTCCTGTCCTAGAGAGTTAAACTTAGAATACTTTACTCCCAGAAGATAATCACTGGACCAGGCCTGTGGATATGCGTCTTTTGAAGAGATTAGCCAGTCTATACCAACGCCATATTCGGCCTCGTTTCCGCTTCTTTCTGTGTTCGTTTCTTCAACATCACCTCTTTGGTAATAGTAAGCATGCCCTAGTCCTGCAAAGGTCCTTAACTTTAAGTTCTCCAGGGAGAAGAAGGCCCTTCCAATAGATGCTCCCACAAATAAGTCAACAATTGATAGGTCCGCGTGTCCCATTTCACCTAAGTCGTTATACTTTGTATAAAACCCCAAGTTTGAGTAGATAGCAGACTCTAGAGTGGCAGAAGAGCTTAATTGATACTCGTAATCCATTTGGGCACCAGAAATGCTTTGAGCTCCCAACGCAAACTCATTGGAGCCGCTATTGAGATTAAGGTCTGAGATATCTTTTGTGCCTATTCCCATTTTAATACTATGGTTGCTTTTTCCCTTAAAGGATTCTTCCAAGTTAAGGTACTCCTCTTTCAGTTCCCACTTTGTGTGAACAACCTCCGCACCAGTAGCTGCCAATGCAGTCAGAAAAATCAGAGCTCCCAAGAATACTTTAATCCAATGTGACACCTGCCACCTCCTCCAGTTCGAGTTTAGTAATTATAAAATCTTTTTTGCTTTTTAAGAGATCAATCTTGAATTCTAAAAACCGATCTCTTGCTCCTGCGAGGTCCACAGAGTTTTTAACACCACGTTTATACTCTTCGCTAACTTCATTGAAGTATTTCTCGCCACTTTTTACATTGGACTCCGCTAAGTCCACTCGTTCATGAATGCTTTCTAGTCTTCTAAGCTTTTGTGAAACTTCTATTCTAAGTGATTTTTTCATCGCCTTTAACTTTAAGCTTTCTTTAGCCAATTCCGCCTTTCGAGCTGCAATTTTGGCATTTTTAGCTCCGCCATCAAATAAAGGTATCTCCAAATAAATACCCGCAAGGCCTTCCATAGAATTGTCAGAATACTTTTCATCAATTCTCATCTGTCCGTAACGTGCCCTTAACTTTAAAGAAGGCAGTTTTAGAGTTTTTTCCGCCTCAACTTTATAGGCATTGGATCTAGTTCTTGCTTTGAGTGCTTTATATCCCCTGTTAAAAATCGCTGACGCTTTTAAAAGATCATCAAGTTTAACTTCGAAGTGTTCATGAGGAAGATTGCCCTTGAGCTCAAACTCAGCACTTTCTTCCAGGAAAGCACGTTGCCTTAGTTTGTTTTTATAGAAGGCCAACGCCTCTTTAACTTCGAGAAGTCTTGATTTAAGAGAGGCCCTTCTCATGTCCATTTCAAGAACATCGGCTTTCCCAACCAACCCTTGCTTTCGTCTAAACCTAACTTGCCTTCGCAAGGCCTTGTTTGAATTAAGCTCTTTCTCCAAGATTTTAAACACTTCTTGAAAGTACAGCGCTTGGAAGAAGTCTTTCTTCACATTCCGTGATACTTCAACCTTGGAGTGCTCAAAGAGGTCTATCTTATTTCTTCGCAATTCTCCTAATGCGCTTAACTTCTTTGACGTTCTTCCAAACTGAAAGATTTCATACTCCAATCTTGCTTCTGCTAAAAAGTTGGAGCCGCTTATAGCGTCATTTCCAGGAGCATCCGCGGTTTCCACACCAGTTACAGCCTTTAGTTCTGGAAAATAATGGGATTTCTCATAGTCAATCTCAGACTCCAATGCCAAAATATCAGTTTTAGCAAGCTCTGCTTTAATATTTCTTTCCTGGGTGATTGTTATAATCTTATTCAGGGTATAGCTCTTTCCAAAACAAGCACTGCAAATAAAAATGCCTAAAAAGAAGCTTCGCATTGTTCTTTCCTTTTTCTCAAATACTTTTTGACGCCTTTGCCGGCATAGTTATAAAACACCACAGGCGTAACAAAAATATCCAATAATGTTGAAGTTAAAAGCCCTCCAGTGATAACCACTGCCACGGGGTAGAGTATCTCTTTTCCGGCCTCTCCTTTTGAGAATAAAATTGGCATCAGGGCAAATACCGCGGTTAAGGCAGTCATTAGGACAGGAATAAGCCTTTCTTGAGAGCCTCTTATAATAGTTTCTTTATCAAACTTCCCCCCCTCAAATTCGATGAGGTGAAGATAATGTGAAATCATCATTACCCCGTTTCTAGAAGCGATCCCGCAAAGAGTGATAAAAGCAATTAATGTCGCCACAGAAAGTGTTTTTTCCGTAAAGTAGATCGAAGCGATGCTTCCTATTAAGGCTAGTGGAAGAGCTGTCAGAACTTGAGCACACATCATAAAACTTCCAAATCTCCAATAAAGAACGACAATCACCGCGATTAGAGAGAATGTGCCTAAAACAGCGATCATGCGACTAGCACTCTGCTCACTTTCAAATTGACCACCCATTTGTACAAAGTAGCCCTCAGGAAAATCAACTTCCTTCAGTCTCTCCTCTATTTGTGCGACCAGGCGATCAAGGGGCACACCCTCTGAGTTTGCCTGGACAACAATTCTTCGCTGTCCATCCTCTCGGTTGATTATGTTTGGCCCATCAGTCTCATAGACAGAAGCAACGTCCTCTAATTTAACGACTTTACCTGTTGGCATCACCTTTATTGGTAGATTTCTCATTCTGTCTAGATCTTCCCTAGTTGACTCTTTGAACCTCATAAAGATGTCAAAAATTCGCTGATCTTGAATTACGTTGCCAACAACCTCTCCGTTGAGAGCAATTTCTAACATCTCTACCAAGTCACTTGTGTTTATCCCAAAGTTGGCGGCATCCTCACGGTACACGTGTACTTTAATTTGCGGAACTAAAACTTGCTGTTCTGTTTGCAAATCAACTAATCCCTCAATGTCTTTTAGCTTTCTTTCAACCTCTTTCCCAAGTCTTCGCAATGCACCAAGATCCGACCCCACAATTTTTATTGCTATTTGAGCACGCACACCAGATAAAAGGTGATCAAGCCTGTGACCTATAGGCTGCCCAATGTTTACATAGGTGTTGGGGATGTTGCCAAGTGTTGCTCTAATGTCTTGCAGGACTTCTTCTTTAGGCCTTCCCCCCTCATGAAAGTCCACGTCAATTTCGCTCCAATGAACTCCCTCGGCGTGCTCATCCATTTCGGCCCTTCCGGTTCTCCTTATGGTGCTTTTGACCTCAGGCACTGCAAGCATTAGATCCTCTGCTTTTTTACCAACTTTGTTCGACTCCACTAAAGAGATGCCAGGCCCAGCCGCGAGTCCAATAGTGGCCGTCCCTTCATTAAATTCCGGTAAGAAATTGCGCCCCATTTTCGGCAGTAAGGATAATGATCCCGCCAACAAAATGAAACAAACAACTAAAATAGGAATTGGCCGATGAAGAATTTTTTCAAGAATTTTTCTATCAACCAGTTTAAGATTTCTTATAAGCTTGCCTTCGGACTTCTCCATGAACTTGGCACTTGGAAGAAAGTAGGAGCATAGAACAGGCGTAAGCGTTAGTGATACTAATAAACTCGCTAACAAGGAAACAATGTACGCCACTCCTAGCGGGGCGAAAAGACGCCCTTCAATTCCACTCAAATAAAACAATGGCACAAACACTAAAATAACAATGAAAGTAGATAACACGATAGAGTTTCGAATCTCGCTTGAGGCTAAATAAACGATCTTTAAAGGGTTTGAAGCCTCGCCTTTAAGCTTGGCTTGCTTTAGTCTTCTAAATACATTTTCCACATCAACAATAGCGTCATCTACCAATTCACCAATAGCAATGGCCAGGCCACCAAGTGTCATGGTGTTCACAGATAGGCCAAAAAATTTGAAGATAACCGCAGTTAGAACAAATGAGAGGGGTATTGCGGTGAGGGTGATAAACGTAGTTCTCAAATTCAAAAGAAATAGAAACAAAACAATAGCAACAATAATCGAGCCATCCATCAGTGCTTCTTTTACATTATTTATGGAGTTTTGAATAAAGTAACTCTGTTTAAACAAATCACCTTTCAACTCCACGCCTTTTGGCATCCTAGGCTTTAAGCGTTTTACTAGCTCATCTATCCGCGCAGTAACCTCTATCGTAGATGCATCGGGCTGCTTCTGAACAGTCATGATAACGGCCTTCTTTCCATTTATAGACCCATCACCTCTTTTGGGTTGGGCCCCAATTTCCACAGTGGCAATATCCTTAAGCATTACAGGCCTTCCCAAATGAAGTGCCACTACAGACTCTTCAAGATCCTCGACAGTAAAAGCCCTTCCCACAATTCGGATTAAGAACTCCTTTTCGTCCCTGTCAACAAATCCACCAGTGGTATTTTCACTAAGGTGTTTAAGGTTATCCAACAGTGAGTCCATGGAAAGACCCTTTAACCTTAACTTTTCAGGGTCAATTTTAATTTGGAATTGTTTTCTTCCACCACCAATTACAACAACATTACTTACACCAGCTATAGAGAGTAGCTGGGGTCGAATAACCCAATCCGCCAAAGTTCTCAGCTCCAACAGGTCGAATTCCTCAGTATTTGTTTGAAGTCCCAAGAATTGAATTTCTCCCATAATGGAGCTTATAGGTGCCAAAGTTGGAGTAATTTCTTCTGGCAAACGTTCAGAAACCATTTGTAACTTCTCAGTTACTAATTGCCGATTCCTAAATATGTCCGAGCCCCATTCGAATTCAACATGGATTATACTGATCCCCATACCGCTGGAAGAACGAACACGAGTCACACCAGTGGTCCCTATCATCGATTTTTCAATCGGAAGGGTTACCAAAGTTTCAACTTCTTCTGGAGCAAAGCCGTGACTCTCGGTAATTATTGTTACCTTTGGTTTATTTAGGTTTGGAAAAACATCAACAGGAAGGTCCCGGACCACAAAAAATCCATAGACCACTAAAAGAGCGGAAAGGCTTACAACTAATAGCCTATTCCTAAGTGCAAATTTTATAACATTATCTAGCATTAACTATCTCCCATATTAAGACTTCAGTAGGTCAAAATACGGGGTTTTAATTAAGCATTGGTAAGTTTCGAAACTTGTCAGGTGGTGGCCTAAATGCAAATTTTAAGTTTTTGAAGTTATTTGAGATTTTAGAGAAAGAAATTTCACCGGCTAATTGGTAGGCACTCAAAGGCACCCAAGACTGAGAGGTATCAATGCTTCTTTTTAAAGCCGTATATGCTTCGATATCAACAACTCTATGTTCATGATCTTTGTCTTCAAAAGTCTGGGTCTCATCTTCAACATGCACGTGTGCGTGATCATGGCCATGAGCAAAGTGATGCTCAGCTAAATGAGCACTGATTTCTGCATTAATGTTATAGGATAAAGCTAGCCATAAAATCGAAGAAAGCTTTAACAATCTTATAAATAACATAAAGTTCTTATAGGTCTTTCCAGATCAAAAAGTCAATCCCGTTATAAAAGTCTCATTGATCTGGGTGCAGGCAAGTCCTTTCCTCCACGATTAAATGCTGAATATCAAATTTGTCTAAAGATTTTCTGTCGATAGTATTGTGACCATGAGAGTGCGGGTTGTGTTAAGTGCAAACCTTTTAAAAGAATTTAATTAGATAATTGTGAATAAAATATCCAGCACCTAAAAGAAGAATTCCGGCGATATAGCAAGGCCAAAATCCTAGCTCCAATCTTTCCGCCAAAAGAAATGGTAAAAAGAAAAGAAGTGACACCGGAACTGCGGCAAAAACGCTCTTTGCATATTCGACGGATTGCTTAGCGTCACCCCATTCCACATGGGAAAAGGCCAGCGCGAGTAAGGTCGTAAGGGGCAAAGCGGTTAAGAAGCCAGCAAGGCCTGTTTTTTTACCCGATAGCCATGAAACAAAACTAATCAAAACGGCGGCGACAATCACCTTCACTACGCCAAGGAACATAAACACTCCAGATTCTTTAATCATAAATGAACTAAGGCCTTAAAGCCAAATCATCAAGGTGATAACTTGATTTTTTGAAGGATAAAATTTTGATAAGCACGGTATTTGCTTATTGAGTGAAAGACACAGAACCATATTAGACATAGAAAGTGCAAAAGTACCTTGGGAAGAAAAAACTTTCTCCACACTTCAAGAAACAATAAAAACAAGACGTTATAAACTTGAGGTCGCAAATTGCGACCTCAAATGACTTAGCTACTTGGTAAAGTTGCTGAGCAGACTGAAAACGATATCTAGTCTGCTCTTATCAAGGCAATCTATTAATCCTTTACAGCTCTCCCTCAATTCGATCTCGGGATTGTGTCCCTCCAAAAAATCATTCCAGTCGCTCCAAGAATACTCCAAGGCATCTATAAACTTTTTGACGTACTCCCGCCTAATATAGGCCCTACCATTCTCCGTGTGATTGATAGTTGTTGGCGGAACTCCTATAAGCTCAGCCGCTTTCCGTTGAGAAAGCTTTCGCGTAATTCGCATACGCTTGAGGGCCTGGGATTCGTTAGATGTTTTTTTAAATCGACTACGCTTTGGCATTTTAAAATCTTCCTTTCTCATTTCATCCACGCAGAGTGGTCCAATTGAGTGGTCCCGGACCACCCTGCGTGTCCCACTCTGGGAGCGGAGTTTGTTGTTAAAAATGGCGACGACTAAAAGAAGGTGCTTGGCCTGTGCTTAGCGAGATCTCGCGCCTTGCGGCACAAGCCCATCACAAGCACAAAACAAGCCAACGGCAGTTTGCTTTGGACAGTTCCAGACAGTTTTAAGAAATTGAAGCTAGATAAGTTGTTGAAACCTTTTCTGAATGATTTCAATAGAATAAAAAAAAGGGCATTGATCGTTCAATCAA
>CEUD01125432.1_pt1 | contig 10700 bp, 7 predicted proteins | sample 356481 | NCBI WGS metagenome assembly CEUD01 (sample SAMEA2623314, study PRJEB7988) | marine metagenome | isolation source: saline water (ENVO:00002010), including | reverse complement strand
CTTGGTCAATAAACCGAATATTATCTTTGCAGATGAACCTACAGGCAATCTTGATTCAAAATCAGGGCAAATGATAATGGAATTCATTCAAAAACTAAACGAAGAAGATGGTCATACGATTGTTTTAATCACGCATGAAACATATACTGCCGAACACGCGCAACGGATTATTCAAATGTTTGACGGAGAGATAAAAAGCGATATAAAAGTGAATCACCGTCACAAGGCTCGCGATTACTTTGAGAAATAATTATTTCTAGTTAGTATGTTGAACTATGACATTTAATGACAGTTTCATAACCGCCATTGGCGGACTTAAAACAAACAAATCCCGTTCAGCTCTGACAATACTTGGGATTGTCATTGGAATTTGCGCCATTATTTTAGTAATGTCCACAGGGAAAAGCGCGGAAGATTTAATTTTAAATCAAATCCGCGGACTCGGATCGCAGACGATTTTTGTAGACCCTGGAAAAGAACCGCAGGGGCCTTCAGACTTTGGAGAAATTTTTACCGATTCTTTAAACCAAAAAGATATTGATGCTTTGCTTAAGCCTTCTAATGTTCAGGGTCTTAAAGATCTTACTCCAGTAGTGATGCAAGTTATGCCGGTCACTTTTGAAAGTGAAAAAATACGAACAAATATAATTGGTGCATCCGATCTAATTGCCACAATTTTTGATATTTTCCCAAACGAAGGCGCATTTTTTACAGATGATGATATTAGGCAAAAAGCGAGTGTGGCAGTTATCGGGTCAGAGGTAAAAAAGAAGCTTTTTGGGCCCTCCGATGCCTTGGGTGAAAAAATCAAAGTCAAAGGAAGGACTTTTCGCGTTGTTGGAGTCTTAGAGCCCAAAGGGCAAGTATCTCTCTTTAATGTCGACGATATGGTTGTCGTTCCTTATACAACAGCGCAGCAATACCTTATTGGTATTAATTATTTCAACGAAATTATAATACAGGCAGAATCAGAAGATATTGTTCCAAGAGTGGTTCGAGATGTAAAATTGACCTTACGAGAAACGCATGGAATAGATGATCCTGACAAAGACGATTTTTATATTACCACGCAAGCTGATGCGGTCGAACGAGTGCAAACAATTATGAGTATTTTATCAATACTTTTAGTGTCGGTTACGGCAATTTCACTCATTGTCGGGGGGATTGGCATTATGAATATTATGCTGGTATCTGTCAGCGAGCGTACGCGCGAAATAGGACTTCGTAAAGCGCTGGGCGCCACTGAAGATGACATCATGACTCAGTTTCTTTTGGAGGCAATGGTACTTACCGCATTAGGAGGAATTATTGGTATTGTTCTCGGCGCTCTTTTTTCATTTCTGGCATCTCTTATTCTCAGTAAAATTATTACCTTTGGTTGGATATTTACTTTTCCTGTCATAGCCGCTCTTTTGGGTTTTGGAGTGGCGACGTTAGTAGGTTTGGTATTCGGCCTCTATCCGGCTCGCCAAGCTTCTCTTAAAAGTCCCATGGAGGCATTGCGCTATGAATAACAGTATAATTATTACACCAAATAACGCCCCAGTGTCTGGGGCGTTATTTATTAAAAACCAAATTAAGTCTAGTTTAAATGGCGGTATAATTATTCTTCTTCTTTTACCGCTATTTTCTTTTTCCTTTTCCTTTCTACTTTTGGAAGACGTAAGGTGAAAACTCCGTCTTTCATAGAGGCTTCAGCTCGCGAGATGTCGACTTCTGTTGGCAGAATGAGTTGGCGAGAAAATGGCCCCCAATAGCACTCTTGATGGAAGTAGCTTTCTATTTTTTCTTCAGGCCTTTTTCGACTTCCTCGAATAGTGATCATTTCATTTTCAATAGAAATATCTATATCTTCTGCCATTACTCCGGCAATAGTTGACTGAATTACCAATTCTTCGTTGGTTTCATAGACATCAATAAATAGCTGTCCTTCAAATTCTTCTTGAGGAGGAAGTTTTTTTAAATTCTTAATCTTCTTCTTTTTTTTAGGATTTTCTTCTTTGCTCCCTAAATCTTTAGCAGATGGTTCTTTAATTTCAGTATTTTGTTTTAATTTTTCTAAGAAAGACATACGCTTTTTAACTTTTTGAGCCGATTAAATCCCCAAGAAACAAAGATAGCGAGAACGACTAAAATAGCGAAAGGAACTAAAAGCTTCAAGAATGGACTCAACTCCATTATAGAAAAATTATAGAGACCGTGCAATATCGTTGATATAGCTAAACCTAGAATGATTAATCCTTCTTTTCTTTTTTTTGAAAAAATAGAAATGGCCAAGAAGTAACCAATGGTGCCTGAAGCTAAAGCATGCAAGAAGGTTGCTCCGACAAACCGAAAGCCAGTAACCCAAAAAATTGTTAAAGGAGGAGAGGTGTCTCCGAGACTGAACAAAACTAAGATGTTTTCTAAGGTGGCAAAACCTAAAGCAGCAATAATCATATAGAGCATGGCATCGGTAGGTTCGTCGAATTCTAGGTTATTTAAAACTTTATCCCTGACCACCAAATACTTTATTCCTTCTTCAACTAAAGCTACACCAAAGAAGAAATAAAGAATTATGGTTAAGATTTCAGATAACCCTAGTTTATTTAACTCTCCAAGAATACCCATCTCTAATAATGCGGAAGGAAGAGCCGCTAGCATTCCGTAAAAGAAAATTTTCAAAATCATCAAATTAGACTCAGGATGACTGTCTTTACGGAGATAAAACCCCAGCCAGATAATACTTGGCAAAACGCCGAATGGAAGATAGATAAGGTAATTCATATTATTATTTAGGCCATTCTTCTATCATTAAAGATTTTTTTCGGCTTTTAAGAGGTAATTTTTGATAAATTTCTTCTGTAATAAAAGGAATAAACGGATGCAAAAGCTTGATTGAAGTTAACAAGACGTAAAGCAAAATTTGCTTTGTTTGAGTTTTTAACTTTTGATCTTGGATTTGCTTTTTTGACTCCTCGAGATATTTATCGCAAAAACTATGCCAGAAAAACTTATATAAAGTTTGGGCTGCCTTCCCAAAGAGAAATTTCTCCAAATTATTATTTACTGATTTTATTGTTTTCTTCAGCTCTTTAAGAATCTTCTTATCTGAAGCAGTTAAATTTTTTGTTTTGAATTTATAATTTATAGTTTGTTTTTCGTCCTTAATTTGCAAGAGGACGAATCGGCTGGCGTTCCATATCTTATTGCAAAACTTCTTTCCCATTACAATATTGTCTTCAACGAATTTTATATCCTGGAGTTCTGTAACCAGCCAGGCTATTCCAAAGCGGGTGGAATCAGCCCCGTATTTTTCAATAAGATCTATTGGATTAATGCCAGTTCCCAGGGATTTTGACATTCTTTTTCCTTCCTTAGTTAAAACAGTGGCGTGGATATAAGCATATTGGAAAGGCGCTTTCTTCATAAATTCCATTCCAGAAAAAATCATTCTTGTTACCCAAAGATTTATAATTCCTCGGTCAGTGCCCAAGACATCCGTTGGATAAAATCTGCTAAGGTCTTTTGTTTTTTCAGGCCAGCCCAGAGTAGCGAAAGGCCAGAGGGCAGAGCTAAACCAAGTATCTAAAACGTCATTTTCTCCTTTAATGGGAATTTTGTGGCCCCACCAGAGTTGGCGGGAGATACACCAGTCTCTAATGTTTTTTAACCAATCAAAGTAAACTTTTTCCCATCTTTTTGGTACGAATTTAGTTTTATTGCTTTTCACTGATTTAACAGCTAACGGAGTCAAGGATCGCATCCTTAAAAACCATTGTAGTGACGGGATTAGTTCTATAGTTGCATTACATCGATAACATTTTGGAATCTGATGAGTATAATCTTCTGTTTTTTCTAAAAGGCCGGCTTCTTTTAAATCTTCAATTACTTTATTGCGAGCTTCAATTACGCTTAATCCTTGATAAGGTAGTGGAGCTTTTTTATTGATTCTTCCTTTCTCGTCAATAATCTGAATATATCCTAAGTTGTTTGCTCTCCCGATTTGACTATCTTTTAAATCATGAGCAGGAGTAATTTTTACTGCTCCAGTGCCAAATTCTTTATCTATCAAAGGGCTGGAGATAATTGGAATTTTTCTAGAGGTTAGTGGTAGAATTACTTTTTTTCCAACCAAATTTTTATACCTTTTGTCTTTTGGGTTTACTGCCACCGCCATATCTCCCAGCATGGTTTCTGGCCTGGTTGTTGCTACTGTTATATATTTATCTTTTGAATTAACAAATGGATATTTAATAAACCATAAATATCCTTTCTTTTCCCGGTATTCAAGCTCAAGATCAGAAAGAGAGGTTTGGCACCTCAGACACCAATTAATCACTTTTTTATCTCGATAAATCAAACCTTTTTTATAATAATGCAAAAAAGCAGTTTTTACTGCTTTAGAATATTCCTTGTCCATGGTAAATCTGTTTCTTGACCAGTCACAGCTGGCCCCCATTTCTTTTAATTGGTCCAATATTATGCTTCCGTACTTTTTTTTCCAGGCCCACATTCTTTTGGTAAACTTTTCTCTGCCTAAATCAAATCTGGTAAGGCCTTCTTTCTTCAGCTCTTTTTCAACAACGTTTTGAGCGGCAATTCCGGCATGATCGGTTCCGGGAAGCCAGAGAGTTTTAAATCCCTGCATTCTTTTTTGGCGGATTAAAGTGTCTTGGATCACTGTGTTTAAGGCGTGGCCCATATGGAGAGTCCCTGTAATATTGGGAGGGGGAAGGACGATAGTATAAGTCTTTTTGTGGGTTTTTGGAAGCTTGTCTGGATTAAAAAAACCAGACTTCATCCAGAAGCGATAGATTCTCTTTTCAACTTTTTTTGAATCGTAAGACTTGGTAATTACCATGACCTATTTATATGATTATAACCTTAAATTAGCTCTCGCCCTAATTTTTCGCCAAGAAATCTTATCCTTTGGCCAATGAAAATATGCGGCTGCTCCTATCATTGCTGCGTTATCGGTGCAATACTTAGAATCTGGAATAGAGAATTGAGAATGCGGGAGTTCTTTTTTTATTTTTGCCTTGAATTGTTTTCTTAATTCTTTATTAGCGGTTACTCCGCCTCCGAGAATTATTGTTTTAACTCGAAATGCTTTCGCCGCTCTAATGGTTTTTTTGATCAGAACGTCAATTACTGCTTGCTGTGTTTCAAAACAGACAGCTCGGATGTATTCTTTTGTTTTAGCTGACTGCTTTTTAAAATTATATAGAGCAGCCGTTTTTAGGCCAGAAAAGCTAAAGTCATAGTCTTTTGTATGCATCATTGGTCGTGGCAGTGATACAGCGTTTTTTCCTTTGTATTTTTCAGCTTTAGAGGCGATTTCAGGTCCTCCGGGATATCTTAATCCCAAGATTCTCGCTATTTTATCTAAGCATTCGCCGGCTGCATCATCTCTGGTTTCGCCAATAATCTTATAATCTCCATGCCCTTTTGTTAAAATTAATTGGGTATGGCCGCCAGAAACCACTAGAGATATTGCCGGGAATAAGTTTTTAGAACTTTTTCCGATAAAGTTGGCCTGGATATGAGCTTCAATATGGTTTACAGGAATAATTTCCAAGTTCCAAAAATAAGATATCGCTTTGGCAAAATTTACTCCTACCCATAAGCTAGGTTCCAAACCCGGTCCCATTGTTACGGCAATAAAATCAACCTTTGGCTTTTCATATTTCTTTAAGAATATCTTCAGCTTATTATAAAGGTTTTGTTCTCTCTCAAGAGTTTTTTTAAGGATTTTGAATTTGCCGTCTTCAACCTTTTTTAAATTTCTTTTAAGAAGTTTAGCTTTTTTTAAGGATTTAATTAAAACCGGGACCAGATTTTTCTGATGTTCTCTTTTTGCTAAGGCAGGATAGATTCCTCCCCATTTCCTGTGAATTTTTACCTGAGAAGAAACAATATTACTTAAAATATCAAAAGAGGGATTCTTTTTTCCAGAAACCTTGATTATAGAGATAGAAGTATCATCACAAGAAGTTTCAATAGCTAAGATCTTCATATTAATAATCTTATCTTTTTTATTGATTTTTTTCAATTTTTAAGTTAATATTACGAAATTGGTCCCATCGTCTAGTGGTTAGGACACGACCCCTTCAAGGTCGTGACACGGGTTCGACTCCCGTTGGGACCGCTTTTTTTTAAAAAGTGTTAAGATAACAGGAAAATCAAATGGTTAAGTCTTATTTTCAAATTGGTCGGGCTTCAGATATTGAGGATTTAAAAGAAAGACGTCTTTTTAGGTTACTGGAAATGCTTCCTGGATTTTTGGCTTGGGGTACTTTAATAACCCTTATTTTACTTTCTTGGTTAAACCCAGCTCTGGTTTCTTATTTTGTTATCTTTTTTGTCCTCCTTTGGCTTTTGAGAACTGTTTACCTTTCTTTTTATTTAAGAGCCGGCTATGAGAAAATGCGGGAAAACGAAAAAGCAGACTGGCTAACAAAGCTTAATCAATTAAAATGGGAAAATATCTATAACTTAATTATTTTTCCAGTATATGAAGAATCCTTGGAAGTTATTCAGGACAGTTTTCAGGCATTATTAGATAGTGATTTTCCAAAAGAAAGAATGATCGTTGTTTTGGCTACAGAAGAAAAAGCAGGAGAAAAATTAAAGAATATAGCTGGAGCTATCGAGCGGGAATTTGGCAGTAAATTCTTTAGATTTTTAATAACAGTCCACCCAAAAGACTTAGCTGGAGAGATTGCTGGCAAGGGCTCAAACGAAAGCTGGGCTGCTAAAAAAGCAAAAGACCAAATTATTGATAAGCTGTCAATTGCCTACCAAGATATAATTATTTCTTCTTTGGACGCAGATACCCGCGTTTTTCCCAAGTATTTTAGTTGTCTTACTTACCATTATTTAACTGCCAAAAAACCGACAAGGACTTCTTTTCAGCCCATTCCTCTTTTTATTAATAACATTTGGTCAGCTCCGGTTATTTCCCGCGTCTTTGCTTTTGCTTCTACATTTTGGCATACCATGAACCAAAACAGGCCAGAGAAGTTAATTACCTTTTCTTCTCACTCCATGTCTTTTAAGGCTTTAGTTGATGTTGGCTTCCGCCAATCCAATATAGTTTCTGATGATTCAAGAATTTTCTGGCAGTGCTTTTTTAAGTACGACGGGGATTATAAGGTAGATCCTATTTTCTATCCGATTTCTATGGATGCCAATGTTTCCAAAAGCTTTTTTCGGACCACAAAAAATATTTACAAGCAGCAGAGGAGATGGGCTTACGGAGTAGCTGATATTCCTTATTTTCTTTTCGGTTTTTTAAAGAATAAAAAAATCCCAATCAGCAAAAAAGTTTCTTTGGGATTTGAATTAATTGAGGGCCATTGGTCTTGGGCCACAGCTTCTTTTATAATTTTCTTTATTGGCTGGCTGCCTTTAATTTTGGGAGGGGAAGCTTTTTCTGAAACTCTTCTTTCTTACAATCTTCCTATAATTACCAGCCGTATTTTAACCATAGCCATGCTTGGGTTAATAACCTCAGCTTACTTCAGCATTCTTTTACTTCCGCCAAAGCCCCTAAAATACGGTCGATTTAAATACTTAATTTTAGCTGGAGAATGGCTGCTTTTGCCTATTGTTATGGTTTTCTTTTCTGCCTTGCCGGCTTTGGAAGCTCAAACCAGATTAATGTTGGGCAAATACATGGGATTTTGGTCAACTGAAAAGTTTCGTAAAAAAATCTAAACTATTCCAAGTATATCCTTTCCCCGAATTCCTCTATTTTTTCCCTCAGCAGAGGATATTTTTTTAATTGGGGGTCTAATTCCAGAGTTTCTCTTGCCGCTTCTTTGGTTTTCTCAACTAAAAATATGTCTTTTAAAGAATCCATTATTAAATCAGGCATTCCCCATTGCCTTGTTCCAGAAAAATCTCCCGGTCCTCTGATTTTCAAATCCCTTTCAGCTAATTCAAAACCATTTTCACAGTCAATTAAAGCTTTCATTCGTTGAGTCGTTTTTTTAGCCGAAGAATCAGTAAAAATAAAGCAATAAGATTGATATTTTGATCTTCCTACTCTTCCTCGGAATTGATGAAGCTGGGCCAAGCCAAATCTTTCTGCTCCCTCTATCATCATAACCGTAGCATTGGGGATATCAATTCCTACTTCTACAACTGAAGTTGAGACTAAAATATCAACTTTTTTGTTTTTGAAATCTTTCATCATTCTTTCTTTTTCTTTAAGGGGCATTTTTCCATGGAGCATCCCTACTTTTAAATGAGGAAAAATACTTTCAGAAAGCTTTTTGTGCTCTTCTTTAACAGCTTTTGCTTCAGCCCAGCCCAAAATATCTCCTTTTTTATCTTTTTTCTCGCCTTTTTCAATTCTTGGGCAGATGACAAATATCTGTTTTCCTTTCTTTACCTGTTTTTTAATAAAGCCGTAGGATTTCTGGCGGTCTTTTGGAGACACTACTTTGGTAATTACCTTTTTTCTTCCTTTTGGCAGTTCATTAATTAAAGATAAGTCCAGGTCTCCGTAAATGGTAAGAGCTAAGGTTCTGGGGATTGGGGTAGCTGTCATTGAAAGGAGGTGGGGAATGGCTTGTTTTGTCTTTTTGCTCAGTTTAGCTCTTTGCTTTACTCCGAACCTGTGTTGTTCGTCTAAAATAACCAGGCCGAGGTTGGCAAACTTAACTTTGTCCTGGATTAAAGCATGGGTGCCGATAAGAAGGTTGATTTTACCTTCCTCTGTCTTTTCTAAAAGCTTTTTTCGAGAGATCTCAATGACGTCGTTTTTCAGTTTTTTGGAAACAAACTTGTCTTCTTTTCCTGTCAAAAGACCGAGGTCAAGCTTAAAGTCCTTTACCAGGTCAGCTAGTGTTTTGAAGTGCTGTTTGGCTAGAATTTCCGTTGGAGCCATAAAAGCTGCTTGATAGCCCCCCTTTATAACATTTAAAGCTGCCATGGTAGCTACCACAGTTTTTCCCGATCCGACGTCTCCTTCCAAAAGCCGGTTCATTGGCCGGGGTTTTTCAATATCCTTTAATATCCGCCAGCTGGATTTTTTTTGAGCGTCAGTCAATTTAAAAGATAAAGATTTAACAAATCTCTGAACCAATTCCAAGTCAATGGGAATACTTGGAGCTTTTTTGGAAGCCATGATCATTCTTGCTTTTAAGGTAAAGAGTGAGATATCAAAAAGCCCTTCAAAAGAAAATCTTTCCTGGGCCTTTTTAGCCAAGTTTAGGGAATCTGGAAAATGAACCTGCCAGATTGCTTTTTGAATATCTAAGAGTTTGTGCTTTTTTATTATTTCTTTTGGCAGAGGATCTTTAATTTTGCTTTTTAAATGGATTAAAAGCGGCTTTAAGATAAATCTCAGCCATCTGGAAGAAAGCCCTTCGGTTTCAGGATAAACCGGAACTATTCTTCCCGTATGAGTTAAATCCTCCAGGCTTCCTAATTTTTCGTAAGAAGGATTATTAAGATAAGCATCTCTTTTCCCTAAGACCATTTTTCCGGTCAGGCAAATAGAATCTCCTTTCTTTAAGGTTTTAATTAAATAGGGCTGGTTATACCAGATTACTTTTATGGCTCCGGTTTTATCTCCGACAACAACATGGGTTAAAGACATTTTTTTTCTCCAGGTCCTAGTATTTTCAATTTCCAAGATTTTTCCTTGAATGCAGCAAGTTTCATTAAGCTTCACGTTGGAAACGGGAATTATATTCGAAAAATCCTCATAGCGATGAGGAAAGTGGAAAAAAAGGTCTTTTACCGTTTTAACGCCTAATCTCTTTAGCTTTCTTTGGTAGATAGGTCCGATCCGAGGAAGTTGGCCAATTGGAGTAGATAGATTCATGTGCGCCCGGCAGGAGTCGAACCTGCAACCTTCAGATCCGCAATCTGACGTTCTATCCATTGAACTACGGGCGCAATCTTTCTTAAAATTATCACAAAATTGAGCTCTTGCCAAATTTTTTAGCTACCTCTTTTTATTTTTCAAATATTCTGATAAGTTAAAAGAATATGATTATAGATACTCATGCCCATCTTAATTTCAATGTCTTTAAAGATGACGTCGATCAAGTTATCCGGCGTTCTTTAGACAAGGGGCTTTGGATTATAAACGTTGGCTCTCAATACAGCACTTCCAAAAGAGCAGTAGAGATTGCGGAAAATTACGACAAAGGGGTCTATGCTGCCATCGGCCTTCACCCAATTAATTTGGAAACAGATTTGGTTAAGATAAAAGTTGATCCGAAAGAAATCCAGTTTCAACCAAAGGAAAAAGATTTTGATTACAAAAAATACAAAGAACTGGCCCAATCTCCCAAAGTGGTAGCCATAGGAGAGATCGGCCTTGATTATTATTGGAAGCCAAAAACCAAAGCAAGGTTGAATCTTTTTAAAGAAAAACAAAAAGAGCTTTTATTAAAGCAATTGGAAATGGCTCGGGAATTAAATTTACCAGTTATTTTTCATTCTCGAATGGCCCACAAAGACCTCGCTGAGGTTTTAAAATCACAAACCCAAAATGAGGGAGTGATGCACAGCTTTGTCGGAACCCCAGAGCAACTTCAGGAATATTTAAAAATGGGATTTTATATTGGATTTAACGGAATAATTTTTAAAACTATCCAAGGAATTGATTTTAAAGAAAACATTAAAAACGCTCCTTTAGAGAAAATTTTAATTGAAACAGATTGTCCTTATTTAACGCCTCCCCAGATGGAAGGCAG
>CEUD01342296.1_pt1 | contig 10741 bp, 9 predicted proteins | sample 356481 | NCBI WGS metagenome assembly CEUD01 (sample SAMEA2623314, study PRJEB7988) | marine metagenome | isolation source: saline water (ENVO:00002010), including | reverse complement strand
TATTCTAGGGAGAACTATACTATGAAGATCGGAGTCACCTGTTATCCCACCGTAGGGGGCAGTGGGATCTTGGCAACCCGCCTAGGTGTCGAGTTTGCCAAGAGGGGCCACGAGGTCCACTTCGTCACCTATGAGAGGCCCGTTGCCATCCAGGGTGGCGATCCCGAGAATGTCCACGTCCACTTAGTTTCCGTTCTTGAGTATCCTCTGTTTAAGTATCCTCCCTATACTATTGCACTAGCCTCGGAGATGTACCGAGTCTCAGAGCAGCATGATCTTGATGTGTTTCACGTTCATTACTCCATTCCCCATTCTACGGCAGCCCACTTGGCCCGGGAGATGACAGGCGTTCCCTATGTTGTCACGCTTCACGGCTCCGATGTAACCATCTTGGGGAGTGACTCTTCATATCTTCCCGTAAACTCCCACACTATTGATGAGGCAAACGCTATCACCACAGTCTCCCGGTTCATGGTGGATGAAGCCTACTCGAGGCTCGGGATCAACAAAGAGATCCGGGTCATTCCCAACTTCGTCGACACCGATATCTTTGCTCCGAATTCTTGCAAAGAGAACTATTTAGGAAACGGGGAGGACGTTGTTATATCTCATATCTCTAACTTCCGGCCTGTGAAGCGGGTTCATGACCTTGTCTACGCGATGAAGATGGTCTCTAGAAAGGATCCAGGCACTAAGCTTATGCTCATTGGAGACGGCCCTGAGAGGATTAGCGTCGAGCGGCTAGTTAAGCGCCTCGACCTTGAAGAGTACGTGACGCTTACAGGGTTCAGAAGTGACGTCGCGAACCTCCTGAAATGCAGTGACGTAGTGGTCTTGTGCAGCGAGACTGAGAGCGCGCCCCTCACCCTCCTAGAGGGGATGAGCAGCGGGCTTCCTGTGGTCGCGACGAGGGTGGGTGGGATACCAGAGATCATCAAAGATGGTGTTAATGGTCTTCTGGTGCAGTCTAAGAACCCTGAGGCGATCGCAGAAAAGATTCTTGAACTCAACTCGGACCCGGAGATGAGACGTAGCCTTGGGGAGGCAGCACGAGAGACCGTGTTAGAGAAGTATACCGCGGAGAAGATTGTAGGTCAATATCTGGAAACCTATGAGAGCGTGACAATCATCTAGTGTCCCCAATGAACTTGATTTCTTTTGACCTTTGAATACCATTCTGAAACATGGTAGTCTGATTTGCTCAATCTTGGAAAATCAGAGTGTCGACACAGACGGATATATCAAGTTTTCGAACAGCCCTAGCTTGGGAGTAGAGATCAATGAGGAAGAGTGCATTAAACATCTCTATGAATCCCGCCCCTCTAGGGATCTACCTGTAGAGGATTTCTTCACTTCCAAGCCAAGGTGGTTGGATCCTGCCTAAAGGCTCCCGTCGCGGGCAAACATCAGTTAACTTATAGATTCGCATAAAACATCAAAGAGTTGGGGGTGTTCTTGTTGTACTGTCTGAGGAAGACCCCCAGAAGATCCCTGACCCCAGCGACAGTCGCGATGTCAAACCAGGCCCAGCTCACCTCCTGGCCAAATCTCTCGGGGCTAAATCTGCCCATCGCTGATGACATATATCGCTCGATCTCCTGAACTTGCACCTGCTTTCCCCGCATCTCCGTGATTAAGGCTTGCCTGTCCTCCGGATCTCTGAGTTTTGCTTTGATCTCCTCGATCTCCTTCCTGAGGCATACGAGGGTTGCTTCGAGCCGACTTGCTGTCATCTCGATAAAGTCTCGGATGGCCACATGGGCGTTCCTCAGCCCTTCAGGGTCATCTGCATTCCTGGCCTCGACCCAGTCGCCTAATGCTTCAAAGAGCTCCCCGTCTATTAGGTTGCAGTTTCCCCTAGCCCTTAGATCCCAGGCGTATCTGTCGTTCCATGGGGCATTATAAAAGAGTCTAGTGTATCTTACGAAGACCGGAAATGGTAGGTCAAGGGCCCTAGCAGCTGGTATAACCTCTGCGTAGTAACTTGTCTCTCCAGGTCCCCCGATATGGGCCAATATCGGGACAACAAAGTCGACGACAACTTGGCGAGAGTCGACTCTTGGAGAGATATTTTCTGCAAGCTCGGTGAGATCGGGGCTTCCGGCATTGAAGGAGAACTGATACATCTCGCCGCACCGCGGGCACTTTCCTGAAATACTAGCAGTGACAGAGCCAGCTTTTCTGCTGTAATTGACCTCGATTCTGGATCTGTTGCATTCTGATTCCTGGCATTCAAGGAAGAACGGCACATAATCGGTCTCCCTGAGACCAATCCCAGCATCATAGCCTGAGGCCTTGACGAGTTCCGCAGCCTGGTTGGTCGCCTTTATAAATCTCTCTCGATTGGTAGCTGAGAGAAGGTTTTCATACCCAGATTGAAACAGTATGCGGGAACCAGGCATCGAAAAGGATAGCATTGGGATACCTAGATCCGTTTCTAGATTGACGAGGGTACCAATGGTTTTAGTGGACCAATCTGAGACGTTTTCTGTTGAGTAATAGGCTCCTTTCAGGATAGTAATTGAATGTTCTAGGTTGAGGAGCCCCCTATCCCTGATCCCGGGGTCGGTGTTCCTGAGGAGACCACGATAGTTTCCCCGGAGGCTCTCTAGGGCCTTCTTAAGCCAAGCCTCTGGTGGGTTAGGTAATTTATAGATGGGAGCGTTCTCTAATTCTTGGCCCGCGGGGTAGCTGAAGAGGAGCCCCCTCGGTGAGGGACTGGGGACACGAGTATTGAGGAGCTCTGCCTGAACTCCGTCGTAGTCGGCGACGAAGAAGAGCGGTACATAGCCCTCCCCCCCAAGGCCGCTCAGACTGGTGATGTAGGCGATCTTGTTGAGGATGAGGCTGGATCCCCCAAGGGCGTAAGGCTGCTGCCCTGTCTCGATAGCTCCCCGGTCAAGGCGGTCGATATTCTCTGAGGCCTTCTTGGTGAGGATTCCGAGACCCCTCATGTTAGTCTTCATCGCCTTTTTGAGGTCCTCAAGCTCATCTGGGATCGAGCCGTAAGCCTCTCTGATGCCCCCCAACAACTTGTAGGCACTCCCCATATTGACGGGTATTTTTCCCCAGAGTTCTGTTGCTGTCTCCCTCTGGGCCCCGCTCTCGACGTAGTCTGTGTAGATCCTATGGACGGGGGCACCTTTAACTTCCTGCGTCAAATCGATCACAAATCTAGTTAACGGCTGATTATCCCTTCCCGGTCTAAAAATCCTTCTGGAATAGACTCAATCAACTCTTAGGAGCCTCGCGGCGTTTCCGTAAAAGATCTTCTCAATGCTCTCATCATCAAGCCCAATGGAGTGGCAGGCCTCAAGTTGCTTCATAAGATAAACCTCACTAAATCCCCGGGGGAAGTAGCTGGAGTCGGTACCGAAGACAAGTCTGTCCGGGCCTACGGTTTCAGTTGCCCTCTTTATCAGTTTCTCCAGGTCAAGTTCATATGGGAGCCACCGCATCCACTGGTTGGATCCCGAGGTGTCGATGAGGATATTAGGGCAGCTCCAGCAGAGCTGGAGGAGCTCCCGGAAATAACCTGAACCGAAGTGGGGGACCACGAAGTTGAGGCGGGGGAACATCTTGGCTGGCTCCCACAAGGTAAGAGGATTCATGTTCCTGAGGTTGTGGGGTGGGCCGCCTCCACCCCCTAGAACCCCAAAGTGGATCACCACAGGGATTCTGAGCCTCTCGCAGGCCTCCCAGACCGGATATCCTGCTTCGTCATCGATGGGTCTCGTTTGTCCCGAGGCGATAACTTTGTACCCTTTGAGGCCGAGCTCCTTGACTGCGCTTTTTACCTTCTCCTCAGCTCCCTCCTCAAAGAGGGCGTTATGAGCGAATCCGGTGAACCTACGGGGGTTCATCTTTATGACTTTGGCGAGGTTCTCGTTCCCCCCGCCTGTGACAAAGTTGACCATTTTGATGCCTTTGGAGTCCATGTCAGCAACCCATCGTTCGGCCAGCTGCTTGTCAGAGCAGCCCCGGGGCTCGGGGGGCTCAAACCCCCAACGTTTCCGCCACTCAGCCCTATATTTCCTAGACTGTGTGCTGAATATTCCCATCCTTTCCTCACCGTATTTATCTAGGAGCCGTTTCCTCCGATCTCCCCTACTTTGCCAGTTGGCCGTAGGGAAGTGGGCGTGGAAATCTATGACATTTATACCGTGCTTCGTTTCGTTCACCAATTATGGTGTATTTCACGCTGAGCTGGACCTTAAACATTATCTCTTGAGCATCATCCCAATCAAAACAGAGACCTGGTCGCCTTCTTCAAGAAGAAGGGGCTGCTGATCGCGAGGGGCTCCATGAGGAACGCCTCTGCGTAACCGCAGCCTCCTTGGACGCCTCTGAGTTCCGCTTTCTTCACCATGAAATCCTGGTAATACCCCCATTGGAATTTAGCGAGCTGCGATACATATGCCTCAATGGCAGCCTCCTTTCTTTGCCAGACATCGGAGATGTCGACCACGATGTGAGGGCTGGAGATAAGGGTGTTCACCTCCATGAGCAGCAACCTTCCCACAACCCAGGGGTCGTCATAGATCGTTTCGTGGCCTGCCCACTCCAGTGCCTCTTTAACAAGCCCGTGGGCGGCCCGGTGCTCCCGGTGATAGTCGAAGGGGAGATGGGTGATGACAACCCAGGGGCGCCTTTTAACGATGACGTCCGAGACCTTCCGGATGAGCTCCGGCGTTGGCTTAAGGCTCTCCTCGGGGAATATTATGGGCTTTCTGATCCCTAAGGCCTCAGCGGCCCGATTCAGCTCAGGGCCTCGCTCAAGGTCTGAGCATGTGAGGCATAGGGCTCCTACGTTATGCCCCGCCTCGGCGTGGTGGGCGAGAGTGCCCCCACACCCGAATGTCTCGTCGTCAGGATGGGCGAAGATCGCCAGAATTCCTCCGGATAATGTAGTCATCGGTATTCGGGTCTACCCAGAGTTTAAAGGGGTTTCCAAGCTTCGTGGGACCGTCTGGATGATCATCTCAGGAAATTGTACCATTGATGACTCCTATTATGATGCGACCCATATCCCCTTTGGCTCCTCTCTACCTCCCTGGAGCCTCTAATCTGGGAAACAACCCCTGCCATATTCTTGACGCGATTGTCTCAATTACTTAGCTTTCTAATTCGTCCCTAATTCCTGAGACTGTGTCCTCAAATCCGGGGTCGCCTTCTAGGTCCAATATCCTTAGGGAGATCCCTTCAAGCCCATGAGGTCCCAGGTCACGAATTTTTGCGATTTTGAACTGCTCGTGCTCCCAGACGGCTCTTTCTATAACTTTGTCAGCCCCATTGAGGCGCATAAGCGCAACTGATGCTGCGTCTGATGCTACTCTGTTGCCACTCGCGATAATTATCCCTGGCTCGGCGGCGCGCCTTGAGTTGCGTTTGTTGGAGACCAAAATCTTGCTAGCGTCGGCAATTATGAGGTCGGCGGAATATGCGAGATTGAGGTCCACGACTTTCGCGTGGTGGGCGTGGCCGTCGTGGAGCCACTCCCGGCCCACTGAGTCGAGCATGCCCACAACGAGCTTTAAACTGATGGTGAATGTTGCAGTGCTATGAGGTCTCATAATTGGGGTGAGGATCACCCTCTCGGCGTCGTAAACCCGCTTGGGAATTTTGATGCCCTCCGGCCATGAGGGCGCCCCTGGTGGCTTAACTGTTACCCACTCTTCTTCCTCCTCGAAGAAGCAGACGCCGATGCCAAGGTCCTCGGCTACCGCAAGCATTCCTAGGTTCTCCATGGTTTGACGGGTGGGGAGTCCCCTCGCTCTCCCGGAGGTCTCCCCAAGGACGATCTTATCCGGCTGCACTCCAGCACCCATCAGGCTCTCGACAATTGCCCTAACTGTCCCAGGATGTGAGTCTATGGGGTATGGGTTGTCTGTGTTGCAGTTTGGCTTAATGAGAAACTCACCCTGGACCCCCTCGACAATAGGTGCCAGCCCCCCGAGGAGGGAGATGGCCTCGCGTATCCCGTTAGCACGGTCGTCCGATCTGACAATTGCAACAACATGCTTGCCGTTCTCATTATACGCGTTAGATCTCAATCGTTTTACTGGCGCCGTCGGTCCCAGCGGTGGATCTTTGAGGAGCCGGTTATAGAGGGCCATTGATCCCTCGTGAGTAATCTCCATTTCAGGCCTTAGATCTCGATGATACCGGATATAGTTTCCTAGTCAGGCGGCGTTCATCCCGAGGGTCTTCCAATTTAAGACCTCTCGGTATTATCGTTGATACAACGCCTTTGATTACTAGTTCGTAACCTATCCTAGTCGGCCAGAATTACGTCGAAAACTGTTAATGTTCATTGTTGAATTATTTATACTGGATAAAATAAGGAGGGAGGATGAAGTCCTACTTCAGGTACCTGTTGAACCAGCGGACGATGTGCTGAAGCCGTTCTATCCTATGTTTTGGCTTCCCATCCCTGGATAGACCATGGGGCTCGTCTGGAAACCTGATGAACTCGGTGGTCCGCCCCAGCTTCTTGAGCGCAATGTAGAGCTGTTCCCCCTGCTCTATGGGGCAGCGGTGGTCCTCCTCGCTGTGGATGATGAGCATAGGCGTCGTCATGTTCGTGACGTACGTGATAGGGGATTTCGCTAAGCAGAGCTCCGGGTCGTCCCAGGGTTCCTTCCCGTTAACGAGTTCGTGGGTGGGCAGGGTCATCCAGCCGATGTCACTTGTCCCATGGAAGCTGTACCAGTTACTGATGCATCGCATTGTCACCGCTGCCTTGTACCGATCGGTGTGGCCCACGATCCAATTGGTCATAAAGCCTCCGTAACTCCCCCCTAATACCCCTAATCTCTCTGGATCTACGTAGTTATAGTTCATGATGACGTGGTCCGTAGCCTCCATGATGTCCATATAGTCCCTTTCCCCCCAGGACCCGGAAATGAGCCTGGCGAATTGCTCACCGTAACCGATGCTTGCCCTGGGGTTGGTGTACACGACAGCGTATCCGTGGTCGGCGAGGACTTGGAATTCGTGGCATGTGGAGTCCAGTTTGAACCCGTAAGCCCCTCGGGGACCCCCGTGGATTTGGATACACGTGGGATATTTCTCCCCCTCTTGGAACTCCCGTGGCTTCACAATCCATCCTTGAACTGAGATGCCGTCACTCGCCGTGAACCAGAACTCTTCGGGTGCGATAATTCTGAGCTTCCTCAAAAGTCCCTTATTCATCTCGGTTAGCCTCCTTTGCTCTTTATCAAGGATGAATAGTTCAGATGGGGTAACAGCGTCGGACATATTGAAAGCAAATTTCGTACCCGAGCCGTCTAGGCTGAAGGAACCAATATTCATCTCACCTTTCGTCAACTGCCTCACTTCTCCGTTAATTCCTATTCTGTGGACGTGGGTAGTACCATTTTTAGGAAACAGGGCGTAGAGATGACAAGAGTCCGGGGACCATTTCAGGCCTGATGACCTGGCTACGGTTCTATCAAATTTGCTGGTGAGGCATTTCACGCCCTTCCCCTCCAAGTCGAGGATATAAATCTCAGTATTCTTATGCCAGACGAGGTCCGGGTCTTTTAGCTCCCTCCCCGTGAAGGCGATGTATCGCCCGTTGGGAGACCATTCTAGGATCCCAATGGGGCCCTTTCCTTCCCAGATGAGCGTGGGTTTCCCGCCTTTCACGGGGACGGTGTAGATGTTTCTGTGGAATGATTTGTCTGCGTCCTCTCCCCTGATGGTGACAAAGGCTATTCTTGTGGAATCGGGGGCCCATGTAGCGGTCTCGATATCAAAGAGTCCGTCAGTGAGCTGCTTGGCCTTCCCCCCTTTGGCCTGTACTACAAAGATATGAGGATACATCCCTACGCGATAGCCTTTCCCGTCGCGCTTGTACTTAATGCGGCGAATGATCTTTACATCACTTCCCTCGGCTTTCTCACCTTTGAAGACATCGGAGAGGAATAAGATGCTCTTACCGTCGGGGGACCATGCAGGGTTCTGAACCGCTTCATCTACCTTGGTGACCTGCCGCGCTTCCCCACCATCAGTGGGGAGTATAAAGAGCTGGGGCTTCTTCTTGTCTTCTTCAGGGTCACCAAGGCTGGGGCGATTTGATGTGAATAGAATTCTGTCTCCTTTAGGTGACCACCGGGGATTGGATGCGTTCTTCTCTCCTGAGGTGAACTGGATAGGCTTCTTGGTATCGAGATCGAGGAGCCAGATTTGGGTGTCGTACCTATCCTTTTCAATATTAACCTCAGAGTATGTAAACAGGATTCTTAAGCCGTCGGGGTTGATCTGTGGGTCTCCCACTGGGGTTGCGGGAAACAGGGACATAATCTCGATCTCCTCAAGTCTCTGCATCTCTATCATTTGTTTGTTTGATGTGAGGGCCTTAAAATATTCCTACTTATTCCGGAGCCGTCGGAGTTCAACCAACAATACTTGTTTGAACTAAATTAATAAAGAAAAGTCATTTGGAGAACTACACTTTATCGCGTGCGATTTACTCAATGGTACTGTGCTTCTCTCTCATCGAGGCCTCTGTGACCTCAAGTCGTGTCATTAGTTCAACTATCAGGCCGTCTAGGAAGACGGCGCAGGTGTCCTCGAACAGGGTCCCCATAGGGACTAGGGGCTTGTGTTCTCCCAAGAGCTGGCGGCTCTGGTACTCGCTCTCCTCAGAGACAGAATCCCGTCCGGGAACCACTACGAGATGGTCAGAGACCCGGGCTAGCTCAGATTCGGGGTAGCAGGTGACTGAGAAGATGATCGAACCGAGCCGTTTCGCTACACGGGCTGCCGTTATGGACATGGCACTTTTCCCAGAGCCCGAGATAATTATGACTATGTCTCCCTCCCCAATGGCGGGTGTTATGGTCTCCCCCATCACGTAGACATCAATGCCCACGTGCATTAGGCGCATCGCGAAGGCCTTTCCCACTAGTCCGCTCCTCCCCGCGCCCAGGATAAGGGCCTTTTTCCCACCCCTCTTTACGTTCATCAGGGTGTCTAGCAAGGCCTCCACCTGTCCCAGATCAATGGCGTTGACCGCTCTGCTTATCCCACGCAGGATCTCTCCGGATGCCTCCCACCAGCTCAAAAAGGTTCCCTAATATAATCGTCAAGGCGAATTAAAAACATAAGTCTCTCCACGAGTTTAAATCCCGAAACGGATCATTCTAGAGTGATGGAAAAACGCTCGAAATGATGGACGGGATCCACTTTATCGACTTTTCTGCGTAAAAGAATCGCGGTATAGCGCTGTATTTTAAACTGCTCGGAGGGCATATTCCCTTGGACTTCGGGATGGGGGGCAAGTCTTTGAGATGATCGAGATCGAGCTTGAGTTCCTGAGAAAGGGATAGGGTGACGTCAATGCCCTCTCTATCCTCACAGACACATGGACCCCGCGTGTGTGGTGCTGCTATTGATCTTGGGAGATCTGTTGCTCGCTGTGGCCCTCTATTATCCGCTCAATCTCCTCGAGGACGATGTCCCTATTCGCGGGCTCATCTCGCCAGCGTTTGTCGAGATCCCTTCGCTTTTTAGCAGATACCAAGCCCTTGGCCCGGACAGTATTCAGTAGCTCAACAAACTGCCCGTATCTTAACCGTTCGTTTTCTTGAATTGTATTCATTATTGTCTCCAACATTCACATTTAATCTGGATTGGATATATATCCATGTATATTCTAAAGGGCTTGGCCTTAGAGTTACTTTGCTCCTTCCTCATGCGTCGGACGATCTCCTAGTATTCCCTCTTGGACATTAAGTGGAATGCCCTTAGGCTCTTGGTTTACAAGCTCTAGGTAGATCCGTCTATGACCGGATGGTCTATCACCCTTACATCTATGGGCGGTCAACTGACGAGCTTGTGCAGAACTGTGGAAAGTCCGTGTGTAAGGGGTGGAAGTTCGTGCGTTAGGGGCTGCCTGAAACGGGAGGAGCCCTAGAGTATCGGGTCAAGGAGGGACGTCTTGAGTCTATGAAGTCCATCCGGATCGCTATGGAGCAAATATCCATGGTGAGGGATCCCTTAGTCATGATATTCAGATCTGCCTTGACATCAATACCCTTCTAGACATCGCTTGCACGATCACACTGTGTCAGGCCCTCGAGAAGCATAGGCCCTTTATCCTTGAGGGTTCGCTGAAATCTGATAACCCAGTAAGCTACAGGACTCTGGTGCGCCTCGTCTCAGTTCCCATCATATCGGAGAAGCAGTGGAGCTCCAAATTGAGGGGGTTCATTAAAGTCATCTAGGAGGGGCTCATCAACTACCCCTGCATTACAGGGGGGGCTTAAAGAGTCCCTCATGATCACCCACTGGCGTGAAATCCACTACTTCAATATCTCCCTCAGAACTCCTTAGGCCCTGTAGCCGCAGTAGTGTGTGCTATCTCTACATGACCCCCATCAATGTAGGCGTCCAGGAGATATGTCCCCCCAGCCAAGGAGCTTAGCCATGGGCCTCTTCCCCGAGCAGATTGAGTGGGATGGCGGCTACGCCTTTGCCTCGAACGTGCCCGGGCTGACGTTCGACGGGGCGCTAGCCGAAACTAGACGGATATAGTCCACAGGATGGCCTCCGCTGCTGAGGCACGATGATGGGCCTTCACTAACTGGTCGCCTCCACGGATTGCACTCTTAAATTGGCCTTGAAGTCTACTACTGTTATAACCGCGTTCTAAACGAACCTTAAACCGGATAATCAAGGATTTTTTTTATGGTGGGACCGGTGGGATTTGAACCCACGATCTCGCACACCCCAA
>CEUD01026024.1_pt1 | contig 10762 bp, 7 predicted proteins | sample 356481 | NCBI WGS metagenome assembly CEUD01 (sample SAMEA2623314, study PRJEB7988) | marine metagenome | isolation source: saline water (ENVO:00002010), including | reverse complement strand
GACAAACCAGCATAATTTTGGGCAACATATTCAAAACTCCATTTTTCGCGAAGAGGTTTTAAATAAAGTATATACGCAATGCTTAATCCCATTCCACTCATTAAGATATTATCAATAGTATTAAAGTATGATGAATTTATTTTAGGAAAAATATCTCGTAAAGTTTTCATAAATCGTAATGACGTTCCTTTTGAAAACAAATAAGTACGTAAAACAGTCGAACTATAATAGTGAATAATTTTTTGTATAATCCATTTTACTATTGAATCAAAAGTATTTATTTTTTGATTCTTTGAAACAATCAATATGAATCTCCAAATAAATTTTCTTCCAATAATTATTCCTAAATGTAGAATAAATAGTAAAAAAATTTTAAGTGGATTCGTCAAATTTTCTTGTCCTTTCATAAACCAGAACATAACAATTAATATGAACATTAAATATGGTAAAAGCCAAACCCACTTTTCTTTTAATCCTGTTTTTATATCATTAAAAAATGAGTGAAAAGTTTCCTCAAATTCTGAACTTATTTTTTTCATAAAATTACTTAAATTAAAATCATCAAGATCTGACCCAATATCTTCGCAATTTTCTATAAAACTTTTTTCAAAAACATCACTATGATTTAATATCGTAAAGAATTCCATTATATATTAAAAACATATAAATAAATATTTGTAACCAATCTTATTCATTATTTATATAAGAATTATTACATATTTTAAAGTAAATAATGAATCATAAAAAGATATTCGGGGCTACATTATATATTGACAAAATATCTATTGAAACAATCTATGGAAATTTTACAGCTTATACTTATCAAAATCTTATCCATAAAGGATATATTATTGCATTAACACACGGTGATATTAAAAAAGAAATATTATATACTCGTATCCATTCATCGTGTGTAACTTCTGAAACTTTACGTAGTCAAGATTGTGATTGTGTTGAACAATTATACGGAGCATTTAAAAAAATAAGTGAAAAAGGAAATGGAATACTATTTTATTTTATACAAGAAGGACGGGGTTGTGGATTTATAGGAAAATCTATGGATAGAATGCATGTTCAACATAGTGATGACAAAATAACTACATTCGAAGCATATAAAATGTTAGGTATGAAAAAGGATTATCGTGATTACACAAGTGTAAAGGATATTTGTCACATGTTAGATATAAATCCTAAATTTATTTTAATGACAAATAATCCTGACAAAATCAATGGTTTAAAACAATTAGGTTTAAATGTATTTAGTATTGAAACAATCGAATATACACCTAATATATTTAATAGAAAGTACTTAATGTCAAAACAAAAGTCAGGACATAATCTATCTAAATTAAATACCTTTATTGGAAATTATGATATGAAATCTAAATATAAATGTAAACCTTTTGAACCATATCATTTAAAAAATTGTACCAGATATATTCACGTTTCATCATATTACTTACCTATTAAACCAATCGATAATAAAATCATTTTAACACATACTCAATATAATGACTTTATATCTGAATATGGAAAAGAATATCCATATATTGATATACCTAATAATAAAATACTAATTAAAATAAATGATGAAATTATAAAAAAATTTCCATATTTGTCTCGTATACCATACTGGTTTAAAATAAATTGTTTTTTTGATGTTGCGACAAATAATGATGTCTTAATTTTAGAGTACGGCAATACTAAAAATAACCCAATTATTAGAATACATTCAGAATCTTTATTAAATAGATTTCCATTAGTTCAACAAGAAAATAAAAAAAAATATAAACAATCAATCAATTTAATAATTGGACACGGTTCTGGTATTATTGCATTATTTTATGAAGATGGTCGTGGTTCTGGATTCGGTAGTTTTGTCTTATCTCGAAATAAAGAAACAGAAATAACTGGTATTCAAAATGATTGTCGCGATTATAGAGGAATATCTCATTTATTAAAAGAATATATTAATCCAGATAAAATTATATTGTTGTATTCTTGTATTTCTTCGCAAGAATTATCTAGAAAACAATTTGAAAAAGTAAGTATCAATATTGATAAATACATTTATATTGGTTATGGTCAAAATAAAAATGGAAATAATATCATTAAATCGCGAATTGATCAAAATTTAGAATATATCAATCATATTGATAATGATATTAATTTAATTAAAACAACAGAGAAAAAAGAACAATTAATAAAAGCATTTACTAATGATAATGTATATTTTACTGGTATTGGTTCATCAGAATCTCATGCTAAATATTTGATGTATTTAATACGTAAATTTCCAGAAATAAAATCTAAAAATCTAGAATTTATTCCATTAATTGAATTTTATGACTCTGATAGAGTATTGAATGGTACTTTGGTATTATTCAGTCAAGGATTGTCACCAAATGTTCAGATAATATTTGAAAAATATAATTATCAGTCAATTATATTATTTACTGCCACAACAATACATAATAAAAATCAAAACAAATTACAAATTTTAAATAAATTAAAAGAAAATGACTCTAATTTTATTATTAATTTTCCAATTGAAGATGAATATACAACATTAATTCGAATTATTGGTCCTATGTGTGGATATTTATATTCATTTAAATTAATAAAAGAATTACTAAATATTCAACTTGATAAAAAAACTAAAAAATGTTTACATAAACTTTATATAAATAATAAAATTTTAGTTCCCGCAGAAAAATTTATTGGTTCTTTAGTGAAAAATAGAAGAATTTGTATTCTTTGTGATAGCGAATCCAAAAAATATATTGGAAATATTCAATGTAAATTTATTGAAGGAGTTTTCTTTAAAGCATTCATTGTATGTGATTATTTTGAATTTGTTCATGGAACATATCAAAATTTAGAATATAATAGAAATAATGGATATATTACTGACATAATAATTTTAAAAAGAAATAGAGAAGATATTATTTTAAAATTACAATTAATGTTAAAAGATTATAATATTTGGATACTTGAAAATGATTTAAGAGATGAATTAAAAATAATTCATTACGAAATGTCGTTTAATTATCTCATTTCTCAAATAATGAGTCGTCTAGATATTGATCAACTTAATTGGTTTGGAAAAAAAACTGGAAAATTAATATATGATATTAAAAATTGATTTATTTCTTAATATTATTAAGAATAATTAATTAATACAGAGTTAAATAGCAAATGAATGTTGAACGAAAGATATATGGAACTACATTATTTATTGATGAATCAATAATCGAAACAAGATATGGCTCCTTTAAAATGTATACATTTCAAGATTTAATTCATAAAGGATATATTATTGCGTTATCATATGGTGATATTAAAGAGGAAATTTTATATACTAGAATTCATTCATCATGTATTACATCTGAAACATTTCGTAGTCAAGATTGTGACTGTGTTCAGCAATTATATGGAGCATTTAAAAAAATTAGTGAAAAAGGTAATGGAATATTATTTTATTTAATCCAAGAAGGGCGGGGTTGCGGATATGTTGGAAAATCAAGAGCTTGTATGCATGTTCAGTATCAAGAAGATAAAATAACTACTTTCGATGCCTATAAAATGTTAGGTATGAAACACGATTATCGTGATTACACTAATGTAAAGGACATTTGTTATATATTAGACATAAATCCAAAGTTTATTTTAATGACAAATAATCCCGATAAGATAGATAGGCTAACAAATTTGGGATTCCATATAGAAAAAACAGAAACAATAGAATTTAAACCAAATCCTTTTAATCAAGATTATTTAATATCAAAACAAAAAACAGGACATATTTTATATGAGGCAAGAGAAAAAATACAAAAATATGAATTGGATAATCAAAAATGTGAGCCATTTATTCCATATCATTTAGAAAATTGTAAAAGATTTATACACGTTGCTTCTTATTATCTACCTATTAAACCAATTAATAATAAAATTATTATATCAAATGATGATTATGAATTATTACAGAAAAATATAAATTTTGATGTATCATTTACTAAACTTCCTGATAATAATTTTTTAATTAAAGCAACAGATAATTTAATTAGTCAATTTCCAAAATTATTATGTAAACCATACTGGTTTAAAATGAATTGTTTTTTTGATATTGCTACACATAAAGACGTCCTCATTTTACAATATGGAGATTGTAAAATGAACCCGATTGTTAGAATACATTCAGAATCAATAGTAGATCGTTTTCCAATATTAGATAGAGAAAATAGAAATAAATATAAAAAGTCTCTTCAACAAATAATTAGTCATGGTTCTGGATTAATCATTCATTTTTATGATGATGGAAGGGGTTCTGGATTTGGTGGGAGTATAATAAATAAAAAATATGGTAGAAATAATACAGGGATTCGTCATGATAGTCGCGACTATAGAGGGATTTCCCATCTAATTAAAGAATTTATTAATCCTGAAGAAATAATATTATTATATGCAAGTGAAAGATCACAAGAATTATCAACACAAGAATTAAGAAAGGCTGATATTATTATTAACAAATTGATACATATTTGGTAATTATAATTTTTTTGCCTTGACTATTTCTGGCATTCCACTTTTCAATCTTTTACCAGAAAATCTATATCCTTTTTTTAATTTTCCTTTACTGCCCCCAGTTTGAATAATACCTCTATGCTTTCTTACTTTTTTATTTTTTTTTCTGGAAGTTTTGCCTCCTGTTCCTATGTCTGTTTGAATACTTTTTGATTCTTTTGTTTGTGTTTGAGTACCTTTTGATGGTTGAATTTCTGTACTTGTTGCTATAAGAACAAAATCATTATCTACATTTTCTACTAAAGTTGGGTTTGTTAAATCTTGGTTGATTTTTTCCAGAATTTCTTCCATTCTAGGATATGAAGAATCTACAAGAATCCAATTAGTACTCCCTTTATCAGATCGTTCAAGTGCCCATCTATTTTTGTCTGCTCTACGAAATCTATATTCTGAACATCTTTCCATTATTTTCTTTTTTGATTTATATTCTTTTTTATTATCTAAATTGATATATCTAAAGTCCATTTCTTCTTGTAGGTCTTCAGATACTTCAGGATTATTTTTTTTTAATTTAAAATTTTTAGCTGGAACTTCTTCAAAATTCGGAGCACTCTCGTTCATATTTGAAGAAAAAACATTTAATTCCTTTTGGCATGATGTATTAAACATATAAATAAAATTTTTAGATATTAAATTATTATTATTATCTTGAATGGTAAATAATTTATTAGGCAACATTATTATAATTTATACATAATATAAAATTTTTGTATAAATTATAAATATTTAATTTGTTTTTACAAATATAGATTAATTAATTGTGAATTTTATTACCATAAGTTGCATATTTAATTAATGATTCTAATGCTCTTCTTCTTTTATGTGCTTCTTTATCTAATAACATAGCATCTAATGAAGTTAATTTATCAGGATGTTCAGATCTTACTCTTACTAAATCAACCCATTCAGATTCAAAATCGTCATTATATCTATCGTAGCTTTCTTTATCTGTTGGTGTCATACGAATGTTCTTTTGTATTGTCCACACACTGCGTGATTTTTGTATTTGTTTTTTCATATTTAAAGCAAAATTATGAATAAATCGTACATCATCTTTATTAATAGATCTCAATCTATATTCACAACAATCTTCTAATTTCATTATTTTCTTATAATCATTTTTGTCTTCTTTATTTAACATCGTAGTAGAGTAATCATCATTTGGATGTATTTGTTCCATTAGAGAAACAACATTCATACCAAGAGAACTTCTAATTCTTGTGTACATGCTTATCCCTGTCCCAATGTTAGCATCGTTATTTTCAAACATAACATTAATTTTCTTTTTAGGATTTTTTGACCAAATTATATTTTGTTTATTAAATGCTTCGCAACCTTGATTAATTAAATAAATATATTCTAAATTTTTATATTCCTTTTTGTCCAAATAAATTTTATCTAAACCAAATCCATCTTCTTCCATTTTTTTACCTATATTCATTGAATTATCAGATTCAACAGTCTCACCATCATATGTTTTCCAATCATAAGCTTTTTTTAGACCATATGCAGTACCAAGACCAGCAACACCAAGAGCACCAATACCAGTTCCTGTAGCAGCAGCTGCAATACCAGTCAAACCAAGAGATGTTGCTGATGTTGCAGCAGAAAGACCAAGAGCACCAAGAGTACCAGATGATGCTGTTAAACCTGCTGCTACAATATTGGTGTCGCGGTCGCCACCAGTCTTGGTGTCGCGGTCTCCACCAGTCTGTAAATTATCTAAGTCTTTTTCATTTTGGATTAATTGATTATTAATTGCTTGTTTTCTTTCTTGTGCTTCTTGTTCATCATTAATTGCTTTTCTCGCTAATTCTTTTAACTTATTAGCTTCATTTTCAATTTCTTTTTTTTTATCTAGTTCTTCTTGCTTTCTTCTTTCTTCTTCTAATTTTTGTTGTTTTTCTAGTTCTAATTTATCAAGATTATCATTAAAATCGGATATAGATCTACTTAATTGATTTTCAAAAAATGGATGAATATGTTTATAATTGTCAAACATTCGCTTTATTCCAGTGTATCCAAGTCTAATGTCTTTTGTTTCTTTCAAAATAGAATCTTTATATTGTTCTTCAAATAGTGCTAAATCAAGATTTACTTTTTCATCACGAGGATAAAAAGCATTTTCCGCATCAGTAATACATTTTTGTAATTTATCTAAATTATATACTGATATAGTATCACATGTTTCTTCTTCAGATTGATTTAATTTTTTATAAAAATTAGAAAAGAATTCAAATAATGTATATGTTTCATTTATTGCTTGTTGACTTTTCATTTCACTATTACTTTCATCAGTTGAAGAAATAATTGGTATTTTATATTCGTTTATAAATTCTTCTAACAAATTAGTATCTATTTTTGGTAATGTATTACTTATTTGTGTTATTTTTTCTATTATATCATCTGTCAAATTATTTTTGAAATTCATTTGTTTGGATTTATTTGACAAATTTTGTTCATAATGAGAATTTTTAGATCTTTTTTCTTCTAAATAAATTTTATATTCTTTTAATTCAGAAATTCTTGAAAAAATTGATAAATTTTTGTTACTTATAGTTGTTTTATAAGTTTGTGTTTTTTTTAAAAATTTTTGAGTATTTGTAATATTTGCTGTATTATCTGATTCATGACTCTTGTTTAAATCGATGATTGTTTTCCCAATAATTTTAATTATTTTTTGTAATGATGATAATTCAAATATTGTTAATTCCAGTAATAATAAATTTTTAACAACGGATACAACAGATTCTAGTTGAATATTATCATTTTCTTTAAATCCTTTCATCATATCGTATGTTTGATCAGAATTATTTAAATCAGTTTCAGTGTTATCAATTGTTTTGCATTTTCGTGAAGATGAGAATAAAAATGTTGAGTGTTTTCCTTGAAATTTTCTCTTATTTTTTTTCATTTGTTCGTTAATAGTTTCTAAATATCGATGGTATGACTTTACTGCTCCACATTGACTTTCATGATCACTTTCGATCAATGATTTATTTATTTTTTCTCTATACTGATTATATTTTTCAAAATAGTTATTCCAACTAAATATATCAATTGTTTCCATATCCATAAGCTTAATTGGAATAAAATATTTACTATCAAATTCATAAATATCATTTAGAACTTTTCTAATTATTTCTGGAAAATTACCATATGTTTTTAACAAACCATTTTTTGAATTGTCTCCTAATAGTCCGTTATATTTTGCAATATTTCCTTCGAAATATGTAACATTATAATCAGATAAATCGTTATTGTGATAAAAGCTTGTTGTTGTTTGATCTCCCTCTTTTTTTTGTTCAATTAGAGAATCTGCTATCAAAGCAAGAATAACTTGATTAACAAGAGATTGAGCATTTTTATCATTAAATGGTAATGATTGTGATAATAAATTACTTACTATTATTTCAAAATCTTTTGACATTTTATTTAATAATGATAAATATTTTGAAAATCTTCCATTCTCTTTTTGAATTTTCTCGTTTTGTTTATTAACAATTGTTTCTAAATTTTCCGAAGAACCAGTATTTGGATTAATTATAGTTAAATATTTGTTTACCATTTTATCAGTAATTTCTGGTTTATTTTCATCAAAAGAAAATGTATTATAAGTTTCTTTGTCTAAATAATAATCAATATGTTTTGAAATTTCACTACTATCTATTTTATTTGGAATTAATATGGCATATTTTTTCAATTTACCATCACTATCTTTAAGATGAATATATTGCGTATTAAATAATAAATCTGTGTATTTAAGTAATTCAGTCAATTTTTTTTCATTTTGTGAAGAAATTTGCATTTCTCCCTTTTCTCCTTTGATTACATTGTGATCTAATACAAATGTTTTTCCTAATTTAAGATTAGGATTATTTTTATATTTTTTTATTTTTTCTAATAAGTCATCAAAATTATTAGCGATATCCCCATCACCACCAACCTGTTCTGATAATGGTAAGTATTTTTCAACATTTTTTTTTAAAAGAATCATTGGTAATGTATTTTCTTTTTTTTTTGCTATTTTTTTCAAATATGTATGGTATTTTTTTGAACTAATTCTTTTTTTTTTATTATTTACAACTTGATAATAATTATATTTGTAACTTTTATCTAAATTATAAATTCGTTTTTTAATAAATTTAACCATGATATATATAAAATCTGTTTAGAAAAAAAAATAAAAACTAAATCTTATTACAATCAATTAGATAAGTAATTATAATAAAAATTATGTCTAATATACGAAAAAAAAATATATAATAGTTTTATTACACACATGAATAACTATTTCTATATCGGTGAAGAAAATTCACAAAAAAAAGATAATGAAAATCAAGAAATACAAAGAAATAATGATAAATTTGATAAAGAATTAAAAAAATTAAATGATCAAGCTTTTAATTGGACATTTAATGATTCTAGAAGAAATTTAGGAGTTGGTATTTATGGGAATTTAGTTGGAGACAATTTAAACCAAAGTTCAAGATATCCAACTGAACAAAATCAATCATTACAACTTACTTCAAATGATCGCATAAATGATCATATTTTTAATAATCATCAAAATCAAACTACTAATGAAATTTTTGAAGTTGATTCACATTTAAGAAATATGAAATTTAATAATTATAATGAAATGAAACAAAATATATCACGAGTTCCTAAATCAAAAAAAAAAATAAAAAAAAAGAAAAATTATAATTCACAAAATCCATTTCAGATTTTTGAAAAAAAAAATGAAGATGAAGATAAAAATATTTCTTTAAATCCAAGACAAAATAAATTTCAACACTACCCTAATCCAAATATTTCATTTAATAGCACAATCAATGCTGAGAATGACATGCGTTATAATAAAATTAAAAAAAAAACAGAAAATACTTCTAATCCTTTACATATTCATTCTAAACGTAAAAATTTACTTAGACCTAGACCAAATATTACTAGACACTCTGAACACCCAATTTTACCAACGAACGATAATAACTATATTGATAGATTTATACCAATAAATAGTAAAAATCCAAATAACAGAATTTAATTTATTCGTTCTTATCTTTAGGTGGATGTATATATAATGAAGATTCATTAGAATCTTCTTGAGATTCTTCTGGAAAAATTTGTTTTTCATTTATTTCGTATTTATCTAAATCTGTATTCAATTTTTCATAAAATTTAAAAACTTTTGTTAATTTTTCTGATTGATTAATTTGTCTTTTTTCTAAAATTTCTAATGCATTTAAAATATTGTTATTAATTTTTTGTTTTTGTGTTGTTATACAAAAAAATGAGTTCATAATATTATAAATTTGTTCATATCCATTGCTTAGAGGATGAACCATCCATACGTAAAATATCAGTTTACAAATTAAAAATTCAAAACGTATATGATATTGTATATAATTTCCTAAAAATAATTCACTCGTATAACAACAACCATATATAGTTAATAAATTTGAGTCAGTATTTTTATTTGTTATATTATTTATATTCAATATCACGTAATATATTAATAAATAGGAATTCAAAACAAATCCTAATCCTATCAATTTTATTAATAATAAAGTTATGAAAATTGTAATATATGTTTGATTTTGTTTTATTAGATAATAATTTCTACTTTTCGCTATATTAGAAGCGTACGCAGATATATTTTTAAAATTTAAATAATCCATGATTTACTTTTATAATACAGATTTCAAATTGTTATATATATTTGTAATTAATCATAATATTCTATTTCTGCTTGTGGATATCTTTCAACTAATGGTAATAAAATAAATAATCTTTTTTCGAGTGGTGTTGAACCTTTTGCTCGCCTTCTTAAATTTTTTGCTGTGCGTTCTAATGATAATGCTTCACTTTTTGTTAAATTCTTTATTTTTAAATGATACACCCAATCTCCATCTCCCTTTTTAGCATGAGTATATTTTGCTCCCCCTTTTATTATACCATTATGTTGTCTGATTCTCCTTTCACTATTATTTGTTATTCCTAAATATGTATTTCGATTTGATGTATTTGTTAATAAATATACTATATAGTTATTCATTTTTTGTAAATAAAACTAATTTTTAATATAATTATAATATCTATGATATTTTTATATATATATAATTATATATATAATGTCGATAACTGAACAATTTCGCGGATTACCTATGGAAGATTT
>CEUD01342297.1_pt1 | contig 10780 bp, 9 predicted proteins | sample 356481 | NCBI WGS metagenome assembly CEUD01 (sample SAMEA2623314, study PRJEB7988) | marine metagenome | isolation source: saline water (ENVO:00002010), including | reverse complement strand
GAATCGTACTTTGCAGAGTCTTCACCACCAAGCACTCCAGGTATTAATCGAACGACGGAATCAACAAGCGCCATAGCCGGTATTTCGCCGCCTGTCATCACAAAATCACCAATTGAAATCTCCTCATCCACACAAAGTTGTATAAATCGCTCATCGACACCCTCATAGTGACCACACACCAACACAAGGTCGTCTTTCTGGGACAGTTGTTGCGCGCGATGATGAGTTAGCGGAAACCCCTGGGCAGACATAAGGATGACGTGAGGTTTCTTTCCCAATTTTGCATTACTTACGACTGAATCAACAGCTTCAACCAACGGTCCAGGCTTAAGCACCATACCAGGGCCGCCACCAAACGGAGCTTCATCCACTGATTTGCGCTCGTCTGTTGCAAATTCACGCAATTGCACAAGATCAATTTCTAACCGACCTGATTTCACGGCACGACTAAGAATACTGGTACGAAATGGACCTTCAAACATGTCTGTAAATAACGTAATTATCGAAATCTTCATCGTTTGCAAACGAACAGTTCCCTAAGGCAGGGCTTGTAATAGAACAGTGTTATAACCACCATAGTCTGTACGCTCAACTCACAAATACAACATCTTCAATTGCGAGCTCTTTTTAAATTAAATTTTGTTGCTGACAACATGGAATTCCCAACAAAGGTCAGTTGGGGTGCCGTCCTGATTGCCTACCTTGAAGCACTTCTGCAGCGTGAGGTATCACTGGAAGCACAACTACTAGATTATCCCTAACTCCTGCAGTACTCCCTGGGAGATTGATAATTAGAGTCGAACCACGCACTCCCACTACAGATCTGGAAATCATTGACATCTTCGTCAGGTTCAATGATTCAGATCTCATAGCCTCCGCCATACCGGGTACTTCAAAATCGATCAGAGATCTCGTCACCTCTGGCATGACGTCCCTAATAGAAAGCCCTGTGCCACCTGTGGTGACAACAACATCCGCTTTACCGGTATCACACCAGGTAATTATTTGTTCAGAAAGTTCATTGAAATCGTCTGGCAAAATAACGCGCTCAACAAGATCGTGCCCCGCATCTTGCATCATTTCTACAATAGCATCGCCGCTTGTATCAGTGCGTTTGCCGGTCGACCCTTTATCACTACTGGTTAAAACTGCGTAAGCAACTATTGCGTTATCCCCTCTAACTTTAACGAACCATTCTGTTCAATCGAATAACGTGAAATTCATCAGAGTACCAACGTACTTTCGTACAAATTGCTGAACTCAAACTACAAACGTACAACGCTAATTTTCAAGATGCTAGCACGTCAGAGAGTACGTTCGTAACTTAGAAATTGCACCAAAAGCAGGTGTTGAATGTATTGTCCTTTAAAGTGGCTATATGGCACAATTTGTCGCGTATTGGGTTAAATAGGGTATAAATCAAGCTAACCCGAAGAAAATTGTGTACCAAGAGAACCTCATGATTTTTGCTGGAGAATACGAACACCGAATCGATCCCCAAAGTAGGGTTGCGATTCCTGCGCGGTTCAGAATTGCATTCATAAATGGCATCATCCTAGGACGAGCGTACGATGAATGCATCGTCGTTTACACTCCGAAAGAATGGGAACGAGCCGCCAGCGACATAGCCCGGCAGCGGAGTACTTCGGCGAGTGCAAGGAAACTTGCTCGTCTCACATTTTCAGGTGCCTTCACAGGAAAACTTGACCGCAGTGGGCGAATCGTCGTCCCGTCACAGCTCCGTGAGTATGCAGGGTTAGGCGAAGACGTGATCATAGTCGGCACTGGCAGATTCATAGAAATTTGGTCCACTGACACTTGGACAAGAGAACGAACATCGTTAATTTCACAAGCAAGTGAAATCGCTGAATCAGCACCAAAAATCAATCAGCTACCCACCCAAACCGAAGTGGAGATGGACGAGTGATTCTCATGGGGCTTGAACTTCATCACACTCCGGTGATGGTACCGGAAATTATGCAGGCACTGAAAACGCAGCCCGGTGGTCGCTATATCGATGGGACGCTAGGTGAGGGTGGCCACTCCAAATCAATTTTAAACGCCGTTGAGCCAGGTGGGCAGGTACTAGGTCTCGACGCAGACGCCGAAGCGATAACCGTAGCAACCGAACGGCTGATGGAACATGGCGACGCATTTCTAGCGATCAACACCAACTTTCGAGATATACGAGCTACAGCACTAAGATATGAATTCGTGCCGGTTCACGGGGTGCTATTTGATCTTGGAGTTTCATCACTTCAACTCGATCGAGAATCACGAGGGTTCAGCTTCCGTCGATCTGACCCGCTCGACATGCGATTCAGCTTCGATCAGCAGCTGACCGCTGCTGACATAGTCAACGAATACGCAGAATCTGAACTTGCCGATCTAATTTTCCACCTAGGTGAAGACCGAGCCGCAAGACGAATAGCCAGATTAATAGTGCAAAAACGCCCGATCAACACTTCACTAGAGTTAGCAGAGTTGATCGAAAAAGTGAGTCCACGACGTGGCAAACGAATGCATCCTGCGACTCGAACGTTCCAAGCTATTCGCATAGCCGTAAATGATGAATTATCAGCATTAGAAACCGCCCTAGAACAAGCTGTTTCGCTACTTGGGCAATGTGGGCGCCTAGCTGTCATTTCTTATCACTCACTAGAGGACCGTATAGTTAAAAATTTCATCCGGAAACAAGCTTCTGATTGCATCTGTCCGCCTGGTACACCCGTTTGCAGATGCAATCATCTCGCCACGTTAAAAATGATCTCTCGGCGCCCTTTGACTCCAACGGACTCGGAGATTGAAACAAATCAACGTTCTCGCAGCGCAAAATTAAGAGTGGCAGAGCGAATATGAACACTGTCTTCAATTTGACCTCTATCGGCTACGAATCAAGAATGAATACTGAACCTCCTGATAAACGCTCCCTTCTCAGTTATCCCTCTCTTTCCATACCACCCGCCCCGTATAGGAGACCATCATGATGCAAGACAACTTCAGAGTAGCCATAGATATAGGCACAACCAAAGTGTGTACGATCATCGCCCGAAAACGTCCAGATCATCGCGTTGAGGTAACTGGAATTAGTGTCGTGCAATGTGACGGGATGAGCAAGGGATTAGTCGTAGACTCCGAAGCGGTCACATCCGCTGTAGTGAAATCCATAGCATCAGCCAGCGAAGATGCCGGGGTCGAGGTAGATACTGTGTATGCCGGATTGACTGGTAGCCATGTGGAATCAAGCAATCGATGGACAAGTGTTCCTCGAGCTGAGGGGATGCGGGTCATAACTGACATCGACCTCTCATCTGCAATGGCAGCATCCAGTGCCATAGATTTAGCAGACGATCGTAAATTGCTCCACGTAATCCCCCGCAGCTATGCACTAGACGGTCTCCACGGTGTACGGAATCCGTTGGGTATGCACACAGGTGAACTACATGTGGAAAGCCACGTGATTACAGGATCAGTTTCAAAAATCGGTGAGCTTGAAAACGCTATTTCGAACGCTGGTGTTGGGATTTCCTCCGTGGTTGTCGAACCACTAGCCAGTGCACATGCAGTATTAACAGCTGATGAACGAGAAGAAGGTGCGATCCTAGTAGATGTGGGAGGAGGAACCTCGGACATCGCTGTATATCATGATGGCGCGGTTATACACACATCTGTCATTCCGGTAGGCGGATATCAGTTCTCGAACGACTTGAGCATCGCTTTCGATATCGATTTCGATGAGGCAGAACAACTAAAAATCCAACATGGTACAGCTGCTCCTGAACTCACAGGAATGAAGGAGGAGATCACACTAAATCCGCATTCGATGCATCAACCGCTGATAATCACCAAACGTGAGGTCGGACAGATTTTAAAAGAACGGGCATCCGAACTGTTCCGGATGATCCAGTTCAAATTAGAAGAACCACATTTGGTACACGTACCGTCCGATCGAATCATATTTACCGGTGGTGGTGCCAAGCTTGAAGGCTTTTTGAACATAGCGAAATATATTTTCCAAACAAAAGTACGTCTAGGAACACCACGCGGACTCGATGGAATGCCACCGGGGACTAATGACCCTGCATACTCCGCTGCAGTCGGTATCGCCCTATGGGGTATGCGAAACCTGTCAGCTAATAGTCACGCCGAGCGCCGTAAACCCTTACAACTCCGCATCAAACTTTCACAATCCAAAAAACTGTGGGCAAACGCTTGGTCAATAGTTCATAAATGGTTTTCAAAACGTAAACCGAAAGATAAGCAAACTCTCAAAAAGGAGATTGCTGGCGCGTAGATCTACGTAAATGAACCCAGCCACTCCAACAACTAACTATGTCATTCGATTGAATGACTAAAATCCAATATCCGCGACCGTTTAGCTCAAAAACATCCGAGCAAGGCGATCCCCTGGAGAAATAAGTGATGGTCGACCAAACAGTGACAACAATCGAAGAAGACATCGGATTAGCCGCTATAAAAGTGGTAGGAGTCGGGGGGGGTGGATCAAACGCCGTATCCCGCATGTACCGTGAACGAATTCCCGAAGTGGAATACATCAGCGTGAACACCGACGCTCAAGCCCTCTCACGATCCGATGTGCCTATGCGGATCCGGGTAGGAGATCGAACCGCTCGAGGACTAGGGGTTGGCGGAGACCCAGCGAAGGGTCGAGAATGCCATGAAGAAGATCGTGATGAAATCAAAGCAGCACTAAACGGCGCTGACCTTGTATTCGTTGCTGCCGGAATGGGAGGAGGTACTGGCACAGGCGGATCACCAGTTGTCGCTGAAGTAGCTAAAGAATTGGGCGCACTAACAGTCGGAGTAGTTACCAAACCTTTTAATTTCGAAGGGGCGCGAAGGAAAAAACAAGCAGAAGAAGGAATCAAAGTGCTCGCAGATGTTGTCGACACTCTGATTGTCATTCCGAACGACCGATTACTGATAATGTCGAACGAAAGCCTTTCGATGGACATGGCATTTCGAATGGCCGATGATGTTCTCCGTCAAGGTGTCCAATCAATCGCAGAGTTGATTCTTATGCCAGGTGAAATAAACCTAGACTTCGCGGATATTAAAACAATCATGTCGAACGCAGGCCCTGCCTGGATGGCCATAGGACATGGCTCCGGCGAAGACCGAGCCATCATGGCTGCTGAAGCAGCAATCGACAGTCCATTACTGGAAGTATCCGTTGAAGGCGCGCGTGGAGTGATCTTCAATGTCACTGGAGGTACTGATCTAACACTTCAGGAAGTGCAGCAGGCCTCGGAAGTCGTGTCTAATATGGTTGATCCGGACTGCAACATAATCTTCGGTATGGTCACTGACCACAAAATGGAAAACGAAGTCAAAATGACCATCATCGCAACGGGCTTCCCAAGTGCTGAAGCATCTGCTGAACAAGAAGCTGCCGCTGCAACAGCTCTTGGAGAAATAATGAGCGATGACGAAGCTTTAGACCTCCCGCCGTTCCTGCGACATCACAGATCAGCTCGACGACGAACCACTCATGAAACGTCAGGAAACGATTAAGACCACATAGTTCCTGCGTGTAAATGGTCTACTGTGGAATCAGCGATCCAAGGCCCCGTCTGTGGGGGTCTTAATCCGTAATGGCATTCTCATACACTAAGATGGGTTTGTCGATTCAACCCGTTCCCCAGTAACCGCCTCGAGCATTGCTTGTATATATCCTTGGGCAAATACCCTTGAACGGTAGCCTCCCCAGTTCCCAGGGAATTCAGTGTCGTGATCAACTAAAGGACAGTGATCGTCCATAAAAACCCCTTCATATCCAGCAAGGTGGTACACCTCCATTGCCCGTTTCATGTCTACGTAACCAGTATTAATAAATTCTTCATTGAATTTCGGAACAGTACCTGAGACATTCCGAAAGTGAACATAAAGCACCTTCTGGCGCTCGGTAAAATACTCAATCATCTGATAAATATCCTCACCTTGCATCTCAGAAAACGTTCCTTGGCAAAACTCTATGGCATTACTAGGACTATCAACAATCGAAATCAGTCTTTTGAAAGCTTCAAAATTACCCAAAAGTCTTGGAATTCGCGCCAGTTCCGAGACAGGCGGATCATCTGGGTGTATGCCTAATCGAATACCTGCGGTTTCGGCCACAGGTGTAATTGCCTTAATCCAATATTCCAAACAATCCCACATGTTCTCAATCGACACGTCATAATGATCAGCTATCGAAATATCTTCGATCGCGGATTGGTGTTCCGAAGCACCGTCCCAGGCAGTAGCGCCTGTACCTGCTCGAATTTTTACTGTCTCTGATCTCCAGACAGAAGCGGGCATCCAGTGGTAACCAAATATGGGAATACCAGCCCGACCCATATCTGTAATCTCGGACGCCAGTCCATCAATAACTGCGTCCCTTTCAGGCCCACCGAAAACTAGGTCATGATATCTAGGGTTAGCAAGAAACCCTCCCTCACAAGCAACTAAATTCAGTCCGTAAGACTCTACTCGCTTCCGAATCGCGACGTAATCATCAAAAGTATTCCTGTAATCATGACGAACAGCAGACGAACCTATTTGTGCGTTCCCGCCCGGGCCTCCATAGACAACAATGTTATTAACGCCCAACTGCGCAGAGAGTTCCAGAACTTCATCATTCGCATCTCGTACAGCCCAAGAATTTTTCATATAAAAATAACCTCACCATTTCCGGTTTCAATAGAGAATTATTAAAAGCCACTCCAAGCAAATCGGATACCCCATGTTATTTGAATGCTCCAATCAGTAAAAATACATCGGATACCAAAATCAGTTCCCCTGTTTTTGGGAAACGGTTTTCTTGAACTTACGTAACTCCGACGCGACGAAAAACGTCTTTAAATCTCTGGCGTTTCAAAAATAATCTCATAATGAATTTCACGCTCTAGATATGTCCATTTTTCTCGAATAAGTCGGCAAATCCGTATGACAGGTGGGATTGACAACTCTCCCATGAGTAGTGGTAACCTCCATGGACACCACTAAATGTAGTGGTTGGCTGTGTCCGCAGCCGCTCGGTGTCGTATTCAATATGTCGTATCGGTACTCCGTTCAGATCCTAGGATATCGGACGTTATTTTGGGTTCGCCCACCCCGTTGTATGTGGACAATAAAAATAGTAGGCACTTTCAATCCATGCACTGCCCATTCTGCGGAAATAATGAGTCCCGTGTGATTGATTCTCGTGAATCAACTGATGGCGTGCGTAGACGGCGAGAATGCATACGCTGCGAACTTCGTTTTACTACATATGAACGAGTAAACTCTATGCCGCTTATGATCGCCAAGCGAGATGGTCGGCGCGAAGCGTTCTCACGGGACAAACTGGCGAGATCACTCCAGACAGCTTGTGCCAAACGTCCGTTGGAAGTTGGAGCCATTTCTAAAATCGTTGTCGATATAGAAAACGAATTACACCAATTATCAAAAGCTGAAATTGAAGCTCGTGTACTGGGTGAAATGTGTGTTGAACGACTAAAGATATTAGACCGTGTTGCCTATATCAGGTTCGCATCGGTATATCGGGATTTCCAAGATGTTGATTCCTTCACAAAAGAAGTAGAGGCATTAACTCATCCCGAGTCTAACAATAGAACCAAAAGCCAATTACGGCTCATAGAAGATGATGTACCACGGCTGGCACAACGAAATCGGCGACGGATGGCGAAGCATAAATAGTTACTTCTCTATTCGGTAAAAACTACACGACACATAACAAAACTATAAACATCCTTAAGCTCTAGAAAAGAAGATTTAATAATCAATGACTACCACGCAGGACAAACCGATGAGCAACAACGGTGGAGCAGCAGAATTTACCCCAGCCGTAATTTCAGAAAATGCCAGCGTAGTTTTAGAAAAGCGTTATTTACAAAAAAACGAAGCTAGTGAAATTGTCGAATCTCCCGTTGGCATGTTCAGGAGGGTTGCGAAGGCACTGGCATCGCCGGAGTTAAAGTATGAAAAGACGCCGGACGAGGTCGCCAAACTCGAAGAAGGTTTCTTTCAGGCCATGGCAAGCTTGGAGTACCTCCCAAATTCACCCACGATGATGAACGCGGGTACGGGTGCGGGAACGCTCTCGGCATGTTTCGTACTCCCTCTCCGCGACAGCATGGAGGGGATCATGGGAGCAGCACATGATGCTGCAATGGTCCAAAAATTTGGGGGAGGAACCGGTTTTGCGTTATCAGAACTCAGGCCAAAGGGAGCCGGCATAGCGACGACTCACGGCAAAGCCTGTGGCCCCATAGGAGTTCTTCGCCACCTGTCATCTGTTTCCACCCTGGTGACACAAGGGGGCAAACGAGACGGTGCCAATATGGCGGTCATGGATATACACCACCCAGATATTCTTGAATTCATCGACTGCAAGCAGGTTGAAGGTGAAATTCACAATTTCAACATTTCCGTCGGCGCATCAGATGAGTTTATGCAAGCAGTAAAGGACGGGACAACATACCCACTCCGCTCACTTTCGGATCCTTCTGACCCAAAAAGCAAGATGGTCGAAATCGATCGAATCGACGCCCGTGAAGTATTCAGCAAAATCGTGCACGGGGCATGGCGGAATGGCGAACCAGGCATGATCTTCTTGGATGAAGTGAATCGTAATAGCCCGGTTATACACCTCGGCCGTATCACTGCAACCAACCCATGTGGCGAACAACCCCTACTGCCCAATGAATCTTGCAATCTCGGTTCAATTGACGTTGCGAAGTTCATTGTGGAAAACAAAGACGGTGTAATGCAGATCGATTGGAATCGACTTGCCAAAACCATTCGACTTTCGACACGCATGCTCGACAACGTGATAGATGCCAACAAATATGCCGTTAAAGCAATCGAAACGATGACTCATTCAACCCGTAAATTAGGCTTAGGCCTAATGGGATTCGCCGACATGCTGGTCCAGTTAGGTATTCCTTATGACACTGAAGAAGCCGTCGAACTTGGGCGTAAACTTATGGCGTTCATACGCGACAACGCTGATGCAGAATCACTAGCATTAGCCGAAGAGCGTGGGGCGTTTCCTGCATGGCATGACTCCGAAGCAGCACAGCGAGGCGATAAGCCATACAGAAACGCCTGTCGATTAACCGTTGCGCCAACCGGAACAATTTCTATGATCGCTGGTGCATCCAGTGGCATCGAACCAATCTTCTCTCTCGCTTTTCGTAAGCAAAACATCCTTGAAGGACAAACTCTTTATTACGTAGATAAAAACTTCGAACGAATTTCCAAAGAACGTGGGTTCTACAGCGACGAGTTACTCGAACACCTGTCAAATGGTGGGTCGCTGCAAGATCGGCATGACGTGCCCGAAGACGTAAAACGTCTATTCCACGTTGCGTCCGATATTTCACCACGTGATCATGTTCTTATGCAAGCTGCGTTCCAAGAGAGTACTGACGCCGGAATCTCCAAAACAATCAACTTCCCAAATGAAGCAACGGTGGAGGATGTTGAGGGCGCTTACCTCCTCGCGTGGGAAACTCGTTGTAAAGGCATCACGGTATATCGCGCCGGGTCGCGGGAGAAAGAGGTGCTCACCGCTGGGACATCTGATAAAGCCAAAGCCGATCATGAAAGTGCTGCTATCGATCAAGAAATTCCACAGTACATCACCCCTTCCGAACGACCAGCCATGCTTAACGGAATAACCCGAAGGGTACGTACGGGTCGAGGAAATTTGTTTGTAACCGTCAACATGGCAACCGACAATAGGCCATTCGAAGTATTCGCAACCCATGGTAAAGCCGGTGGCAACGACGCAGCGATGGCAGAGGCTGTTTCTCGTATGGCCTCGCTTGCTCTGCGATCGGGCATCAATCCTGTGGATGTTTCCGAGCAACTGCGAGGGATTACAGATGTTCCTGCGTGGGATGAAGGAGAAATGATTCGATCGGTACCAGACGCTATCGCATCAGTTCTCGATCGAATCAACCGGGAAGCTACTACACTCCCAGCTCAGGAAGAACTAAATGATCGTGAGTCGAGTCAGGCTGGGATGTTCGACCCCCCATCACCAAAAGAACTCGGAATGCCTACTGCACAACCAATACAAGTGATCGGACAACAGCAAAAAATAACTGTCCCCATAGGAACCTCCACATCAGATTTATGCCCAGAATGCTCTTCGACTGTCGCACACGTGGAGGGGTGCCTCAAGTGCTTCTCGTGTGGATACAGCAAATGTTGATCTGATAACCAGTACCTCTCAGATCAAGCGATCTCTAATAATTGAATTGAGGATCGGAGTTTCAGATCCACAGACAAGTATGGCCTGAATCATTTTCTGGTTTACCGGACAAGCTAAAAATAAATAACAAACTACATCCTTGGAGCACCTCTTCGAGTATGCCGCCAGTGCTTACCAGTAATAGCGATATAAGCCTCAATATATGACAGATAAACCTCTACTCGCAGTGACTATAGGCGACCCCTCTGGGATTGGACCCGAAGTAGTGGCCAAATCGCTCCAAAATCGCTCCATGTACACGTTGATGCAGCCTGTGTTGGTCGGATCGGTCCTATCCGTGCAAAAAGCGCTGAATGACATCGGCTCCCGAGATACAACGATTGGAGTAAGTTCTCCGACAGACGCCAAAGCCGAACCAGGATTAATTGAAGTCATTTCACCCGGCGATTGGGAAGGAATCAAGTTTCCTACAGGCAAGCATGATGCTGGGTCTGGATCTGCATCACATCTATGGGTTGAGGAAGCTGCGAAAATGTGCATGTCTGGACAAGTAGC
>CEUD01106742.1_pt1 | contig 10781 bp, 8 predicted proteins | sample 356481 | NCBI WGS metagenome assembly CEUD01 (sample SAMEA2623314, study PRJEB7988) | marine metagenome | isolation source: saline water (ENVO:00002010), including | reverse complement strand
AACCTTTTCCGGAGAAGGCCATGCATGAGGAAAGCATGAGGTCGAGAGCGATAACCTCCAGTGATGTCCGGAAGCAAGACGATGTGCAGTGGCTCTCAAAGGAAACTCAACAATGGTTTTCTGGTTCAGTTCCATATCTTCCGGAAGTTCGTGGCTATTCCGGTGACAGAGATTGAATAACCCCCAACTGACGAGTAGCGAAGATCCATCGGGTGACACATCGCAAAGCCGTCCCGCAAGCAATGCTCTTGGGCGATTCACTGAAATTTCGAGCTTAAGATGGGGATGTCCAAGAATTTCAACAGGTATATCTTCTGGTTGCATGTCAAAGCCTAAAGATTGTCCATCGGCAATCCTCTGATCTTCAGGAAAATCTCCGTCTATCCCCATGGGGAACCATACTCCGTTTTCTGCACAGGCATCCAAGGGGCTCTGATGAATCAGAACTTCTGATTCGGTTTGTGGTTGCTGTGTCATTCCATGCTGATGAAGATAGCAGTTGAAAGGACTTACATTTTTCGAGGGCCAATTCGTTTCTCCAATCCAACGTCCCTTGCGCTCTTTTTGGATTCCTCCAGGTGTTCCAGATTCATGAACCCATGCGCGGAGCATGGGTTCGTTCATGATTCCGGTATCTTTTCCCTTGAGCCAGTAATCCCACCAGCGAAGGCATTCTTGGAGGAAGCCTATTTGTGGTCCCGGCAAAGCACGCATCGGATATTCATGAGCCCAAGGGCCGATCAGACCTTTTCGGGGGCAACTCAATCCTTCCAGTATTCTTGGTATGGCGTTGCTATAGGGATCTGCCCAGCCACCTATTGCGAAAACAGCGCATTCAATGGCTGAGGGATCTTCACAGACGGAACCGTGTTTCCAAAACCCATCCCTTGGTTGATGTTTTAACCAGGTTTCTATGAAGGCTGGTGTATCATGCATCCTTTTGAGCCACTCTTCACGCCATCGATGACCCCATACTTCCGGATCGGGAGGACGTGCATTCCAGGCGAGCATTGTTGAAGCCCATCCCAGCATGTCGGTGGCGAGCACGCATCCTCCCATATAATGGACATCATCGACATAACGATCATCCGTGGAACAAACGGTGATGATTGCTTTCAATGGGGCAGACTTCAACGCGGCAATCTGGAGAGAGTTGAACCCTCCCCAGGATTTTCCCATCATCCCCAAATTCCCGTTGCACCAACTTTGCTCAGAAATCCATTCCAGGACTTCAATGGCGTCCTCCAGTTCCTGCTTGAGGTATTCATCTTCAAGGATACCTTCTGAATCACCGCTGCCTCGAAGGTCCACACGAACCGATGCATAGCCATGCCCTGCAAAATAAGGATGAATCAGCGAGTCCCTCAGAGCGGTCCCGTCATTCTTCCGGTAGGGGATGTATTCCAGAATTGCTGGAACCGGAATTTGCTCTGCTTGATCGGGAAGCCAAATTCGACCAGAAAGCCTGCAGCCATCACGCATTGGAATCCAGACGTGGTCTTTCTTCTCTATGCGTTGGGGGAAGTCATTGAGAACTTGCATGAAAAAGCACTAAAAATAGTAGAAAAGATGAGAGGGAATTTCAGGTGTTGATGCAGGAGAGAAACCAAGGTTTTTCAACAGGAATGACAGTATCTACAACTACCAACAAAGTGACTGATGCTGGCAACAGAATAACAACTTTATATGAATAAATTTGAGATTTTTGTATGTAAAGAGTTGCTTGTTATCAACCTTGATCAAATGAGACCACAAAGATGCCAGCGCACAATAGCCTCAATCCTTACTCATCAGGTTGGCAAACGACATGAAATATTGCCTAAGCCTTCATTCACATCATCAAAACGAACCACCAGTGAGTTCAATGATTTTGTTTTGCAGAAAAAATAAACCGGCATTATCAGACAAGATAATGCCGGTCGAATTGCCCCTACCGGTGATTAATGGCCAATATCGAAGGTTAAATTATGCAAACCACCAACGTTCAGCCAAACGGTTGCCATCCATTTCCCAATTGGCTGCTACGTGTGGTTCGTGTGCCAATTTTTTGGAGTGTGCCATAATGTAGTTGGCGAACATGGGCAGGATTACGCCTCCATCATCATGCAACAACTGCTGAGCCTCGAAATATTGTTTTTTGCGGGTTGCTTGGTCTGTTTCAGAAGCAGCTGCTACGACCAGTTCATTGAATCGTTTAGAGGCTTTGGTCCCACGCCAGGCTGTATCGTTCCACTCAGTCTCTTTGGTGTAGGCTGCCTTGAACATCCAATCAGGAGTAGGACGGCCCCCCCAATAGCAGGCACACCAGCCCTTTTTATTCCAAACGTTTGACCAATAGCCATCTTTGGGCTCTCGGATGACCTCGATATTGATACCTGCATCTTTGGCAGAGGCAGCGATTAACTGTGCTGCGTCGACTGCACCTGGAAAAGCTGCATCCGAGGCATTTAACGGAATAGTGCCTGAATGACCCGATTTCTTATAGTGGAATGCCGCTCGCTCAGGATCATACTCACGTTGTGTTATGGTGTCATTATGAAACGGCATCGCACTATTGACTGGGATATCATTTCCTAGTGCCCCAAAGCCCAGGAGTATTTTGTCCACCAGTTCCTGACGTTTGACCGACAGCTTGAGGGCCATTCTAAGGTCATAATTTCCAAATGGCTCGGTATCCAAACGCATCGGGAAGGTGTAGTGTTTGGTGCCGGTGGTCTGAAGGATTTCGATGCCTGGATTGCGTCGCATCAGATTGACTATTTTTGGGTCAACTTCATTGATTGCATCCACTTCACCGTTCATCACGGCATTTTGACGTGCTGTGGTATCTAAAATAGTCATGATTTCCACTTCATCAAAATGGCCTCGGTCACTGCGCCAATAATTCTTATTCTTGACAAAGGTTCCCTTGACACCCGGTTCAAAACTCTTAAGCACATAGGGACCTGTGCCCATGCCAGCCAGAGGATCTACTTTTCCTCCCTTTGCCTGCATAATCACCAGATGATAATCAGACAGCAGGTATGGAAAGTCTCCATTACCCGAACTCAGATCGAAAATTACCTGGTTTCTACTGCCCTTGCGGATATCACTGATTGATGTCAGGAGTCCTTTGGCAGCTGATTTAGAGGCCTCACCACGGTGATAGTTTATGGTTGCAATGACATCATCTGCATCCAGTGTTTTGCCGTTATGAAATTCCACCCCTCGACGCAAGTCTAGAACCCAGGTCTTGGCTCCATTACTGCCTTCATAGCTTTCAACCAGATCGCCAGCCAGCTCACCTGTATTTTCTGTGTCGAACAGCAGGTTCCCATAACACTTGTGAATGCCTTGAGTCATTCCGTTTTCAGATGTACCTGGATCAAGACTATCGGTAGTAGAGCCATAGCCATAACCCAAGCGAAGTTTGCCTCCTTTTTTCGGGGTCGCGGCCTCCGCTGAATTAGCTAATGACAAAGCAGTTGGCAAGGTTACACCTACTGCCAGGGCTGAGGTTATGAATTGACGACGGTCGATATGACCTTCGGTCAGTTTACGTGAATGGTTTTTGATAAATGCGTTTTTCATTTGTGTTCCTTCCTCTTTAGAAATCCAGGATCAGTGGCAATGATTAAAATCTGATAACTCGGGATTTATGTGGAGTTTGCCACTCTGGATAAAGTTAAACCCTCCCCCGATAGCGAGTCTAGAATGACTAAGATCAGGGGAAAAATCAAATGTAGTATGTCTTCACAGTTTGCCAAAAAACAATTTTCTGTGCAGTATAAATGTCCGCTTGGTGATGCATCCTAGTCACAAGTTATTTTCAAAGGTGAGAATACTGCACCAAATTCTGTAGCTCGGTGCAGGACGGCACTCATAGGAGGACTAAAACAAACTGAAGAAAGATCCATGCATCCGGTGCTTACCACAATTTTGAAACGGCTTGGGCTAGGTCTGTTCACCCTGTTCATGGTTTCAGTTGTAATTTTCAGTTCAATTTCCCTGCTTCCTGGAGATTTCACTCAGGCGGTGCTGGGTCAGTCGGCTACTTCCGAGACTGTGGCAGCCTTTCGCAAGGAACTGGGTTTGGATCGTCCAGCACCAATACGCTATCTTGAATGGGTTGGCAATGTATTGCATGGCGATCTGGGAACATCGTTTTCTGGGCGTTCAGCCTCTGGGGTAGACCGTTCCCGTCCGGTGGTGACTTTGATCGCTCCACGTTTGTGGAACACCCTGTTTCTTGCAACAGTGACAGCATTGGTGGCGGTTCCTCTTTCGCTGATTCTGGGGATGACAGCCGCGTTGTACCGAAATTCTGCGTATGACCGAACGGTCAATGCCACGACTTTGGCGACCATTTCAATGCCGGAATTCTTTCTGGCTTATATTCTCATTCTGGGGTTGGCCTCGCTCTGGCCAGTCTTTCCCTCACTTTCAACGATTGATCCTCAGATGAGCTATAGCGAAAGGTTGTATCGCTCTGCGCTGCCGGCGATGACGCTGACACTGGTGATTGTGGCGCATATGATGCGGATGACCAGAGCTGCAATCATCAATCTGCTAGCCAGCTCGTACGTCGAGATGGCGCGCTTGAAAGGGGCCTCTCCTTTGAAGGTGATCACGCATCACATCCTTCCAAACGCCTGGGCACCGATTGCTACCGTGATCGCCTTTAATTTGGCCTATCTGGTGGTGGGTGTAGTGGTGGTGGAGGTGGTATTTGTATATCCTGGCATTGGCCAGCTGATGGTGGATTCTGTTACTTCGCGTGACATACCGGTGGTTCAGGCCTGTGCATTGATTTTTGCAGCGACTTATATCCTGTTGAACCTCATTGCTGATGTCATCGGAATCATTACCAACCCCAGATTGCTGCATCCTAGATAAGTTTCAGGAATAGACAGATGAGCATGGGCACCAGCAAATCAACCGATACTGAGGTCATTTATTCCGCGGCAGGTGAAGTAGGCGCAGTGCGCAAGCGGCGGACTTTTGCCGAGCGCAACTGGATTATCCTGAAAAAGGCCCCATTGACGGCTTGGTTTGGGATGATAGTCTTTTGCTGTTACATCGTGGTAGCGGTTTTCGCCCCATGGTTGGCCCCATTTGGTGAAGCAGAGGTGTTCAACGTCCCTTTCGCGCCTTGGGACGAGACTCATGTGTTTGGTACTGATCAGATCGGTCGTGACATTCTCTCGCGGTTGATCTATGGCGCTCGGAATACGATGGGTATTGCGCTGTTGACAACAATTCTTTCCTTTTTTATCGGTGGGGTTCTGGGGCTTGTGGCAGCAATTGATCGCCGGTACCTGGATCAGGTGCTGGGACGTGCAATGGATGTGCTGATGGCGATCCCCAGTCTGATATTCGCACTGATGTTGTTGTCGATTTTTGGCTCGACGGTCACAAGCCTGATCCTGATCATTGCAGTACTGGATTCGACCCGTGTGTTCCGCCTGACACGATCGGTAGCGGTGGGTGTGGTAGTGATGGATTATGTCGAGGTTGCTCGTCTGCGCGGAGAGGGGTTGGGCTGGGTAATGCGTCGTGAGATTCTGCCAAACATCATGCCACCCTTGATTGCTGAATTTGGACTGCGTTTTTGTTTTGTGTTCCTGACCATAGCAGCATTGTCCTTTTTAGGGTTGGGGATTCAGCCACCTACTGCTGATTGGGGCTCGATGGTTCGTGAAAATGCCAACTTGATCCAATTTGCTGCTTATGATATCAAAGCTTCCTTGACCCCTTTGTTGCCTGCGACAACGATTGCGTTGTTGACCATCGCAGTCAATTTCATTGTTGACTGGTTCCTTCATCAGACAAGTGGCATCAAAGATGAGTAGTTCTGAATTAACCCCTCCTGACCATTCATCGTTGCAACCTGTTGGTCGCACTGGAAGTTTGCTTTTGGAGATGAGGAACATCCGGATAGAGGGCTTTTCAGACGAACGCTGGCATAAAATCATCAAGGGAGTAAACGTCATTCTGAATCGTGGTGAGATTCTTGGTTTGATCGGTGAGTCAGGAGCAGGAAAATCCACACTAGGTCTTGCTGCGATGGGATTTGCACGGCCTGGCTGCAGGATCACCAGTGGTGAGATTATATTTGATGGGCTGGATTTGGGTAAGGCAACTCAGTCAGTAAAAAAGCATATATGGGGAACGCGCATAGCTTATGTCGCTCAGTCAGCAGCAGCTGCATTCAATCCAGCACACCGGTTGATGGATCAGACTGTTGAGTCCACAGTGCGTGAAAAGATCAAAGGGGAGGCCGAGGCGCGTTTGGATGCGGTGAATTTGTATCGATCGCTTCAATTGCCTCAGGCGGATACGATTGGTGAGCGCTATCCACATCAGGTTTCTGGTGGTCAATTACAACGTGTGATGACAGCAATGGCGATATCGCCTAGACCTGATCTGATCATTTTTGATGAGCCAACCACGGCACTGGATGTCACAACCCAAGTCGAAGTGCTGGCCTCGATGCGGGAAATCGTGGAACGTTTTGATACTGCCGCCATTTACATAACTCATGATCTGGCCGTGGTGGCACAGATGGCTGACCGGATCAAGGTCCTGCGCTATGGAGAGGAGGTTGAAGAAGCGGAAACTGAAGAGATGTTGAACGCTCCGAAACAGTCGTACACCAAATCCTTGTGGTCGGTGCGCGCATTACAAAAGCCGGTGCAGAAGGGAGATGATATTCTTCTGGATATAAAATCTGTTAACGCGGCCTATGGCAAAAGCAGGGTTTTGCATGATGTCTCGATTACCGTACCGCGCGGATCAACCGTGGCTGTGGTTGGTGAATCTGGCTCTGGCAAATCAACCACTGCGAGGGTGGTGACTGGCCTGCTGCCGCCTGAGGAGGGAAAAATCATCTTTGACGGAGTAGGCCTGCCGACTAAACTTTCAGATCGTTCAAAGGATCAGCTGCAAAAAATCCAGATGATTTACCAGATGGCTGACACAGCGATGAACCCGCGGCAAACAGTCGAAGAAATCATTGGTCGGCCTCTAGAATTCTATCTTGGACTCAGGGGACATGTGAAAGAGGCTCGGGTCAGAGAATTGTTGGAGATGATCGAGTTGGATGAAAGCTTCATGGATCGCTTGCCGGCGGAACTTTCTGGTGGACAGAAACAGCGTATCTGTATAGCACGTGCCCTGGCAGCTGAGCCTGAGCTTATCATTTGTGATGAGGTGACATCAGCCCTTGATCAGATTGTCCAGGAAGGCATCCTACGCCTGCTGATGGATTTGCAGACGAGGTTGGGCATCACCTACATGTTTATCACCCATGATATCGCAACGGTTCGTGCGATCTCGGACGAGATTGTTGTGATGTATCAGGGTAAGGTCGTGGAACAAGGGCTTAAATCCGAGATTCTTAATCCGCCTTATCCTGATTATACCCAGTTGTTACTGTCCTCAGTCCCTGAAATGGATCCCAACTGGTTGACAGATCTTTTGAAGGAACGCTCAATTGAGCCTTCAGAAATCTGAAAATGACAGAGAATACTTTTCTATTCAAACGATACCAAAGGAACAGATTCCAGTTTGTAGTATGCGGAGTCGTTTAATTCAGAATGGTTTGTTGGTTCATTGCCTATATGAATTCAGAAAATTAATGTCCTTGAGAACTTCCTATAGTTTTAACCATAATCCTGGAAGCGCATGACTCCTGAAAAGGTTCTATCTTATTCTCCCCAAGTTCTGACGCAAGCACAGCGTGAAGACTACTTTGAAAATGGATACATTAAAGTGGAAAACCTGATTCCAGAGGAAACTTTGATAGAACTCCAAGGAGTGATTGCCAAAGTTTTGGATGAAAGCCGGAAGGAAACTAAATCAGGATCCATCTTTGATCTGGGACCGGGACACAGTTCTGAAATACCAGTCCTTCGGAGGCTGAAAAAACCGGACGACTATGATGAAGTTTTCTGGAATTTTGCATCGGGGCTGATTGCCGATGTGGCCGCTGATCTTGCTGGTCTAGATGTAGTCTTTCACCATTCCAAATTGAATTTCAAATGGAATGATGGAAATGACGATGTCAAATGGCATCAGGATGTCCAGTTTTTCCCCCATACCAATTACAACGTCTTCACGATTGGCTGCTACTTGAATGATACAGGAATGAAAAACGGTCCTCTCGGTGTCATTCCAGGCAGTCATCAGGAAAAGCTTTATGACCTCTATCATGGAGAGGACTGGACTGGATGCCTGAATGATGCCGATGCGGATTCACTGAGCATGAAGGATGTGGAATACCTCACGGGGGGCGCAGGTTCGATCACCATCCACAACTGCAGAACACTGCACTTTTCACCTCCCAGCCAATCTGTTGAGCCAAGACCGCTGTTGCTCAACTGTTACACTTCTGCAGATGCAAAGCCCTATACCCCGCATCCGGATCCTTCCTCACATGCATTTTCCCTGGTACGGGGGAATCCTGTCCGTTGGGCCGATCATGACCCAAGACCCTGCCTCATCCCTCCGGATTGGTCAGCAGGTTACACCTCTATTTTTGCTGCACAAACGGGAGAGGATTACTGATCAGGATCAATCCTGCTCATGGATTGGAAACTCTTTGGTGAATGGCGAGAATTCTTTGAACCTCACGCAGGACAGGTTTTTCAATCAGTTTTCCATCCACCACAACGAGCCCTGTGTCTGCTTCTTCAAATGCCTGCAATATTTTACGGGCATGTTTGACATTTGCAGGATCTGGAGTGAAGACCTCGTTCAAGAGTGAGATCTGTTTGGGATGGATTGAGCCTTTACCACTGAATCCAAGATCCCGGGCGAGGATGGCTTCCTGCTTCATGCCTTCGGGGTCTTCCAGGTCGAGGTAGGGAACGTCGATCGCATCGATGCCTGCATGGGCTGCTGCATGGACCAGCCTTGAGCGCGCATAAAGCAAGGGTTCCCATGCGTTTCTGCATCGTAGTTCAGCAGACATGTCGACTCCACCAAAATAAAGGGCTTCGATGCGAGGACTGGATTGTGCGATTTCGAATGCGGCTTCAAGACCCGCATTGGTTTCGATGATGATATGAAGCCGACACGCATGTCCCGATTCATCCAGCAATTCATCCATCCAGCGAACTTCTTCGGGTGAGTTGACCTTGGGAAGCATCAGCCCCGGAGGTGCGGTCTTGCTGGCGAGGATGGCCTGCAAATCATCGATTCCGTAAGCACTGCGCATACTGTTGATTCTGACGACCCGTTCGACTCCATCTTCCGCCTGGGGTTCCTCAAAGAGGGATAGCCCATTTTTTCTTGCCTCATCTTTGTCTTTGGGGGCAACACCGTCTTCCAGTTCGATACAGACCATGTCTGCACCGGAAGCCAGAGCTTTTGGGAACATTTCAGGTTTCAAACCCGGCGTGAAGATGAAACTGCGCCGAGGCCGGATGTGCTCATTGGCAGGATAGTTCATGATTTAGTTGAGATTTGAAGATTTGGGTTTCGTCATTTTGCTTTTGTAGAATCAGAGGCAGTTTTGAATTCTTCACGCAGTTCGTCACCATGTTCATTTTTTTCCGGAACCGCCAGGGCCTTCCTGGAAGCATCACCGGTTCTTCTAATGGTGCTGAATGTTTTACCATTCACTTCCATCGTTCTGCGCTGAAGTGCAGGATGAAGTGCCAGGTCCGCGATGCTGTTGATGTTACCACAGGCAATTCCGGCGGCAAGAAGCTTACGGGAAATTTCGCTTCGGGACATCTTTTTGAAGATGTTTTCAAAACACTGTTTGAGTTCCTCACGGTTTTCGACCCTTTTTTCATTGCTGGAAAACCTGGGATCATTGGTCAATTCCGGTCTTTCAAGTCCTTTTTCACAGAGAAGTTGCCATTCCCTTGGATTCTGGATGACAATGAAAATCGGACCATCCCCTGTCTGGTAGGCTCCATAAGGTGCGATTTGGGGATGATCCATTCCGGTTCCACCAAGCAGTTTTTCTCCATATTCATAAAATAAAAGTGGGACTGCCATCCACTCTGAAAGAACTCCGAAAAGAGAGCATTCGACGTGGCTCCCTATATTATCACGACCTCTTTTCAAGAGTGCTTTGAGGATTTCGCCATATGCCGTCAGCCCGGTCGAGATATCGCAGACCGAGGAACCGACTTTTGAAGGTTGTCCCGGTGGACCTGTCACGGAACAGAGCCCGCTTTCTGCTTGGATCAGAGCATCATAGGCTTTCATTTTTGAATATTCTCCCTGATTCCCATATCCGGAAATGCTGCACATGATAATTCCAGGATTCAGTTTCTTTACCTGATCGTAATCGAATCCAAGTCGCTCAACGGCTCCAGCTTTCAGGTTTTGAAGAAATATGTTTGCTTGTTGGATCATCTTTCTGAGTAGTTCACGGTCCTCATCACATTGAAGGTCCATTACAACCGATTCTTTTCCTCCATTGAGCCAGACGAAATAGGTGCTTTCTCCATTCACCGCACTGTCATAATCTCTGGCAAAATCTCCTTCTGTCCTCTCGACCTTGATCACTCTGGCTCCGGCTTCTAAAAGAAGCCGGCTGCAGTAAGGCGCGGCGACTGCCTGTTCCAAAGAGATCACCAAAATTCCATCAAGGGCTTGTTGTTCCATAATCGGGATTGTTTCTTTCACTTAATAAACGTGGCTTCAAAAAGTTCGAAGAGATGATTTTAAAGAATAATTGAATTCTTAAGATTGTGATGACGTTAAATTATTGTGATAAGATCAAAATTCATTTTTCGCAAAAAACTTGACTTCATAAGATCATAATGTATTTTTGATAAAAA
>CEUD01120033.1_pt1 | contig 10796 bp, 6 predicted proteins | sample 356481 | NCBI WGS metagenome assembly CEUD01 (sample SAMEA2623314, study PRJEB7988) | marine metagenome | isolation source: saline water (ENVO:00002010), including | reverse complement strand
GATCCGGCGAAAGAAACGTTGGTGACTAGAGTGCATACTTTTTTTCAACGAGGGGATAAGCTTCAGTTTGCGAGAGCACCTTGGAGCGGGTTTTATATTCTTCGAGCAATTGTTGCACGCTCTCTGTTTCATTCATCGCTTCGAGGGTTAAGAGATCGTAGTAATAGGCCCAAGAGACCGTTTCGGCATAACCGCCATAAGCCACGATCAGGCGTTCGAAAAAGCCATGAGCCTCCGAGAGTTTCCCCTGTCGCCGATACGCGCGCCCAAGTTCTAAATGCGCCTTGGCATGATCCAAGCCCTTCCATTGTGGGTTACGCAAAATTTGACCCAGCACTTGAATCGCTTCTGCATCACGAGAGAGTTCTGAGAGTATACGCCCTTTACGCAGGTGCGCTTTTGCATTTTTAGAGCGCATAGCGTAGCGCTCGGTAATGGCGTTGTAGTAAGCCAAAGTGGTCAACCAATCCTTCTCTGCACCACTACGCTCCGCTTCCTCAAAAGTTAGATCGGCGAGTGCCAGTAAGGCATCGTATACAGAATTCGAATACGGGTGCTTTTGTAAAATGGTCTCGTACAATTCCTTCGTCGCATCAGGACGGCTCTCACGGTGCTTCGCGGCCTCAAAAATAATAACTGCCGGTGGAGCCATACTGAGCTGTTCCCAATCGAAACGCGGTGGCGTGGGCTCGCTAGTCATAGAATCCAGAGCCATTTGAGCGCGCATCTGTTGAATCAAGTCGCCTGAAGCGCGTCCCGAGGCGACCAAGTCGCTGAAGAACGATTCAGGGTTGTAATCAGCAATACTCGCCTGCTTCTCACGATAGAAGTCTACCAACTTCTCTAATTCTTCCATCACCATGTCCTCTGTCACGGGCTCGCCTTTTGGCGGAATCTCCAGCCCAGTCTCTGGATCCACTTGGATTTCGGTTTCTATAATCTTATGACGAAAGCTACGATCTCGCACCAAAAGGTAAGCAAGCTCCTTGTCCACATGGATGCCCTCGGCACTTTGCATGTATTGATACTGATAGGCACGATCCGTAAGGAACTCTTTACGAAAAGCTGCGTCCTCTGTTAAGCGATTTAGTAAAGCTAAACTGTCCGCAAAAGTTGTCGAATAACGACCGTAGTGCTCTACGTAGCTAAGTATCAATTCGTCCACAGAGTAGCGTGACACATCTCCAATCAGCTCACGTATAGCCAAGGAGTGAATTCTAAAGCGTTCGTCCAACCTTCCCAATCGATCAAAAACCATTCCGATCCTATAGTAAGCCTCAGAAATTTGACCATCCTCACCATGGGTCTCCACATAAGCTTGAAGCACATCCACTCCCTCTTGAGGACGATCCAGCTCTTCCAAAACTTCTGCGAGCGCAAAGACACCTTTCGCCAAAAACGAGGGGTTATCAGTAAAATCAGGCACTTTGCGGTAGTGTGTCGATGCCTCTTCCAACGCGCCCCGGCTACGCATTAAATCACCGATATAAAGCTCAGCCTCGCCACGCAGACCACTGGAAGGATACGCATCGACAAAACTCAAGAACTGAGCTTCCGCATCACTCATCTTTTGCTCGCCAAAAAGCGCGACTGCATAGCGATAATACACGTCTTCGTAGAAAACACTACGCTGAGTATAGTCCTGAATAAAGGCACCCAAGGTCTCGGAAGCTTGAACGTAATCTGCCAATAAAAGATAAGACAGCCCCGACCAATAGCGGGTAGCTTCATACAAGGGCTCACGACGCGGAAAACGCTCGCGCAGACCTTCAGCATACACGCGCACCTCTTGATATTGCGCATCCACCATATAGTAGCTGCAAACAATATTCACTAATTGCGCAGCCACTGTGAAATTTTCAGGCGAAGCCATGTATGCATTCACCAAGGCCATCAATTCGTCGTAGCGGCGCTGCTTAGCATAGTGCTGCGCTAAACCGGTGATCACTTGCGCGCGAAACTTGAGGAAATCTTTTTCAGCCAAATAATCGGTCGCGAGCTTCTCGCTCATCACATCGTCACCGAGATCTTTTGCCTCAGAATATGCAGTGAACAAGAAACTTTCCACATGCTCATAATCCGGGAAATCCTCATACAGATGCACGAAGGCCCAGAGAGACTCCCAAGTGCGCTGTGTTTGCTTATACACCCGTGCGATACGCCATTTCATATCGACATTATATTCGCGAATCTCTTTCACCGCAGCCAGGCGAGCCTCAGCGGCTTTAAGCTGACCGTCTACCACCATGAACTGGTCACTATCAGGGCTCACATAGCGCACTTTCTGCTGCAAAGACTCTACCCGTGCCTCATAGAAATCGATAATTTCGCCACGCCCCTTTACGAAGGAATACAACAGGACCGCTTGGTCATAATTCTCTTGCTCGAAGAGATTGTCCCCCGCTTTCAACAAAGTCACATTAAAGGCAGGATCATATATCGCCTCATAGCGCCCTGTCAGATAGCGCAAGTAAGGCACAATCTCCTTTGGCTGTCCCGCCGCCAAGTATCCCTGAATCAACCAAGAGGCCGATTGCGCGCGCAGATCCGCATCCAACACCGCAGCGGAGAACACTTCTAAAAACAAGGGGATCCCGTCTGCAGCACGGTTGGAGCGAATGTACAGATCCGCCATGCGATTGCGCGACTCCGAGCGGAAGACCGCCTTATTGCTGCGCTTATAAGTAATCTCGTAGTATTTGATCGCGCTGGCGAGATCATTCAAATCTGTATATGCCCCCGCCAAATTAAAGCGCACAAAATCGGCACGAATGCCTGAGGGAAACTCCTTTAAGTAGCGATTATAATATTCGACCGCCTGCTTCAACTTCCCAGTGTCCGAACTACTCGCGTATTCGTCTTGGTAAGACAAACCCAGTAAAAAGATATATGATTCGCGCTCGGGCTCATCCGCCAAACGCTTCGACAACTCTAAGAGTATCGGCCGAGCGGCCACCAGGCTCTCGTCCATCTTCACCTTCAACTGCTCGTATAATTGGGGATCCGTTAATTGCGACGGATCTGATTGGGCCGACATCTGCTGCGGAGCCCAGATACACAGCACAGCCAATAAGCAGAATAGCCATAAAGCCGACACGCGGCGCAATGGACATAAGAGGCGACATAAGACACAGTATAAAGAACACAAGCAATCTGAGACGCGAACAACTGACATAGCCACAAAAAGAAGTCGGAGCAATGCAATATAATGCATAAACACAAAGCTTATGCACTTGCCTGTTGGGGGAAGTAAAAGAATCATAAATAGGGGAAAGGACTGATACAAACTCTTAGCACATAGCAGCGCAATCACTTTTTATCAGAGTAAACACAGATATTTATTTACCAGTAAAAGCTTGATCATGTGAATCTATTCAACAGTGCTAGTCATATCGCAGGTCGACAAGAAAAAATTTCCCCGATCGCTCGCCCCTGCAGTCTGCCCTCCTCTGAATAAATCGCTTTATCACGATGAACATGAAAGAATTTGCCGCGATTTGCGGCGTGAGCCCTGCGACTGTGTCCTATGCACTGCGCAATGATAGCCGCATCTCGGAGCCCGTGCGCGAACGCATCCAAAGCAAAGCGCGAGAAGTCAACTATCGCCCCGATTCCAGTAACTCGGCCTTGGTTCGCTACCGCAAGCAAATTCATACGGATGTGCAGCGACCGAGCGTAGCCATCGCCTACGCCCATCCACCAGCCTCTCGACGCACGAAACTCTTTCAAGTGCACGTCAATCGCTTTCGCCAAAGCATTCAACAATATGGCTACGATCTCAAAGAGTATTACATCGGCAATCAGGCCGATGGCGGCGCCAAGTTATTGCATCAAATGCGGGTCAACGACACCCAAGGACTGGTCCTCGCATGGGGCCAATGGGAACAGAAATTAAACGAATTTCCTTGGCAAGAATTCGCGGTTGCCTCCGCAGAAAGAAACCAGATTCACCCCGCAATTGATCGCGTCAGCGTCAACCACTTCAACGCCACAGAAGTCGCCATCCAAGCATTAGAAGTACGAGGCGCACGCCGGATTGGTCTAGTCTGCCACCACGACTTACCGCTTCGTGTGAAGAAAAACATTGTAGGTGCTTACATACAACATATCTACAAGAAAGAGGGTCACTCGCCCCCGGCTCCACCCTACTTCTACAAAATTGGCGCACCCACGCAGCCCTTCGAAAAGTGGCGCACAAAACATCAGCTGGACGCGATCCTAGCGCACCGGCAGATCGACTTTAGTTTTTTCAATGAACAAGGCTTACGGTTTCCGCAAGACTCGCAGTATGCTGTAATTGAAATTGATGATAACAACGCTCACGAAGAATCCGGTGTCGTCATTGACGCGGGCCTAGGCGATGCATTGGCGGAAGTCATCGCCGCCAAGCTACACTACGGGGAACGCGTCGACCTACAGAGACAAGGTGACTTAATCCTCATTAATGGGCAATGGCGTGAAGGAATAACGACTCACCCGCCCGAAAAATCCTCCACAGAGATCGCTTCATTATGAAACAACGCGTTAGCCAAAAACAGATCGCCGAAGCCTGCCAAGTCAGTGTAGCGACCGTCTCCTACGCGCTGCGAAACAGTCGCCACATTTCAGTCAGCACACGCGAACAAATTCAAAAAGTAGCGCACGAGCTAGGCTACCGCCCCGACCCCTCGCTCTCATCGCTCGCTGCCAAAAAGCGACGCAGCGGACAGACTCCATTTTACGCATCGGTCGGCGTCCTACACCCCAACCCCAAAAGCTCGCGAGCCACACAACTCTTCAACATTCACAGCCGCCACTTCAAAGAGAAAATGGAAGACTTAGGCTGCTCCGTCTCGGAGTTCCAAGTCGACTCAAACCGCTACCGCCCCGAGCGCCTGGCTCAAATTTTACGCACCCGCGGCATACGTGGCATACTACTCGGCTGGGGCCAATGGCCCGATTCTATCCGCAGCTTCCCATGGCATGAGTTTGCTGTCATTTCGACCGAACGCACCGACCTCGGCTATGCCATCGACAAGGTCAGCATGAATCATTTCCATGCTCTGGACAGCATTTTCGATCGCCTGGATGCATTCCCTGAAAGCCGCTATGGCCTCATACTGCACGATGATTGCCCCGCCAAAACGGAAAGCCACATCATGGGCGCCTACCACGCAAATCTCTACGAACGGAAAAACCTAGAGTCCGACATTCCGCCTTACCGATACAAACTCAATGAGGGCCCGACACGCTTACGTGCATGGTATCAAGCCCACAAACCAGACGTTATCATCAGCCACCGCGCGATCGAGGCCTCTCTGTTCCAAGACGCAGGTATCACATTTCCCGCACCAACTCGACTGGTGATCATCGAAATCGACGAAGCGACCGACCTTGAATTCTCTGGCATCTATACCGAAGCCACACTCGGGCAAACAACGGCACAGCTACTCGCCCGAAAGATGCGCACCCATGAAATGAAGCGCGAAAGCAATCGGGCGGAGCTGACACTAGTGAACGGCATCTGGCACGATGGCGTAAGCCTCGGCAGCTAAACGACTCCGCCCACTAGGTCAAACTACACACGACACGTATTAACTAGAGGTAGAGACTGCCTCAGCCTTCTCCGTGGCCACTTCTCCGAAATACTCGACAGCCATCAACTCTTCCTCTACCGAGAGAATTTGAGTACTCATAATATTCGGCGAATACAGAGAACGCAGATCTTGGATCTGCCCCGCAATCATCGCCTTTTCCAGCGAACGGTTCGCCTTCTTTAAATCTTCGATGCTTTCGCGCACATTGAAGCGCCCTGGCGAGGTCGGCGCCGGCGGCCAACGTGAATCCGAGACATAGGCCGAAGTCACCTCTTTGCGAGCATTATCAAGATGTTTCATTGCTTCAGCATTATCCGAAAGCTCCGCTTGCAAGCGCTGCACGCCCTGGAAAACTGCTTGACAAACAGGATCGAGAATACGCGCATGTGGGGTATTCAGCCACGCACGCGCTGTGCCACCATGCCAAGCGCTTCCACGCTCGATCTGCTGCAAACGACTATTCGGTAGCTCAATCACATCGCTCTGATCAATGATCTCTGAAGGCGTAGCAAATTCATAACCGCACTCATTGGCTGTCTGCAAAAGGCTTTCAAAGCGCTTAATACTATCTGGCTCAGGCTCGAAAAAGCGCGCATGTCCAAATTGCTTCACATAGAAATAAGCACTCGTACCGATGTATTCAGCATCTTCTGCGTATGGGATCACAAAACTCCCGGTTGATTCCGCGCGTTCTTTCCAACGGCCCAAGAGTGCTGAAATCTCGGAAATATCGATCGGAGTGTCACGATTGCCCTCAGTCGCTCCCATCAAATACCAGAGCATGGGATTGGCAAAGAAATCCACCCGAAAGAGCAAGTTCAAGCCCGACTCTGTCCGCGAAACGTTGGTCAAATATTTCTGATATTCGGGCTTATCCTTAATGTATTCTTCGATCCGAAAGAGCTTACTCTTATTGCTGTGTCCACGCACATCAAAATCCAAGCCCGTCGCTTCACGTATTTCAGGAAAGCCTAAGAAGAAAGAATCCCCATCCATCACAAGTGAATCGTAACCCGCTTCTTTAAAAATGTCTGGCAGGAAATCAGCCCAACTGCACTCAGGGTTCCAGCCCAAGCGAGGACGATGCCCCGTGTATTGCTCCCAAGCATTCAAGCCATCTTTCAAACTCTCAAGGCCGATTTCAGGAGGCAGATTCGCCAACATAATGTGCGTATACGGCGAGCCAACCCCTTCAACTAAGCCCGCATCCATGAGACGCTTCAGCTTAGCCATCACCTCAGGCCGCGTGTCCGCCATCACTTTAAGCGTCTCGCCCGATGCCTCGAAGCCAATTTTGGCACCCGTTCGTTCGACTAAATCAAACAGAGGATCATAAGAGTTATCGATGACCCAAGGGCGACGCGCAGGATCAAGTTGGCTGTATTGTAGGTTCCCATGCGGGAGAAACAAGATTCGAGGTTTCATGAGGCTTTTTTGTTTGTTAAGAGCGACAGCGAGTCAGAAAGAACTCACTGTTATAAGATATATCGCCAAGATGTGATCGAATAAGTGAATTCGATCACACCCATTCAGGGCGATACGCCCAGACTGGCGATGCACTAAACAGCCACAACGCAAGCTCAACTTAAGCTATTCAGTAGCGACAAAATCACCGAACTCATCCCCCACGTGGAGCTCCCGCCGGTGAATATGCATCCGCCGACGTCACCACCTTATCCGACAAGTCCAGCGGCCCGCGCAAGAGCGGATCTTGTGTCTCAAGCATCCATTCATGTAAGGCAGTTCGCAGCGACTCAAGTTGCGGCGCACAATCTCGCTTAGTCACTAAATTATTAGCCTCCTGGGGGTCCAACAACAGATCGTATAGTTCTTCCTCCCCAGCCACATGCGCTGCCCAGCCATGATCGCATAGATAATCTTTACTCAAACCATTATCGCAATTAGGTAAGATCACATGTTCGCGGGCTGCATAGTGGCGAATATACTTCCAGCGCTGCGACCGCACCGCTCGCATTGGTTCATAGGCTGCATGCACGTTCACCTCTGCAAAAATACGCTCGTGTAGACAGTGCTCTGGCTCGCGAGCCAGTGCACACAGCGAACGCCCTTGCAAGCGATCTGGTATTGGTAAGTTCACTACTTCGCAAATGGTAGGAAACAGGTCGAGGTGCGTCACCATCGAGTCCGAAAGCTTCCCACCCGAGAAGCCGTTCGGTCCGCGCAGCATCAGCATTACACCTAAGCCATGATCCGTGAGACGACATTTCATCCCTGGAAAAGCAATGCCATGATCCGTCGTGGCAATAATTAGAGTCTCTTCCGCCAAGCCATTCGCTTCAATCGCATCGACTACACGCCCAAACATAGTATCAAATGTCTGCACACTCGCCATGTAAGCGGCAAAATCCTCTCGCGTAGCTGCCGTGTCGGGCAAATGCGCAGGCGCACGCACATAATTCGCATCGGGCGCTGGCCCATCTGCGGGAAATTCGCCCTCCCCAATTCGATGCGGTGGAAAGAATCCCACATCTAGAAAAAATGGCTGCTGGTGTTCACACCCTAGAAAGTCTTCAGCCGCCGTCGCGATCGCATTGGAGTCAATATGCGCCTCCGTCAAAATTTCTGAATACCCAATATCAGCCGTCGCGGCATAGGGCTCCAGTGCAATGTGCTGAATTCCCGAAAGCGCAGTATGATAGCCCGCCTCGCCGAGAAACTGTACCAGTGTCTCACCATAGTCCTTCAAACGAAAGCCACGATGCGCCAGCCCTAACATACCATTCTCATGGGCAGACTGCCCAGTCATTAAACAAGCACGACTGGGCGAACAAGTTGGATTGCTACAGAAGGCCTGGCGAAAAAGCATCCCCTCCTGCGCGAATTGCTGTAAACGAGGCGTGGGCACCGCATAGCCGTAGGGCTGAATATAACGCCCCGCGTCATGGGCATGGATGTAAACAATGTTCATAAATAATCAAGTATTCAGACTCACAACTACCTCAAAGGCTGCCCGAGCAACAAAGCATATTTATTGAACATATTCACTAGCCAATTTTCTGCGTCGCCCACTCCCGATAATGTCGAGGCGCCCGCTGAGCATGCCTCTTAAACCAATGCGAGAAAGTGGCCGCATCCTTAAACGCCAAATTAAATGCAATCTCCTTAATTGGCATCTGCGTCCGCGACAACCAATGACAAGCGGCAGTGTAACGTCGCACATCGTAGTAGGCCCGCATTGTCTGCCCATAGGATTGGTGAAACAATGTATCCGCATGCCCCAAGCTCAAGCCGACATCTCCCGCAATTCCTCGCAGATCTAAAGGCGTATGTAATGGGTGCTGCTCCAGTCCACGCTTGGCTCGCACCACACGCACGTCTTCACGTCGCGATAGATATGCATCCATTCCCAAAGCCATCATCGCTTCCAAATAAGCCATCAACCAGGTCTCAAATAGCTGCTTGCTTTGTAGATACTCCTCTAAGCTCAATGATTGTGCGTGCATCGCATTACCCGCCTCCAATTGAATCTTTTTAACATACTTCAGTAAAGCTCGCACTGCCCGCTCCAATTTAGGGCACTGCACAGATGGCATGCTCAGAACCTGAGAAGGTTCAAAAAGCAAACGTCCATCCGGCCAGCTCAAAACAAACTTTACAGAAATAATCTTAGCATCACTGGAAAACACACGACGATGGCTTTTGCGCGGCACAAAGACCCACTCACCCGCACCGATCGTCTGTGCGCCCCCCTCAATCTCGAGCTCCCCCTTGAGCATCAACCAGGCAGAACTATCTCGACTCTGAAAACGCCCGGATTGCAACACCGGGGCCCCTGAATAAATCCAAACTAAATGCGCATCCAAGTCGCGCCAGTTCATATAGCTCAGTTCTGCTTTCATTTTAAAGTGTGCATACCCTTGTTAATTTAAAATCTTAATAATCTTAAAAATAAACATGTTTTTCAAGTCTATAGACACACGTGTAGACTGGCAAAAGCCAGTCTACACGCACCTAATCCCCTTTCTCGCTCCCATTTTCTCCCCCCCGATCTTCAGCACATGTCTCAAAAACCCAATATGATTTATATCGTCGCTGACCAATGGCGTGGCGATTGCCTCGGGCTCTATCGCAATCATCATCCGGTCATGACGCCCCACCTCAATCAATTGGCTTGCGAGGGCATCAATTACACCCACGGCTATGCAGACTGCCCACTTTGCATGCCACAGCGTGCGACCATGCTGACAGGTAGGACCGGCTCACAGAATCGCTGTATCAGAAACTTTACTACAGAAAATGCACCCCACATCGACCCCCAGCAAACACTACCCGGTCGACTCACACGCGAAGCAGGCTACCAGACCAAAGCCATCGGAAAGATGCACTTTGCCCCCCACCGTGCGCGTCACGGCTTTGAGCACGTAAACCTACACCCTGACGACTATTTATGGTGGCTGGAAGAACAAGGCCAAGGCGGCAGCTTTCGCGCCCACGGCCTAGGCGGTAACGAAGTCTACCCCACAGAGTCCACCTGCGACCAACGCTACTACCATACCACCTGGATCGTGGACCAAGCGATCCGCTTCTTGGAGCAGCGCGACCCCACCACCCCCTTCTTCCTCTACATCATTTTCGAAGCCCCCCACAGCCCATTTGATCCTCCGCCCCCCTACGATCGGATGTATGACAACTTCACCATCCCTGCCCCCATCGAAGGCGATTGGCGCGAAAGCGACTACCCCGCCACCTTTCAAGAGAAGCGCATCCTCTCTAAATACGATTTTATGCAACCAGAGGCCATCGCCGAAGCACGACGTCGCTACTACGGGCAAATGACTCACATCGACTACCAACTCGGTCGTCTCTTCGGCGCTCTGCAGACACAGCACATCTACCAAGAAACTGCCATCGCATTCACTGCCGACCACGGTGAGAGCCTCGGCGACCACGGCGTATTTGCCAAGCATAGCTTCCTCGAATCCGCTGCACGCGTGCCCTATATCCTGCGTCTCCCCAGCTCTATGCAAGCACAGTATTCCCAGCTGAATAGCGAGCAAGCAGTGCTCACTGCTGACTTCTGCCCCACCATGCTGGAAATGGCAGGACTCGCCCCCGACCACACTGCCGAAGGACAATCCCTCCTACAACCAAACGGCCGAGAATATATATTTGGCGAAACACCAGAAAGCGCGATGGTCCTCGGAGAAGGCTACAAATATATCTACTATCTAACCGGGGGCACAGAACAACTCTTCCATG
>CEUD01342298.1_pt1 | contig 10805 bp, 10 predicted proteins | sample 356481 | NCBI WGS metagenome assembly CEUD01 (sample SAMEA2623314, study PRJEB7988) | marine metagenome | isolation source: saline water (ENVO:00002010), including | reverse complement strand
GTCGAAGTTATAGAAATTTTTGGCAGCGAGGGAGACCAACTCTTTTACGAATGCTTGGACAAAAAAATGGCCGCTTCATAAGCGGCCAAATAAATCTAATCTCTTTTAAGCTTCTTGTAACTAATTCTTGAAGGTATTTCAGCAGCATCTCCAAGTCTTCTCTTCTTATCTTCCATATAGTCAGAAAAGTTCCCCTCAAACCAAACTACATTTGAGTCACCTTCAAATGCCAAGATATGCGTAGCAATTCTATCAATAAAATATCTATCGTGGGAAATAACAACTGCACAACCTGCATACTCTTCAAGAGCTGACTCTAGCGCTCTTAAAGTATTTACATCAAGATCATTTGTAGGCTCATCCAGCAAAAGCACGTTTCCGCCCTCTTTAAGCATTTTTGCCAAGTGAACTCTATTTCTTTCTCCACCGGAAAGCTCACTAACTTTTTTCTTCTGATCTTCGCCAGAGAAATTAAACTTTGAAATGTATGCTCTTGCATTGACTTCTCTTCCTCCAACTTCGATTAGATCTAGATCACCTACAACCTCTTGAATAATGGTTTTATTGCCATCCATTTCTCTACTTTGATCCACATATGCAAGTTGTACAGTATCACCAACAATGAAATCTCCACTGTCTGGTTTTTCTTGTCCCGTGATCATCTTAAATAATGTCGTCTTACCTGCACCGTTTGGTCCAATAATTCCGACGATCCCTCCAGGAGGAAGTTTAAAGTTCATATCATCATAAAGAAGCTTGTCGCCAAACCCTTTGGCAACATGTTGAGCATCAATTACAACGTCGCCCAACCTTTCTCCACTTGGAATAAATAAATCATTTGTCTCGTTTCTCTTTTCGGCCTTATTATCTTCGAGCATCTTATTATAGTTATTAATACGCGCCTTACCTTTGGCCTGCCTAGCCTTTTGAGAAGACTTAATGAAATCAAGCTCTCTTTTAAGTGCCTTCTGTCTTTTAGACTCTGCCTTCTCTTCTTGCTCAAGTCTTTTTGTCTTTTGCTCAAGCCATGAAGTATAGTTTCCTTCCCATGGGATGCCATGACCTCTATCTAGCTCTAGGATCCACCCTGCAACATTATCTAGGAAGTAACGGTCGTGGGTAATAGCTATAACGGTTCCTTTGTATGCTTGAAGATGTCTTTCAAGCCAGTAAACAGTCTCAGCATCCAAGTGGTTGGTAGGCTCATCCAGAAGAAGAACATCAGGCTCTTTAAGAAGGAGTCTACATAGAGCAACTCTTCTTTTTTCACCACCTGATAAAACTCCACACTTTTGTTCAGGAGCAGGACATCTCAAAGCGTCCATCGCCAAATCAAGCTTAGAGTCAAGGTCCCATATATTGTGAGCATCCATCTGATCTTGCAACTTGGCCTGATCTTCAAGGAGCTTGTTCATCTCATCAGGATCAAGGTCTGGATCTGCAAACTTTGCGTTGATTGCTTCGTAGTCATCTCTGATCTTTACTAACTCTGCACAACCTTCTTCAACAATATCCTTAACAGTTTTTTCGGGATCAAGCTTTGGTTCCTGCTCAAGGTAGCCAACACTCACACCCTTAGAAAGATTAACATCACCGTCAAACTCTTTATCTACACCAGCAATAATTCTTAAAAGCGTCGACTTACCAGCGCCGTTTAAACCCAAAACTCCAATTTTAGCTCCATAATAGAACGAAAGAGAGACATTTTTGATTACAGTCTTTCTTCCTGGATAGGTCTTGCTTACTCGAGACATTGAAAAAATTATTTTTTCACTCATTGTTTTTCCTCTTAATAAATAGTTTCGCCTATTTAAGCAAATTAGGGATAAACAGTCTAGTGCCCTTGCTGAAGGGCCCCAACCAAAGAGAAAAAGATAAATAGGTAGCTTCCTAAAAAGAATAAGGTGACAACAGACAACTTGAGCCTTTTTATCTCTTGAAAGAAGTGCTCAAGCTTTTCTTCATAACAATACCAACACTCCGCTCCAAGTTCTTCCCCCTGGGATTGATCATATACACCATGTGACTTAATTTGCTCTAGAATTAACTCCATCCTCTCTTCAAGGTGTAATAGAGACTTGTCCTTATCTAGGGATGAAAGCTCAATTCTCTTGGCAATCACATTCACAGGACGACCCGTTTTAATGAATATATCGAGAAAGCTTGCGGCCCTTAAGTACTTATGAAATGGTTTGAAATGCTTTTGTCTTAGGACTTTCATTGAATATAGAAATACGAAAGTACCAGTTAATTGCCAGCTAAACGCCAAAACTAAAGAGCTCGTTGAGATGTTAATCTCTGCGTAAGAAGTTGCAAAAATGGAGAATAACCCACTCATGCCAAAGATTATCCCCATTTCGACTAAGGATGAGTTTCTAGCACCAGCAAGTTTCTTTTCATATTTAATATCCTTCAATAAGTTTTTACGCAACTCGCCAATGTGATTAAAGATATTGGCCCCTGTTTGGCGGTAGTTCACAAGCAACTCATCCAGCAATTCAGTGAAGAACTTGTACCGAGTGAGTTCAATAGTTTGACCCTTTGAAAGTTGTGAGCGGTTTATCTTGAGAAGCTCCTGATATAGCACTTTACCTGATTCCTTCTTTCCAAACCTGTAAGTGCCTGAATTTCTGTCTATTTTTGGGGACATAGATAAGTAGAGCAATCCAAAAGAACAAATAATTACTGTAGAAAATAAAAACGATGAGAGCATGAATTGAAAATAAGCAATACCCCTGCCAATCATCTTGACACTGCATACCAGCTTGTGAAAAAAGAGTTTATGGAAAAAAGGACTCTATTAAATTCAACAGGTTCAAGTAGCGAAAGCACTCAACTGGTTCAGAAATTTGCAAGTCACGTATCTACACTTGGAAAGAAAGAGTTGGAGTTGACGCAAAAAAAGCTTCAATTTTTGTGCTTAGAGTTTGATCCATACCAAAGCGATGATCTTTCCTCTGAAGAAGAGAATATCATCCACGAGTACGAGTTAGAAAATAGCCTGGGTAACCCATTTGAATTTACAAACATTGTTCTTCAAATGTTGGATACCTTGGAAACTGAGATAAAATCACGATCACACTGACTTTCAGGCCTTTACATGAACAAAATTTTACCAGCATATGATGTGCACCCTATCACAGTTAAAATGCTTCGAAGAGGACATCCTTGGATTATTAAGGACAAGTTCACCGAGAAGTTTCACCCAAGAGATCGCTTTATTGTAGCAAAAGACAGGCGAAAGCCTTTTGCTTTATTAATACACGATCCAAGGCACAAACATGTCAAGGCCAGGCTTTGGGCCTCGCAAGGCGACTTTGGTGCAATGATTAAAAACTTTCGCCGAGATATGGTTCAAAGAATTCAAAAGGCCATCACCAAGCGGAAGCAAAAAAATATACTCTCAGAGCGACAAAACTTTTACCTTGTTTTTGGAGAGGCGGATCAACTCCCTGGAGTTCACGTTCAATACTTAAATGGCGAGCTTCTAGTGCAATTCTACAGTTATTTCTGGGATGCATACACAGACTACTTCATAGACAACCTCTTAAAGACAGTTAACAAAGTTTTAGAACTAGAGGTATTCAAAGGAAATGTTTGGGTTCAACATCGAGCTGATGGAGACTCCACACAACAAAAAGCAAAAAGTCTTGACCCAAACATTAGTTTCAGAAAAATAGAAGTGCAGGAGTTTGGAGTCAATTACAATGTCGAGTTGGGTAAACACTACGATTGCGGTCTTTATACAGATATGGCCGCAATTAGAAGAGTCCTTGCAAAAGACTTTGAGAATGCAGATTCATTTCTAAATCTATACTCATACACAGGTGCCTTTAGCTTATTTGCTCTCAAACATAAGGTTTCAGACGTAGTGTCAGTGGACCTAAGTGAAAAGTACCTTGAGCAGTTAGAGCAAAATATTGCTTTAAATGAAGAGTTAGATGCTCAGAGCCATACTTCCATGGCGATGAGTGCACAGGATTCACTTCAAAAGCTTAAAGAGCAAGGTAAAACTTTTGAGCTTATTGTTTCAGACCCTCCTTCTAGTTCAAGTGATGGAAATAAAAGAACAAATGCATTACAAAACTATGAGAAAGAACTTCCACAAATGAAAGAACTTTTGGCGGAAAACGGAAAGCTCCTAGTTTTTCTCAATACTCGCAGATTAAGCCGAAACAAATTTGAGGCAAAGATCAATGACATTATCAAGAAGAACAACCTAGGCCTTAAAGTTGGCAAAAAACTTGGACTATCCGATGATTGCCCATACTTAAAAGGTTTTCCGGAAGGAGCTTACCTCAAAGGATTAGTTCTTACCCATGATTAAAGTAGAAGGCCTTACCAAACAGTTCAAAGTTCATAAAAAGACGCCAGGACTAAAGGGGTCTATAAGTTCTCTATTTAATAGAGAGTACATAATCAAAGAAGCGATCAAGGACATTAACCTTGAGATTAACCAAGGAGAGATTCTTGGGCTTATTGGCTCAAATGGAGCTGGTAAAACGACTTTAACCAAAATCCTCTCTGGAATAATCCACCCAACTGCTGGCAAAGTCAGCGTCCTAGGTTTCGATCCTTGGGAAAGAGACAACCGTTATCGCAAGCAGATGTCTTTAATTATGGGACAAAAAGCACAGCTTTGGTGGGACCTACCCGCAGCTGACGGTTTCTTGCTTTTAAAAGAGATTTATCAAATTCCAGACACGCAATTCAACCAGCGTCTCGCTTATTTATCAGAAAGTCTTGGCATTGAAAAAGAGCTCAATGTCCAGGTGAGAAAGTTAAGCCTTGGTGAAAGGATGAAGGTTGAGCTAATTGCGGCCCTTCTACACCAACCAAAGGTTGTTTTTTTAGATGAGCCCACAATAGGATTGGACCTGTCCGCCCAAAAGGCCGTAAGACGCTTTATTAAAGAATACAGAAAAGAATTCAATCCGATTATGATTCTCACCTCCCATTACATGGACGATATTGAGGACCTGTGCGACAGGATCATCATCATGAAAGAGGGTGAGTTTGTCTATGACGGCTCCATTAAACAAGTTCAACAAGAGTATGCTCAAAGCAAGCTTGTTACAGCGCAAGCATCCCCAAACATAAACGAATCTGAAGAGTACAGAAAGTTTCCAAAGTCTTTGGGAGAAATTGAAATCAACGACAACGGCAAGATTACGGTTCGCTCCCCCAGAGAGAAGGTAATGGAAGCAGCAAGCTACCTCATTCATTACTTGAAGATTGAAGACTTGAATATCTCTGAAGAAGACATTGGAGATGTAATCGAGCACATAATGAGTAAAGGAAAAGAGGCGTGAGCAGCTGGCCAATTCATGTCTTTAACATGGAGCTTAGAAGAACGCTGACCTACAGGGCCGACTTCTGGGTAAACTTCATAGGTCAGACTCTCTTCTCAATAGTTATAGCTTATTTTCTTTGGAGTTCAATTTTTGAAACTTTAAATGTTCAAACATTGAACGGCTTCACGATGGAAAGAATGATTGTTTACTACCTCCTAGTTCCTTTAGTTTTTAGAATTCAACAAGGGCAAACAATAGGTTCCATAAGTAGAGAGATCTATGAGGGGAGCTTAAACAAATTTTTACTCTACCCCATCAATTTTTATGGGTTTAAAATTATCACTCACTTTGCTGGAGCAGTTTTTTATTACGCTCAGATTTTTGTAATTATTGGCCTTTACCAGGTGTTTGCAGACAATCCAATTTTTGAAATGAGTTTTTTGAAACTATTCTATTTTACCATCGCAATGCTTGGAATTAGCATTGCGTATTTTTGCTTAAACTCACTTTCTGAACTAGTTGCCTTTTGGGCGGACTACATTTGGAGCCTTGGAGTCATAATAAGGTTTGCCGTCTCTTTTATGGGTGGTGCTCTTATCCCACTTAGCTTCTTTCCTGAGTGGTCTATGAAGATCCTCAATCTAACACCCTTTCCATATATGATTTCTTTTCCTATGAAGATTCTCTTGGAGGAGGTTGCACTTAAAGAGTTCTTTTTAAATATGACTATTTTAGCTCTATGGACTCTTGTATTCCTTTTCTTCTCCAGAGTTCTATGGAACAAAGGTCGTTATAGATATACAGGTGTTGGAATATGAGCAGATACCTTAAACTCTACGCTCACTTTCTAAGGTTCTCATTCTCAAAGGCCATGGAGTTCAGAGTGGACTTCTTCTTTAGAGTGGTAATGGATATTTTCTTTTACGCGGTTCAATTTGCTTTTTTTCACATCATCTATCTTCACACCCCTATCCTTGCAGGTTGGGACATTGAACAAATGCGTGTATTTATTGTTTCCTATATATTTATTGACGCTCTTCACATGACAGTATTTTCAACCAACTGCTGGTGGCTTCCAATTTATATAAACCGTGGAGATCTGGACTACTACCTTGTAAAGCCTGTTTCCACCCTGTTCTTTTTGAGTTTAAAAGACTTTGCCGCCAATTCATTCTTAAACCTTGTGATTGCTGGGTCACTGCTTGTATGGGTACTTACCAATTACCCAGGGCCTTTGGAACCAATAAAGATCTTTGTATATATACTCCTACTTTTAAATGGCACTTTTTTATTTTTCTTAACAAACCTAATCTTTCTTTTAGCTGTTTTTTGGACACAATCCCCCAGGGGCTATGGAGATCTCTTCTTCTCAGTTTCTCACGTCATGGAAAGACCAGACAGAATCTATAAAGGTATCACTAGGAAGGTATTTGTATTTATTCTCCCTTTTGCGCTTATGGCATCCTATCCTGCGAAGTTTCTAATGGAAGAGAATCAATGGCACCTTTTGGGAGTAATTTTTGGAGTAACCACTTGTTTTTTTCTGCTAGTTCAAGTTATATGGCGTCTAGGACTTAAGAACTATTCAAGTGCATCAAGCTAGGATTCTTTATGAGCTTTTCTCAAATTATTATTGTGGGACACCTGGGGACAGACCCAGAGCTAAAATACACAAAAACTCAAACACCAGTGATCAACCTCTCAGTTGGTAGTCACGAGAGACTTCGTCCAACTGATCCTATAGACAAAAGGCCAAAGACCTATTGGCATAAATGCAGAAAGTTTGGAAAGCTCGCTGAGACCTATAAATCGATGCTTAAAAAAGGCGACAAAGTCTTTCTTAAAGGTCAGTTAGTTTATGACTCGTGGGAGGATAGATCCGGCCGACACCACAAAGATGCTATAATTGAAATCGACTACCTTGAAAAGATGCACTACGAGAATGTGACTATAGACCTTGGTGAATAGCCTTTATAATCAATAACTTACAATCTTAAGCAAGCATAAGTCTCAAGTTTTATTAAGTTTTCACCGAATAAATAATAAGGTTTTCTTATTAAGAGGTGGAAGTTGAGAATAATTTTAATTTTAATTTGTAGTGCGATCTTCGCCAGCTGTGGCGCATCCAGTGGATCATCCAGCTCAGCACACAGCTCTAATACCTTTACTAGCCAACATCCAATTTCATCCGAAGTGACACTAATAAAGGGATATGAGCAGACCGTATCGCTGCCTTATGATGCAGGTGGTTTTAATGTATTTTCTCCACCCGATTCATGTGAAATCTCGGAAATCTGGAACTTGGAAGTCACAACTCCTTGCGACTGTAGCTCGGGATCCTGCAAGGTTGGAGTGACACCAATGAACTCAAAAACCAGTGGAAACTTCACCTACACTCTATCAAATAACACATTAACAGAAACTCATAGAACATCAGTTAAGATTAGTGATGTTGTTCCATTTGTCTCGACTTGGAGAATTCCAAGTGGCGACTTGGATGTTTCCCTACCACTCGTACTTGGTGCTAAATATGATTTTACTGTGGATTGGGGTGATGGAACAACCTCTGAAATTACGTCTCACGATGACCCTGACAAAAACCATACTTATGCTTCCGACGGAGACTACATCATTACAATGTCAGGCCATCTTGAGGCCATAAAATTTAGTGGCACAGGTGAGACAGCCAAGTTAATTTCAATTTCTGAATTGGGTACCGTAGGATGGAGATTCTTCTGGGGTACATTTAGAGATTGTACAAACCTTACAACCGTAGCTGGGGGAGACACCTCAAACGTTGAAGACATGTCTGAAATGTTCTACGGAGCGACTAATGCCACCCTCAACACTAGCTCATGGAATACTTCTAGAGTACTAAAAATGAACTCCATGTTCCGAGATACGGATGCAGCAAATCCAGATACAACAAACTGGGATGTTTCCCATGTCACCAACATGAGTCAAATGTTTTATGATGCTACAGTAGCCACCCCAGATACTCAAAACTGGAATACAGAAAGTCTACTTAGATCTAATTTCATGTTTTATGGTGCTCTAGTAGCTAACCCTGATGTCACTGGGTGGAACACACAAAGCCTATTTGAAGCAGAAGGAATGTTTGGGTATGCCGCCCAAGCGAATCCAGACACAAGTAACTGGGACTTTAGCCTTGTAACTAATATTGAAGAATTTATGCTTAATGCAAATAATTTATCCTCTGAAAACTATGATGCCCTCCTAGTTAGTCTCAACGCCACAGCAAGAGACAACCTTACAATTGATGTGGGTGATGCGACGACCGCGACTGCTGATGGAGATAATGCGAAGGCTGCATTAGAGGCCAGAGGATGGACAATAACAGATGGGATGCCTTAGTATGAAAAAATTGAAAACGATTCCAATTTCCATTTTAAGTGTACTACTTATAAGTTGTGGAAAGTCTTCTGGCACTTCCAGTAGCCCCCCTCTCTCACCGAATTCAGTCTCCCAACTAGAGATTAATTCAGAGGTAACTTTAATAAAGGGATATGAACAATTTATTTCACTCCCCCACGAGTTGGGAGTTTTTCCCGACTCATGCGAAGTCAGCGAACTTTCAAATGTAATAATCACAACTCCTTGCTCATGCCCCTTGTTTGAGTGCGTGGTTGGTCTGACCCCAATAGAGACATTTAGTACTGGTGATTTCCACTACACAATTACAGATGGTGCTTACACTTCGGAGCCACTTAGAGTTAGAACAAATATTCGTGATGTGGTTCCATTTGTAATGACATGGACAATTCCAGGAGGAGACTTGGATGTAACTTTGCCTTTGAACAACCTCTACAGGTATGATTTCACGGTAGACTGGGGAGATGGCACAACAGCAGAAGTAACCTCATATGGAGACACTGATAAAAACCATTCGTATCTTGCTCCAGGGAATTACAACATCACCCTAACAGGTTTAGTGGAGTCAATTGAATTTGATATATCGGGAGAGGCAAGTAAGATTATAGCGGTACCAGAGCTCGGGACCGTTGGCTGGAGAGACTTCCAGGACTCTTTTAGAGGCTGTTCAAACCTAGTTACGGTCGAGGGCGGAGACACTTCAAATGTAAAAAACATGTCTTATATGTTTTATAACTCCTCCAGTGCTGTTCCTAACACCACTAATTGGAATACACATCGTGTAACTTATATGGACCACATGTTTTATCAATCAGATGCTGCAACCCCAAATACTACAAACTGGGATGTATCAAACGTAAGGACGATGTACCGCATGTTTTATAACGCAGACATCACAAACCCTAATACCTCAAGTTGGAAAACAGATAAGCTTACCAACACCTATCAAATGTTTTCAGGGGCGCCATTAGCAAACCCCGACGTTAGCAATTGGAATACGTCCAATATCACCAATCCTTCGGGGATGTTCTTAAATGCAACATCTGCCAATCCAGATGTTTCCAATTGGGACACCTCTAACATGCAAAATATGAGCTTCATGTTTTCTGGTGCCACCTCGGCAGATCCAGACATGTCACTTTGGGATTTTTCCAGCTTAACTAACATCTCAGGTTTTTTTCAAGGAGCTAACAACTTATCCTCCTCAAATTACGACAACCTTCTAATTGCACTCAATGCAACTGCACCAGACAGTCTCACAATTGATGCTGGTGATGCGACAACTGCGACTGTCGACGGGGATAATGCGAAGGCCGCACTTGAGGCCAGAAGTTGGACAATTTCAGACGGAATGCCCTAATGAGAACTTACTCTATAATAAGGTGCTTAACTTAATACAGAAAGCTCACAAGGAGAATATTTAAATGAGTATAATAAAGTCTACAAACTTAGTAATTTTGCTTATAAGTCTGCTCGGCTGTGGACAGAGTTCCGTGGATTTAGACTCCAGTTCCCTACTAGACTCTGATGTTGATAAAAACAAATTAGTCATGATTCCAGGGCATGAACAACTTGTGACACTTCATTACGACGAAGCATTTGTCGCATCTGCCTGTACCATAATTAATCCAATCAATCTTTCGATAACAACCCCTTGCTCCTGCTCGGTCGGAGTATGTACAGCAGGATTGACACCTGATGGCCTAGGTCCAGGGACTTACTCCTATACTGTCGAGGATGGAGGAAGCTCCTCAGATCAAGAGGTCGTTACAACAGATACAAAAGAAGGTGTACCGTTTGTTTCTACATGGCGTGTTGGTGATGGGTCCTACGGGGATGGAGACTTAACACTCACGCTTCCACTTCCAAGTGGCTACAACTATAACTTCACCGTGGATTGGGGCGATGGAAATACTGCTCAAGTTACTGCACATGATGATGTAGATATTGACCATACATACGGATCAGCTGGAGATTACACAATCAAAATCTCAGGGTTGATTGAAGCCTGGAGCTTCCCTTGGACTTCGGATAGAGGAAAGATTATTTCTGTTTCAGAGCTTGGACATGTGGGTTGGAGAAGTTTGGAAGGTGCTTTTAAAAGTTGTACAAACTTGG
>CEUD01038129.1_pt1 | contig 10810 bp, 13 predicted proteins | sample 356481 | NCBI WGS metagenome assembly CEUD01 (sample SAMEA2623314, study PRJEB7988) | marine metagenome | isolation source: saline water (ENVO:00002010), including | reverse complement strand
AATAGATTTATTGTTGGGCATGATAATGTGAAAAAGAATGATTTGTTTATAGAGATGTTATACGGGATTCGCCGTGATTTAAGTTCTTCCTTGTTAAAGCAAGGTTATTGTGTTAGGATATATGTTCCATTTGGTGAAGATTGGCTTCCATACACTTTACGAAGATTGCGTGAGTTTAAAAATTTAAAGTTTATAATTTCTAATATCGTAAAGGAGATGGTAAGTGTCAAATGATTATAACATATTAATGTTTCAAGAATGTCCAAAGTGCAAAGAGTATGAACCAGATTATGTATTTACAGATTGTAGTTTTGATGTAAAACATGGTTCAGATGGAAAAGCAATACAAGTTTTTGAATGTACAAGATGTCATTATAAATGGGAGAAAAAATACAAGTGAAGATAGCATTGATAGGCGACCAACATTTTGGTGGCAAGAGTGATAGTAAATCGTTTAATGATTATATAGAAAAATTCTATACTAAACAATTTTTCCCTTACTTGCTAGCAAACAATATTAAAACAGTAATAGACCTAGGTGATACCTTTGACCGTAGAAAGTATGTCAACTTTGCTATATTAGATCAGGTACGCAAATTTTATTTTGATAATTTAAATAAATGTGGTATTACATTATATTCTATTGTAGGTAACCACTCCACATATTATAGAAATACTAATAATGTTAATAGTTCTGAATTACTCTATGGACATTATGAAAATGTTAACACATATCCATCACCAACTACAATAACATTAGACGGTACATATATTGATTTGATTCCTTGGATAAACTCTGAGAACTATGAGAAGACAATGGAGTTTATCAAGAACTCTAAATCACAAGTTGCCTTTGGACATTTGGAAGTTGAGGGGTTTGCTATGTACAAAAACTATGTAGCTGGTACTGGATTGAAACCAAGTATCTTTAATCGTTATGAGTTTGTTGCTTCTGGACATTACCATCATAGGTCAAGTCAGGGCAACATACATTATCTTGGAGCTCCATATGAAATAACATGGAATGATTATGATGACCCAAAAGGATTTCATATCTTTGATACAGAAACCAGAGAGATTGAGTTTATAAAGAATGATTATCGTTTGTTTGAAAAGATATATTATGATGATGAGAATTGGGAAAATAATTTTAGGTCATTAGATACTAGCTTCTATACAGATAAGATAGTCAAACTTATTGTAGAAAATAAAACTAAGATACCAGAGTTTGAATCTTTTCTTGATAGAATGTATAAATCAAATCCTACAGACTTAATCATACTGGAGGACTTGTCTGAATATACTGCCAGGTATTCAAACCTAGAAGAAGGTGAAGATGTAGAGGTTGGTAACACAGCTACGTTTCTTGAGGAGTATGTGGATAATATGCCAATAGACCATGAGAAACGTGTAGAGCGAAATAAAGTAAAGAGGCTATTACAAATTCTGTATGATGAGGCATTAAATACTGACGAATAAATTATGATTCGATTGAAAACTGTTAGATGGAAAAACTTCCTCGCAACTGGTAATAGATTTATTGAAGTAAAACTAGACCAAGAAGCAATGATGTTGGTTGTTGGTAAAAATGGTGCTGGTAAATCTACTTTGATTGATGCTATTACCTTTTCTCTGTTTGGAAAGCCATTCAAAAAAGTTAATAGAGGTCAGTTAGTCAATTCTGTTAATGAGAGAGATACTTTAACAGAGATTGAATTTTCTGTTGGTACGGCTGAATGGAAAGTACGCCGTGGTATCAAACCCAATCTGTTTGAGATTTATCATAACGATATCTTAATTAATCAAGATGCAAAGTCTATGGACTATCAAAAGTATCTTGAGGAAAAAGTATTGAAGTTAAATTTTAAATCTTTTACACAGATTGTGGTATTAGGTTCTGCTTCGTTTGTTCCATTCATGCAACTAACAGCTAATGATAGAAGAATCATTATCGAAGATATATTGGACATTGGTATATTCTCTGTAATGAAAACTCTATTAAAAGATAGATCATTAACATTGAAAGAAGAAATGAATGAGTTGGATTATGAGATTAAACTTCTTCAAGAAAAGATTACATTACAGGAAAAACATTTGAAAGCTATGGAAGAAGAATCTGAACAGAAACGTAAATCTGATTTGGATAAGATTAAAGAAACAGAACGAGAAATTGCAAGACTAAATAAAGAGATAGATAATCATCAGAAAACAGTTGATATACTTTTCAAGTCTATTAAAGATAAGACTTCCGTTGAAAAGAAAAACCAAGAGCTGGATAATTATCGTTCACAGATAGCAAAGAACCTGAGAAAGTTTACCAAAGATAAAAAGTTCTTTGAGGATAAAGAAAACTGTCCAACTTGTGAGCAGGATATTGATGAAGAATTTAAAGAGGGTAAGTTGAAAGAAGTTGACAAGGGCATTGATGAAATGAATTATGGTCTGGGTCAGATTGAAAAGGAAGTCACAAAAGTATATAATAGGATAGGAGAGATATCCAAGTGTACTCAAAAGATACAGAAAGAAGAAACACAGGTAGTACAAAAGTTAAGTAATATTCAGGCTCATAATTCTTTTATACATAAGTTAAGTTCTGATTTAGAATCTTTTCAAGTTGAGATTAAAAAAGAATCTATGAATGTATTGCATAAGGAATTGGAAGATTCTAAATCTACAAGGTTTCAATATGTAGATCAGAAATTTTATTATGATGTATTGAGTAATATATTGAATGATACTGGTATTAAGACACGAATTATTAAGAAGTATTTACCAGTTATTAATAAGCATGTAAATGATTATCTTAAGGATATGGATTTCTTTGTGAATTTTCAATTGGATGAGAATTTTCAAGAAACCATTAAGAGCAGACATAGGGATCATTTTTCTTATTATTCTTTTTCAGAAGGAGAGAAAAAACGTATTGATATAGCTTTGTTATTGACATGGCGAGATATAGCATCTATGAGAAATTCTGTTAATGTGAATCTTCTTATATTAGATGAAGTGTTTGATGCGAGCTTAGACCAAGCTGGTGTGGATGATTTGATGAAGTTGTTTAACATATTGAAGAACACTAATTTATTTATCATATCACATAAGTTGGATATACTTGATGATAAGTTTCCTGATAAGTTAATAGTAGAAAAAGTTAAAAACTTTACACAGGTAACCAGAGAATGAAATATTTAATTATCATATTGTTGTTAGCATTTAATTCATATGCATATGCATGGCCGAATAGAGTTGTTATGAATTTCGCACCAATATATTTAAGCAATTTAAAAATTACAGTAATAGAAAATTCTAATGGTGATTTTATAATAACAGATGTTAGAAAGTTGAGTGCCTTTAGAAGATGGAGTATTCATAAAGGGGACATTATTTTAGAAATGAATGGGGAAGATGTTACAATATATAATTTGATGGCATTAATGCCCAATGATGAACCCAAGTTTAAAATATTAAAAAAAGATGGGAAGATTACATTGAATCAAATAAATTTGAAACATAATGTATTTTTCCCACCAGATTATACGGAATTAAAATAATGCCTTTATATAGTTATCATTGTGAACAATGTGATGAAGTTTATGAAAATATGAGAAGTATAAAACAAAGAGATGTTAAGATGATATGTCCTCGATGTAAAGAGTCATGTACAAGAATACTTGATTTATCTTCTTTTCAGTTGAAAGGTGGCGGTTGGTATAACGATGGATATAGTAATAAAACAATAAAAAAAGAGGAGAAAGAGGAATGAAATTTATAGCAGTATTAATGATGCTAGTGTTTGTTGGATGTGCTTCTGAAAGACCTAGTAGAACTAGTTCACAAATTTTAACACCGGATCAACTTCGTATGCATATGGGAATTAATTTAGACGAAAGAGATGATTATGATGGACATTCTACAATTGATAGTTTTAGAATAGGTCTTGGTTGGAATCTATAATGGTTAAAAAAATGATATATGCTACAATGATTACTACTCTTTTATTTGGTTTATTTTTTATTATTGATCCGTTTAAGTGGTGGCCGATAGATCATCTTGTAGGTAAAGGAAAAATACCATGTACTAAAGAAAGCACTAAACCCAGTTGTACGGGAAAAATTAATTTTTTTTAATAAACCTTGACAAGTGGATATTCAAATCTTATAATATCTATAGAGGCAATTAAACTTTAATTTAAATGGAGCAAAACAAATGACTACTTTAATGAAAAGACACAATGACTTTTTTAATGATGTATTTCCTGCATGGTGTAATTGGGATCATGCTGATAATTATCTTACACAAAATGACCCATGGACTGCTGGCTTGACACAAAGGTCATCTAATAAGTATCGTTGGAATGAAACTGATGATTCTTATACATTGGATATTGTTATGCCAGGAATGGCTAAGAAGGATATTGATCTTACATTTAAAGATGGCACTCTTGCTATCAAATGTACGAAAGATGTATCTGAATCTGATTCGGAGTTTTATGGTGTGAAAATGGAACAATCTTTCCGCAATTTTCCACGAAGTGTTAACGCTGATAAAGTCTCAGCTGAGATGAATGATGGTATTTTGGCTATTACTTTACCAAAAAAGGATGCCGTTAAACCAAAAACTATCGACATTAAGTAAATAAAGTCTTTAGATATAAGGGGTTATGGACACAAATCTGTAACCCCTTATTTTACAACGAGTTACAAATATCTTTATAACTCCGTTAAATACAACAACTTACAGGCTATCTTTTTCCTTGTATAAGTTCCTCTATTATGAGATAATAGTTACATAATTTAATGAGGAAATTTTATATGATGAAAATTGAGAGTAAAGAAAAGTTGGCAAAACTGTTGGCAACTGAGGATTTAGATGTTCAGCACCAACAGGTTGAGACTGCTTACTTTGACGTAAAGAGCCGTACGCTTATTCTTCCGACATGGAAGGATATGCCAAACCATCTTTATGATCTTCTTGTAGGTCATGAAGTTGGCCACGCATTATTCACACCTACTAGTCAAGACCGATTGACTAAAGCTTACAAGAAAACTTCCAAGTCTTGCATCAATATATTAGAAGATGTAAGAATCGAAAAATTAGTCAAGAACCGATATCCGGGTTTGAGAAAGCAATTCTTTTCTGGCTACCAACATCTTATTGAAAAAGATTTCTTTGGTCTATCTAAACGACCTATCTCTGGGATGAATATTTTGGATAAGATCAATCTCTTTTTCAAAATTCCAAACACAGTCAATATTGAGTTTAATGATATTGAACAATCTTTTATTGATAAGATAGAAGTTGCAAAGTCTTTTAAAGATGTGGAAGTAATTGCTGAAGAAATTTATTCTTATGCAAAGGAAGAACAAGAGAAAGAAGAACAAGCTGGTGATGATGAAAATTCTAAACCACAATTTTCTGATGAAAAAATGGAGGGTGTTTTTGAAGAATCTGATGAAACGGAATCTGGTGAAAGAGAAAGTGAAAGTGAAGAAGAAGATGGTGATGTCGATATAGATGAAACAGAAAAGGCAGAAGGTGAAGGTGAAGAAACACCAATTGATGAAGATCAAGATGCTTTTGATAGATATATGAATGATGATTCGTCTAAACCAGAACCGGTTGATAGTATTCCAGAACCTGAAGAAAACAAACATTCAAAAGACGCAGTTCGTAGTACTACTTATGAATATTTTCAGGAACGATTGGATGGTTTGGTTGATAAAACAGTTGAGAATTTTTATTTAACAATTCCAGATAAGGCTAACTTGAAAGATGCCGTAGTTGATTATAAAGTTGTCCATAAGAATATTGATGATTTTTATGGTGATAAAGAAAAAAATCCAAAGCAATGGGATTGGTGGGATAATGAAAAGTTTAATGCTCTCAAGAAAGCTGTTTATGAGAGTGGCCGAGCAACTCTTAATAAGTTTAAGAAGGATTCTATTAAGACTGTTAATCATATTGCTATGGAGTTTGAACGCAAGAAAGCAGCTGATGTATATAAGAAAGTAATGGTTACAAAAACTGGTGTTTTAGATACCAACAAGTTGTTTTCTGCTAAGTATAATGATGATGTTTTTAAGAAGAGCGTTCGTATGCCAGAAGGTAAGAATCATGGTTTGGTGATGATTATTGATTGGTCTGGTTCTATGTCTGATAATATCTTTGGATGTATCAAACAGGTTATAGAACTTTCATTCTTTTGTAAGAAAGTAAATATTCCATTTGAAGTATATAGTTTTACAGAGGATGATCCGGATAATCAAAATGCAGATGGCTCATATAAGAACAATCCAATTTCATTTCATTATAAGCATAATGATCTGGTTGTAGATTGTCGGGTGCGATTGCGAAATTATCTGTCAAGTCGTATGAATGCTAAAGACTATAATAATGGTTTGTTGAATATGAGTATCCTTGCAAATCGTTTTCAAGAAAATATGCAATACTCGAGCTATGACCGATTTCATTATTATCCATGTCCTAAAGAAGATGAGCTTCATGGTACTCCATTGTGCGGTGCAATAATGTTGTCTGAGCATGTTATTCGTAAGTTCCGAAAAGATAATAATCTACAATGTGTTCATGCTACTTTCTTAACAGATGGCGAGGCAAGTGGTTCAGTATATAGGTATGATATTACAAAAGATACTGAGGCGGCTCGAAGGACAAGTCGTGGTGAAATGTATAAAGATAAGGTTAATTATTATATTAAAGATACAAAGACTAAGAAAAATCATCTTATTATGAAAGGTGGGTTTTTTGGTAGAGGTGGTTCTCTTACTCCAGCACTTTTGGATATCGTAAAGGAACGTCTTGGGATTAATATAGTTGGGTTTTTCATTCTTAAAAACTTTAATAATAGACAATTGTGGAGATATGTTCCAAAACAAGAACACGCTACATATGCGGCAGGTCAAGAATATTTTAAAAAGTGGGTTACTAAAGTAAAGAATGATGGATGGTTTCTTAAAACAGAATGTGGTTATGATGAATATTATGTTATTAGAGGAACTGATTTAAAGAAGGACTTTGACGCAGACCTTAATGTAAAACCAGAAATGACAGCTCATAGAATGGCACAGAATTTTATGAAGAAAAACAACGCATTTAAGACCAATAGGATCATATTGAGCAGATTCATTGATCTAATTACTGATAATACAACAGTTTAGAAGCCACATTGTTCCTTGTATTGGGGACTAAAATTTGCTATAATAGTAGTATAAATGATTGATAATTAGGAGCTATATATTATGAACAATCGCGAAAAGTTTAAAGAAGCAATTATTAAAAAGTTTGGTAACATGAACTTTACCAAAGTAAGTGCAAAGGCAATTGCTGAAGAAATTGGTTTGAATGAAAGCCAGTTTAGAACAATTTCTACTCATGTACTGCGTCATGTGAAAGTTGATAAAGGCATCTATGCTTTCCCGGCAGAACACACCTTTGGCTCTGGTAAAAAAACAGTTAAAGTTTCACCAGCAGTTGTGAAAGCTGAGAAGAAAAAAACTCTGCAAAGTGATATGGATGTAATTTCTTCTACTGATGAAGTTGCACAAAAGTGGGAGAAGAAAGCAAAAGAAGCTAAGGCCTCTTTTGAAAAACCAAAAACTGTTTCTAAGCCAGCAGTAAAAACCAAATCAAATACTGTTTCACTTATTCCAAAGAGTGATCCTCAATATGTTACTTGGGGGCATTTCAAAGACATTAAAACTATTATTGGAAGTAAGATTTTCTATCCAGTATTTGTTACGGGACTTTCTGGTAACGGCAAGACTTCTATGATTCATGAAGTTTGTGCTAAATTAAAACGTGATTTGGTTCGTGTAAACATTACAGTTGAAACTGATGAAGATGACCTCTTGGGTGGTTTTCGTTTAGTTGATGGTGAGACTGTTTGGCAAGACGGTCCTATGATTAATGCGATGCGTAATGGTTCAGTTGTGTTGGTAGATGAAATTGATTTGGCTTCTCATAAGATCCTGTGTCTACAACCGGTGCTTGAAGGTAAACCAATCTATCTTAAAAAGATTAATGAAGTGGTTTATCCAGCACCAGGGTTTACTGTAATCGCAACAGCTAATACTAAGGGCAAGGGTTCTGATGACGGTCGTTTCATTGGTACTAATATATTGAATGAGGCATTCTTGGATAGGTTCTCTGCTACGTTCTATCAAGAGTATCCAACTACTAAGATGGAAACAAAGATACTCAAGAAGCAATTTGCTATGCGTGAACTGGATGAGGATGAGTTTGTTGATAAGTTGGTTCGTTGGGCTGACGTTATTCGTAGGTCTTTTAAAGAAGGTGCTGTGGATGAAATTGTTACTACACGACGCCTGATTGATATTACAAAGTCGTTCTCAATCTTTAATGATAAGTTGAAGGCAGTAGCAATGTGTCTTGAACGATTTGATGATGAAACAAAAGAATCATTTACGGATCTTTATACTAAGATTGATGCAGGTGTATCAATAGAAGATTTAAATCCGAGTGATGAAGAGCAGGAAGAAGTTAAGATTGAAGAAACAAAAGAAGAAGTCCCATTCTAAGGAGAACAAAATGACTTTTATTTATTATGTATTAATATTGATGTTGACATATATTGGCCCAGCATATGCTGAGTTTGATATTATTGAAGAAAATGCCGGAGAAGTTGAGCAGTCAATCCCTGATAGAAACAAAGTAGCAGATGATTTAGAACTTCATGCTCAAAATGATATTGTTGTTGGTGAGTTACCATCAGGTAAGATTAAAATCTATACTGATATGACTCATTCAACTACAATAGAAGTTGATAAACAAGATTGTTCTATTATGAGAAAGAAAGATGACAGTCTTGCTCTTGGTTTTAAGTTCGGTGGTTTGATGTGGGGATTTGGGCCAGAGATTAAAATTGGACATAGTTCTGGTGTAGAATGGAAATCTGATGTTCAACGCATGGTAGCTGAGTATCAAGAACTTTGTACCCAGTTTAATACGGGTAGACTATCACAACAAGAATATCAGCAAGAGAAAGCCGATATTATTAAACGTGGTTATGCTTATGCCCAAGAACTTGAGAAACGATTTAAACAAAAGAAAGATGATATGTTTAAAGAAATGGATGATGGAAAATATATTCATTTGCAAAACACACGGTTTTATGAAGGATGTTGTTATTATAATAACAAATCAGAGGAACCTGTTGTGGTTGTAGAACCAAATAGATACTATAATGATTATGATGATGGTGGTTTAGCAATTTTAAATACACCATTACATTCTGCTGGTAATCAATGGTTTGCAGAACGAATAGCAATCGCAAAGTTATATGAAAGACAAAGTGAACTTGTTATGTTTAATAGTAGGATGAAAAGTATGAGAAGAAATTCTTCTTATAATAATGGTGTTGGATGGAATGTTTATGTAAATAGTAACGGTAACTGGAATATTGGAATAGGAGGATGGTAGTATGCCAAGAGAATTATTGAAGTTTAGGGAAGGTGATTGTGGTTTAAAGATTAAGAAGGATGGAACAATAGAAGTTGCTGGTGTGGATGAAGCAGGTGGGATGATTGACAACACTGGTAAAGTTAATCCAGCACTTTTGTTTGCAGCTGCATGGGCAAGAAAAGATCAGAAAGTCTTTGAAGCATTGATACAGAATTTTAAAGATGCTGTTGGGGAAGGGTTTTTTGGTAACGAAGCACAAACAGATTATAAGAAAGCTCTTAAAGCACAGGAAGAACATACTAAGAATTTACAAGAACAAAATATAGCAGTTAAAGAACCTGCTGTTCCATTTATGAAACCAGCAGATACAGTTGATTATAATGTTGAGCAATCAGTTGATGAAGGAGTAACTAATGAAGATAAGTAATAATACTTTGGATATATTAAAGAACTTCTCTGAGATTAATCAGTCAGTTTTAATTAAGACAGGAAAGAAACTCAAGACTGTTTCTACATTGAAGAATATTCTTGCTCACGCAGAAGTGGTGGAGGACTTTCCACAAGACTTTGCTATCTATCAGTTGAATGAATTTATTGGTGTATTGAGTACAATGAATGATCCTGATTTAACATTTCATGATAAGTATGTAATGTTATCTCAAGAGAACGGAGCTTGTACGAAGTATTTTTATGCAGAGCCATCAGTAGTGGTATCACCAGAGAAAGATATTAAGATGCCCTCTGAGGAGATTAACTTTACTTTAACAGAGAATCAATACAATGATTTGTTAAAGATGTCAAGCATACTTCAATTGAATGATATCTTGGTTAAGGGTTGTTCAAAATCTAATGGTATTTATATAGCTGTAACTAATAAGAAGAATGATACATCAAATGATTATTCTGTTAAGGTTGGTGAAGGAGTTGATGAACCATTTAAGATGTATTTCAAAACAGAGAATCTTAAAATGGTTGTGGGTGATTATGATGTATTTATTTCAAGTCAGGGTATATCTTATTTCAAAAACAAGAAAGATAATCTGGAATATTGGATTGCATTAGAACCGGATTCTAAATACGGAGAGTAATATGTTTTACGTTTTTCCAAAGGCAATCCCATTTGACGAATGTGAAAGATTAACTAAGTATTGTTTAAAAAATTCTACTTTTGAAGAAGCTGCTGTATTGAATAAGAATGCAACTGATTGTGATCCAGAACCAATGATGATTGATGATCGTGCCAGGAATGATCCTAAGGTTCGTAAAACAAATATCAGTTGGGTAACGGATAAAGATAATGAAGTTAATGCGATAGCTTGGCATTTTCTTAGAGAAGCTAATAAGATTAATTTTAAATATAAGTTGGACTATT
>CEUD01342299.1_pt1 | contig 10827 bp, 10 predicted proteins | sample 356481 | NCBI WGS metagenome assembly CEUD01 (sample SAMEA2623314, study PRJEB7988) | marine metagenome | isolation source: saline water (ENVO:00002010), including | reverse complement strand
TTGTGGGATTTCTCTTCATCCTCGTGAGCATGTCCTTTGTGGGATTTGTCTTCATCCGCGTGAGCATGCCCTTTATGGGATTCCTCATGGTCTACGTGGGGATGTCCATTACCAAGGCCATAACAAATGTTTCCAAAAAACATCACAATTAAAACAATCTTAAACTTATTCATTAATAACCTCGAGTTCACTTAACTTTTCCTTACACGCCGAATTTTCCATCAAAGATTCAACCTCTAAGTCAGTTAATTCTAAACGTACGAGCTGAAGAATTTCTTGATAATATTTTGCCTCTTCCGCACAAAGAAAGAATCCACTCACCTCACAAGAGTTCAAAATATTTTTCCATGATTTTATATCTAGAATATATTTCGAACACAGATCATCAGAGAAGTAAGCAAAATACTTCCGATGAAAGTTTCTGGAAAAGCGATTATCGTTTTGCAGTCGATGAGCTAGATTCTTAACATTTGAGAAATACTTCTTTATCGCCTCCTGTTTAACTGCATCAAGCCCAGTGTTTGCCTCATTTTCAAGATAAATTCGATCCAACTCGAGCGAATCAAGTTTATCCAATTCTTTTTGATACTTACATCCACTAGCAAAAAGTATGATAAAAAATATAGTTAAGACTTTCATTGTTGAACCCCAGACAATAGATTTTCAAGTTTAGTCTCTTTCTTGTTGTAATCGCCATTAAAAATCATTCTTTTTAACCTCTCCATTGTGGTCACGACTTCGTAATTGTAGTTAACAAGGGATATTGATGCATCGAATTCGTTCTCAACACTTTTAAGCATCTCTAGAGGATCAATATCCATTCCCAATGCAAGATGACTTCTTAGAGTTTGATAATTTTCTCCTGCCAATCTTCTCCTAGTTGTCTGATTTTCAATATTTCCAATAAACGAATTGAAGTTATTAATCAGGTTATACAAGGACTTTTTTAACACCTCCTCAGTAGAGGATTTATTTATATCCAGGATGTGAGATTCGGAATTGCTGATTCTGATTGAGCTAGCGGCACCAAAGCCTAACCCATCTTGTACGGGTATATTATTAAACACACCCTGAGAATTGGAGGATGCTCCAAGAAATGAAAATGTAACTTCCTTACGAGTATAGGCCAATGCTTGTTTAAGGTATTTGTATTGGGCCAGTTCAGGAGCTGAATCCAAAGCTCTAAAAACAAAAGTATCAAATTTTAAAGGTTCAAGCTTACCTACCTTGGGAAAATTGATGTTTTCTAGAAGAAGTTCTTGTTCTTGATCAATACCCAATAAATAAGCAAGAGCCTTTTTTTCTTCAAACACAAGATTTTGAAGAACTCGGATATCTTCCTTCACCTCCAAGGATTTGATTTTCAAAAACCTGGTAGTTCTAGGCTCAACACTGCCAAATATCTGTCTTGTTTCAGCAATTCCGACCAGTTCCTCTATCTTCATCGATTGAGCTTTTAAAGTGTTTAAAAAGTCGATATCCCTCAAGGTGTTTATGTAAAGAAGTTTGGCGGTCATAACTTCATTGGCCCACAATGCACGATACTGCTCTTGATAGGCAAAATAAAACTCCTTAGACTGACCAACCTTAAACCAATTACCAGGTACAAGAAAAGGAGCTATATCTTGAACAATGTCCAATGCTCCCTTCCAGGAAAAGGGTGTTTTAAGGACATTCCAAAGGTTTAAACGAGGTAACAGATTCCTCTTATTAAAATTTATTGTTTCTTTTGCCTGATATACCCTCTGAGCATTTTTAAGTACTGTAAAGTTAGATTGCTTAACCTCTTCTGCCACCTGTTCCAAACTAATCGAGGTTTGTGCATTTAAATTCAGACTAAGCACCATTATGGAAAGTAATATTATTATTTTTTTCATACCTATCTCCTCAATTGAAATTTGAATTTCTGATTGCTTGTACTGGATTCAAAAACACCCTGAACCTTTTCTACACGACTAACAGACCCAGAGGTAACTTGAGCGGCTAAAGATCTGGAGTCTTTTAGTCTCGCCTCATCAGAACGAACGTCTAAAGTAGAGTCCGAAATGGACAGGTGAAAAGAGTTCTTACAAGACTCGGTGATAATATTTATCACCCCCTTATTCACATCCGGTCTATAACCTTCAACTACGCAGGTGACAGCACTGTTGGGAACTCTAGGGTTTTCAAGCTTAACGAAAAGATTAAGATTCAAGTTTTGTAATTCAAAATTGATCTCGTCCAATGTTCTAACCCTACTTGGAAAGGCAATAGGAATACTGCTCACAAACCGAGCGTTAATATCAAAGGAGATATTTTGAACATCTACTTCACCAAAAAAATCTCCTTCAATAGCCTGTATAAACCTTTTTCTTTTATTAAGATCCTCTTCCATCTTCTCTGCCCACATTTTCTGGTTTTCATTTTGGGCCTGATATTGTTCACGAGCTTGTATATCTGCCTGTTCTGCAAGACGGTCATCTCCCCCTTTACTACAACTCAGTAAAAGAACACACGGTAGAATAATAATTAGATTTTTCACAAAAACTCCTAGTTAAATAATTTTTCGATAAGTTTTTTTTTGCCAGTAATAATATAGATTTCCATTAGAGCATTTAAGATGTCGTTTTCAGTTTCAAACCTGGAGTCCATATAATCGACATATTGACGATGGGACTCTATGATCATTGGAATGCTTACAACACCTCTTCTGAAAAGCTGTTCTGCTTCATTATGAAATTTTGCTATTTTAGATAGTGAAGGCATTGCTTGGTAGGTCTTTAGTGATTGATGATAAACCTTTAACTGATTATTAAGCTTCCTCTTTAAGAGAGATATATTATTTTTCGCAGTTTTTTGTTGGGCCAACAAATTCTTGGAAGCCTGAAGCTTTCCTCCATAATTAGTATTCAAAAATGGAGCATTGAAAGTTATTCCAATCCCTGCACTTACAAACTCATCTGCACCTTTTGTCTCATAGCCAACAATTGGTCCGACCATTAGGTCCGGGTAGGCTAAGGATTTCTCTTGCTTTAGCAACTTTCTAGCGACTTCAACTTTATTCTCCTCAATGGCCGCCATACCTTGTTTTTCGCTAAGTTCTAAAACACCGATATTTGGATACTTTATCGGGGTGTAGTTAAACTTTAGCTTTTTACACTCCCCCATGAATGCAACTTCTCCAGCCAATACATCTTGCTCATTTTTAAAATCGTTCAGTCTGGCCGTATAATCATTTAATGCAAGCTTTAGAGTACTCAGTGAGACCTTTTCTTCGGGGTTCAGTCTTTTACGACTTCCAAGTTTTTTAATAAGGGATCGAAAGGTTTCAATAGCTTCCTGCATTGCTTTGACCAGGACTTCAAGCTGGGCACCTCGTTGGTATTTCAAGAGGTTTTCAAGCCCTTTCCGACTTCCGTACAAGTCATATTGGTTACTTTCCAACTTTGCCCGTGCCAAGGCCTGTTCCATTCTTGCACTTCTTTTCCCCCCCATTTCTATGACGTGAAGAAGCTTTAAATCATAATTGTTGGTATCAAGTCCAAAATCATCCCCTCTTGTATACTCAAATTCTAAAGCAGGGTTTGGCCTCTGCTTGGCCTTATCCACAAAAGAGTTGGTTGCATCTTTTTGAAGCTTAACTTGGTCCAAAACAGGATTTGAAGAGAATAATTTCTTTTTATACTCGCGAATATCTTTATATACGCACGAATCTTCCGCATGAGCACCTAAGAGAGTTGCCCAGATTAAAATGACAAGTTTCATTTCTTACCTTTAAGTAAAATTTAAAATAAAAGTGAAAATTTAAGAATTAATGAAGCTTAAGAAATGGGAGGTCGGTTGACTTCTGAAAGTATATTTTTAGGTGGCTTAGAATTAAACAGAATAAAAGAATTATTCAGGGGTACGAACTTAATTTCTAACGAGCTCTTAACCTGGTCTAAAGTAACAAGGTGAGAGTGCCCATGATGACAATGACAGTCTCCATGGTTATGTTCTTCGTTACTTCCGTTCGTCTCACTTAGATCTTGAGAATGATCAATTTCTACTGACTGGCACTCTGCTATGGAGACAGCAAAACTCGTCTCATCTGTATGAGTGAAATCATTCACTATAAACATTAATAAAAACAAACAGATAAAACGCATACACCCATCATATATTAATGTTGGACTTTAAACAAACAATTTGAAAATAGTTCACAACACTTTTAAATGTAAGTCATATGTCAAAGAGGTTCAGAAGTCAAACAAGACTATGTCCTGATGTTTCTACTGACACTTTTGTCTAACTTAAACCACCCAACCTAAAACATTTTACATAAAGTACAGCCTGATCTAAATATTTTGGTGATATATGCTGCAATTTTCTGAATTAAGCTCAGTTTCGACAGTAGAATGCTTAAATTGGTAAGGGGCCAACACCTTTCGTATTTTATTCTTGGCCTTTATGTATTCTTTAAAGTTTTCCATATTTCTTAGAACCAAGTGTGTTGTAAAAACATGGTCCTCTCCATCAAGGGACCATATATGTAAATGGTGAACACTCTCGACGAAGTCCAAATTTAAAAGCTCCCTTTCAATGGACTCAGCAGACATATCATCAGGTACTCCCTGCAAAAATATGGCAAGGGTTTCCTTAAGTCTTTTTATCACATTCCACAGAATGTACGCCGTGATAAAAAGAGCTAAGGCCGGATCGAGATAATGAATATCTTTAAATTTAAGAATGATCCCGACTATTAAAACTGCCGTCCACCCGAGGACATCTTCCAACAGATGCCAACTGACAACCCTCTCGTTTAGTGATTTTCCACTACTCACTTTCCAGGACGCATAACCATTAATCACAACTCCTACGATTGCAAATGCAATCATCCCCCCAGCGTCTGAGTGTTCTGGCCTAAGAATTCTTCCAACGGCTTCAGAAATAACGAATATTGACCCTGCTACTAGCACAAGACTGTTAATTAGAGCGCCTAATAATGAAAACCGAGTATACCCAAAAGAGAAGGTTTCATTGGCTCCTTGTTTTGATTTTTTTCCTAAGTACCAGGCAATTCCTAATGACAGGCTGTCCCCCAAGTCATGAAGGGCGTCGGAAATTATGGCGACACTATTAACAAAATATCCGCCGATAAATTCCAAAATGGTAAAGCCAACATTTAAAAAGAAAGCAAGCTTTAGATTCTTTTCTGTCATCTCTTGAGAGTGATTGTGTGCCAAAATAGCTCCTTGTTTCAAGAGTTTAGCAAGTGCTTCTCGGAGATGCCAAAGGCAAGGCCGCATTTTAGCTAGACTTAAATGTTGGACAAGATCATCCGTGGAAGCAATTAGGTTGCAAAGGTAAAGAGAGTCTTTACCCAAGGTCTTTAACCTCGTTCCCTGAGCCCTTTATTTATATTGTCTTCCACAACGGTCCGTAATTACAATTCGACAGTAAAGGGTAAAAAAGCAAACTTAATTGTTTAAGACAAGTCTTAGGCAACCTAGCCCACCCGACAAATAGGAAAGCTGCAATAGGCCAAACCAATTTACCGTTAATAGCTCATGACACCATTTTACGCTAACCACACTTAACACTATTTTTGACGCCCAATGCATCCCCAAGAAGTTGATTTTGTAGAAAATTTTTAATCGATCCTCCAAGACGGTAACTAAAAAATCACTTAAGAAATTAACAAACACGAAGCTCAAATTCCGATAATTCACATTACATCTTATTTAAGAATCTAAGGTAAAACCCTTACCATTTATCTTTTACACATTGACGCACTTAAAAATTATCATCCTGATAACTCTATTATTTAAAGAATAAAAATTTGCAAATTTATCCAAGATTTGGTTTACCGGTTTCAATGAATGAAAATGAAACATCTATTTTATTAGTCGAAGATGATCCGATAACTCTTCAGCTTCACAAGAGGCTGCTCTCTGCATATGGAAAGGTGTATAGTGCAAAATCTTTTGACGCAGGAAAAAAGCTTATGTCTGAAAAGGATTTTGACCTAGGTTTTTTTGATCTTAACTTAGATGGAGAGCTAAAGGGTATTGAACTACTGGCACTGGCTCAAAATCACAAAGTTTATCCAGTGGTTGTATCTGGGGAAAGCCAAGATGAAGTACTAGAGAAAGCATTTCTAGAAGGTGCAAAAGATTATCTCCTAAAGCCATTTAGTAAAGAAAAGTTAAATCACGTAATGGCGAGGTTTTTTAATAATAAAAGACATGTCGAGTTTGAAGGCCTGATAAACAACAGTTTTATTACAAAGTCCAAAGAACAGACCGATGAGATTTACAAGATCAAGAATCTTGCCATCTCGTCAAAGCCAATTTTCATAAACGGTGAAACGGGAACGGGAAAAAGAGTTGTCTCCCACCTAATTAAAGATATCTGCCAAGCAAGCCCTTTCATCGAGATTAATTGCTCCCAATACTCTGAGAATCTTTTAGCCAGTGAGCTTTTTGGCCACAAAAGAGGTTCCTTTACCGGTGCAAATAGTGAAAAGAAAGGTCTTCTGGAAATCGCTGATGGCGGGATTGTATTTTTGGATGAAATTCATGCCCTTTCACTGAACTCCCAAAAAACATTATTAAAGGCTTTGGAGGAAAAAGAGTTCTATCCTGTAGGCTCCAATAGGCCAGTAAAGTCGAACTTCAGAATTATCACCGCGACTTGTGAAGACATTCAAGAAATGATCAATAAAGGAGAATTCAGAGAAGACTTGTTTGGCAGAATCAGTACTTTCCAGATCAACCTTCTTCCTTTACGAGAAAGAAAAGAGGATATTTTATTGCTTCTTGAGTATTTCATCTCTAAGCACTTAGTCCAAATCCTCCTTACAAGCGAGGCTAAGAAAATTCTTAAGGAGTACTCCTGGCCTAGAAACACGAGAGAAATTCAAGACTTGGTAGAAAACTGGATTGTCGAGGGGCACAGACTAATCACGCCCGAAGTGATCCCCTCCCACATTAAAAATAATACCTCCCTAAAAAATAAAATGAATCTGGACGCCTATTTGGATATGGTAGAGGCCCACGGCCTAGGCGACGTTCTAGTCCACTTAAAAAAAGAACTCGTATTAGGAATGATAAAGCGAAACAAAACCATGAAAAAGGCTGCTGAAAAAATGGGCGTTTCGTACCCAAGCCTTAGTAAGTTTATGAAAAACAATCGAGATAACAGAATTTCAACTAAAGGACAGCGGTTATGAAATACGCATACCAGGCCCAACATGACCTTAAGAGCGATATTCACAATGTCCTAACTCTTCTGAAATTCATTCAAGAAGATGAGGAACTCCAAGACCCTACTCTCATGACCATGCTCGAAAAATGTCTTGAGAGAGAAGGCCGGATAAATCAAAACCTCGAAACACTGAAAGAAACAATAAAGGATAAAGAATGAAACACTACGAAGAAGTTATTAAAAAGCTTGATTTAGTTCCTCTTCCAGAGGAAGGAGGATTCTTTAGAGAAACTTATCGCTCTAACAGACTGGTCTCCAGTGAGGAGCTTGGCGAGAAATGTGAATCCACTGTCATATATTACTTGATAACAGACGATAGCTTTTCGGCTCTTCACTTGGTGGATATGGATGAGGTTTTCCACTTCTACGCCGGCTCTCCGGTAGAGATGTTTCAAATCAACGAAAAGGGAGAAGGCTCTAAAATTACCATTGGCAATGACATCTTTAACGATGAAATACCGCAGGTCATAGTTCCACATGGCGTTTGGCAAGGAACCAAACTCAAAGATCCTAAAGAAGGAGATTGGGCCTTATTAGGCTGCACCGTCGCCCCAGGCTTTGAAATTGAAAATTTTCACATCAAAAACAGAAAAGAGCTGTGTATAGAGTTTCCTCATTTAGCAGAAGATATCGCAAGGTATACTAATTAGAAAATGAGAAGTTATTTAAAGATCTACCTATTGTTCTTGATCCCCTCCTGCTTGGCCTTAAGCTTTGGCTTTTACTATAGCTACGAACAGGAAGTGGGAAAAACGGTAGGCAGCTTTAAGGAGAAGTACGATCGCCTCACCAAAGTATACGCAGATCAGATAATCGAGATCGAGAAATCCTACGAGCAGCTAATGCGAAACTCTCTTTTGGGAATCCAGCAAGAGATAAAATCTAAGGACATCTCAAAACAGGGACTACAGAGGGTTGCCAACAAATATAGGGTTTCCCACTTGTTTCTCATAAACAGTAAAGGCGACTTCATCAAATCCACCAATGAGGACCCGACGAAGATCCCAAACCTTTTCACGTTCTCCCAGGATTACAAGGAACTTAAGAGCGAAAAAGGTGCTTATCTTACCACGCCGATCATTATTCCCTTTCCAGAGAAGACACCACATAAGTTTCTAACCATATGGACAGGAAAGTTCTTCATTGAGGTTGGCGTTCAAATAAATGACATTGCACAAAATCTTTCAAGCATTCTTCAAAGAGACGAGAATATTTTAAGAGCGGACCTTCTGATTGGAAAAACGCCATTTTCGGTGAAGGTAAAGGATGAAAAAGCAAAAGACCCTTTAAGTTTCATAAAGAAAATCGAATTAAAGAACCCTTTATTTACCCAATCTCTGGGGGAAGCTTCTCATCGTCACTCTTTGCAATTTAAAGTCTCTAGAAGGGAATTAAATAAGGCCATTAGCGGTATTCAACACAGGTACATCACAAACTTCTTTCTCACACTGGGTTTAATTGTTCTGCTCCTGTATTTAGCCACGAGAATTCTTCGTCGAACTATCAAAAGAATCACTTCCAATATTTTTGAAATGGCTAACGAAGAGGATTACAACAACAACCTCCGGGCGTTAACAAAGAACCAGGACTTTGAAAAACTCATTCAGGCAATCAATAAACTTCTTAAAGGATATAGGCAGTCCTCGGAAGAAAGCATCAAATCAGAAAGGGATCAGGCATATCAAAGCATGGCCCGCCAGGTTGCCCACGATATAAGGTCCCCTCTACAGGCCCTAAAGTCTTCTAAAGAAGAACTATCTTCACTACACGAGCGAGACCGTTTGAGGCTAACAACAGCAATTAATCGCATTGAAGAAATTGCTTACAACCTCCTTCAATTCCGAGGAAAAAAGTCCCAGCCTGAATCAAAGGAGGCTGTAAACATATACACCACGGTCGAAAGCATTGTTATTGAAAAGAGAATGCAGTACCGAGAAAGTTTGGACCTTCATATCGAAAATATCATTGATCCAAGTCTCCTAGGTGCTTTTGTAAGTATTTCCCAAAGCACCTTTAAAAGAATTCTTTCTAATCTGATTACTAATAGTGCCGAAGCGCTTGAGTTCAAAGGAAGCGTTCAAATTTCCGCCAAGAGGGTCAATCAATCCATTGAAATTGAAATCGCCGACAACGGTCCAGGAATATCCGAAGTCATTATTGATGAGGTTACCAAAGAAGGGTTTACCACAAAGGTTGATGGCTGTGGACTTGGCCTGTTCCACGCGAAAAAAGAAGTAGAAAGCCTTGGTGGGAGATTAAAGTTAAAGTCCAACTCAAAAGGGACACACGTTAGTCTAATACTTCCCCTCTCTCAGACCCCATCGAACTTCTTAACCAGATTGGACTTGGGCAATGTTACGAAAGTTATCGTTTTAGATGATGACCACACTATTCATCTTATTTGGAAGGAACGCTTGACAAATTTCTCATTGAAACTAGAGCACTTCCACAGCACAAAGGATTTGTTGGCCTGTTATAATGAAGTACCTCGTGACGCATTACTTCTAAGTGACTTCGAACTTTTAGGTGAGGAGCTAAATGGTCTAGATTGTATCAGGTTCCTATCCTCTCCCTCACGCTCTATTCTTGTGACGGCAAGATCTGAGGAATCAGAAATAATTGTTTCAGCCAAGAAAGTTGGAGTTAAGATCCTTCCTAAAGTTTTAGCCAACGTCGTGCCAGTAGAGCAAGAGGCTCTACACAAAGAAATCGTTTTGATAGATGATGATGAACTAGTTCACTTGAATTGGAAACGGACTTTAGACAAAGAAGGGATAAAGGCCCATACTTATTTCTCTGTAGAGTCCTTTTTGCAAGAGTCTACGTTCTTTTCTTTCACAACTCCGATTTATATAGATTCAAATTTAAGTGAAGGACTAAGGGGCGAGGTATTAAGCCGGACAATTGCAGATGAGGGGTTTGTGAACCTGCACATGGCTACTGGCTACGACCCTACATCCATTGAAAAGCCCTCTTGGATAAAATCTATCCAGGGCAAGTCGCCCACGATTGCTAAAGTTGGTGGCCATGCTTAAGATAGTACAGCTTTAAATGAAGTATATTTACAATAATGATAAGATTTTCCAATAGAAGACGGAGGAAGAATGAGTACAGACGTAACAACATTGCCAGTTTTGAGAGATTATGATGTGCCACCTCTTGTATTGTTGGATGCAGAAGATTTGATCAGTAGACGGGGGAAAGCCGCCAAAATTTTTGGTAAGACCTCTCCTGAAACACCAATTGAACTCAAAAAGAAGGAAAATCAAACTTTAGAATTTAAAAGCCCCTTATACGTGAGCCAATTACACCTAATCACGACAAAAACAGGGAAGAGTTCAAAATTAAGGCTTTGCATAATATTGTGGGATGGAAGGGAAGTGGAAATAAATGATCCATCAAACGATCCAGAATCGGATATCACGATTTTTCACATAGATGACTATATGAAAGGTTTTAAACTGGAGAACCGAAACAAAGGCATAGGAGGCACTGAAGAATTAAAAGGGATAAAGGTATACGGACAAACAATTGAAAGCCTCAAAACAATCTCCACTATTTACACAGACTTCATGGAGGACTATGAGGACTTGAAAAAAC
>CEUD01125555.1_pt1 | contig 10867 bp, 4 predicted proteins | sample 356481 | NCBI WGS metagenome assembly CEUD01 (sample SAMEA2623314, study PRJEB7988) | marine metagenome | isolation source: saline water (ENVO:00002010), including | reverse complement strand
CCCCGTCATGTTAAAGAGCACCGCCGGTGGTGGTGGGATCGGCATGCAGATTTGCGCGGACGAATCGGAACTGGTCGAAGCCTACGATCGAGTGGAGCGTTTGAGCCAAAGTCACTTCGGGCAAGGTGGCATCTTTCTTGAGAAATTCGTGGTGCATGCGCGTCACCTGGAAGTGCAAATCTTTGGCGACGGACACGGCCACGTGGTCTCACTGGGCGTGCGCGATTGCTCGACCCAGCGTCGCAATCAAAAGGTGATTGAAGAAACCCCACCAGCCAATGTGCCGGACTCGGTGATCGATGGATTGCAGCAGGCAGCCTTGCAACTAGCAAAAGCAGCCAGCTATCGCTCTGCGGGCACGGTGGAATTTATCTACGACAATGATAGCCACCAATACTACTTCCTCGAGGTCAATACACGGCTACAAGTAGAGCACGGTGTGACCGAGCTGGTCACGGGCGTTGATTTGGTTAGTTGGATGGTACAACTCGCTGCGGGTGATATGAGCCTTTCCGAAGAGTCGAACATTGTGCCACAGCAGGGCCACGCCATTCAGACGCGTCTCTATGCCGAAGACCCAAACAAAGATTTTCAACCTTCGAGCGGACTGCTCACTCAAGTGGTCTTCCCCGAGGATGTGCGCTGCGATCACTGGCTCGCTTCGGGCACGGAGGTCAGCCCATATTACGATCCCCTTTTAGCAAAGCTACAGGTGTATGCGGAAGACCGTCCCCAAGCTGTGGCTGCGATTAAAGACGCGCTCGATCAAACACGCCTGGACGGCATCGAAACTAACTTAAACTACCTGCGCTCGGTGGTGGATGCAGAGGTCTTTATCAAGGGCGAAGTCGTGACAAAGACTCTGGCCTCGCATGTGTATCAACCACGCAGTTTTGAAATCCTACGCTCCGGCACCATGACCACAGTGCAGGATTTCCCCGGTCGGGTGGGCTATTGGGAAGTCGGCGTGCCACCTTCCGGTCCGATGGATAGTTTGGCTTTTCGCTTGGGGAATCGCTTGCTGGGCAATGATTTTGATGCCGCTGGGCTTGAGATTACTGCCAATGGGCCACGTATCCAATTTAACACTACCTGCACAGTTGTGCTCACAGGTGCAGCGATGGAGACGCAACTGGATGGCGAAGCCGTCGATTTCTATAAGCCTTTTGAAGTGCCAGCCGGCTCCATTTTGGATATCGGCAAGACAACCGGTGCCGGCGTGCGCAGTTATCTTAGCATTCTAGGAGGGATCGATGTGCCGCAGTATTTGGGCAGTCGCTCGACATTTACCCTTGGCCAATTTGGCGGTCACGGTGGCCGTGCTCTACGACTGGGCGATGTTCTATATATCGGAGCAGAGCCTGAAGATGCATCGATCACAACTTTCACTGACGAGGCCGCGATCCCTCGGCTCTCCAATGTTTGGGACATCGCCGTCTTGTATGGCCCCCATGGGGCCCCCGAGTTCTTCACGCCAAAGGATATTGAAACCTTCTTTGAAAATGAATGGGAAGTGCACTACAACTCCGCGCGCACAGGTGTGCGATTGATTGGCCCCAAGCCAGAGTGGGCGCGCACCGACGGTGGCGAAGCGGGACTGCACCCTTCCAATATTCACGACAATGCTTACGCTATCGGCGCGATCGACTTTACCGGCGACATGCCCGTTATCTTAGGGCCCGATGGCCCCAGCCTGGGTGGCTTTGTGTGCCCCGCTACAATCATCCAATCCGAGCGCTGGAAAATGGGGCAGCTTAAACCAGGCGACAAGGTGCGCTTCCGATGCGTCACTCGTGAAGAAGCGGAGCACTTGCGCAGTGTGCACGAGGAAAGCATCCTGACGCTGGAGACAGACTTCTCCGTGCCGGATTCCCCGCGTATCCCTGCTCCGCAAGAGGCGATTTTACACGACGAGGGCGAAGGTGCGGATCGCATAGTCATCCGCCAGGCCGGCGATGCTTACATCCTCGCGGAAGTGGGCCCGATGGCACTCGATTTCAAATTACGCTTCCACATTCACGTGCTCTACGAGGCCTTGAAGAAAGAGACCTTTGAGGCGGTGCAAGACATCACTCCTGGCATCCGCTCCTTGCAGGTGCATTTCGATCCTGCCAAGGTCAGCGCAGAATCGGTGGCCGCGTGGATTGCTTTGGTCAATGCAAAGTTACCACCACTTGAAAATGTGACAGTGCCCTCGCGAGTGGTGCATCTGCCACTCTCCTGGGATTCACCTTCCACCAAAAAGGCGATCGACATCTACATGCAGTCCGTGCGCCCCGACGCACCATGGTGCCCGGATAATATCGAATTCATTCGTCGTATCAATGGATTGGATACACGAGAGGACGTCTACAATGTAGTCTTCAACGCTCGCTACGTAGTGCTGGGACTCGGCGACGTCTACCTCGGCGCACCCGTTGCGACGCCACTGGACCCACGTCATCGCTTAGTCACGACTAAATACAATCCCGCCCGCACATGGACTCCGGAAAATGCCGTCGGGATCGGGGGCGCTTACATGTGCATCTACGGCATGGAAGGCCCCGGCGGGTATCAGTTTGTTGGCCGCACAGTGCAGATGTGGAATCGCTACCGCAGCACCAGCTCTTTCGAAGCTGGCAAACCTTGGTTGCTACGCTTCTTTGATCAGATCCGTTACTATCCTGTCAGCGAGGATGAATTGAATCAAATGCGAAAGGACTTTCCGCACGGCCGTTTCGAGCCAAAGATAGAAGAAGGCGAATTCAGCCTAGCAGATTATCAGGCCTACCTAGCTGAGAACGATGACAGCATTTGCGAATTCAAAACCAAGCAACAAGCCGCATTTGAAGATGAGCGCGCCCGCTGGAAAGCTGCCGGACTGGATTCCTTCGTGGAAGAAGAAGTCATGCAGGCAGAAGACGATACCGCTGGCTTGCCCGTAGGTGCAGAGCCAGTAGAAAGCCCTGTGGCCGGAAGTGTATGGAAGATACTCTTAGAGGAAGGAGCGACAGTCGCCGTCGGTGATACCATCGCGGTCCTGGAATCCATGAAGATGGAAATCAAACTCGAAGCCCCGATTGCTGGCACTTTATGTGCTATTCTCTGTAAAGAAGGCCAAGCCGTTCAGCCAGGGCAATCACTCTTTGGTATCACGCCTAATGACTAATTTACAATTATAACGTAGGGGCTTCATTTATAAAGACCGCATCTGATCAGTCCTTGGCACGGCGGTCTTCACAAGTGAAGCCCCTACGATTTTTACCATGAATATTTCCTTAGACATACAGAACCTGCATAAGCTCTATCTCTCGAAAGAACTCAAACCGCGTGAGCTGTGTGAAGCTTTGCAAAAGCAGGCCGATGCAATCGACAATCCGAACATATGGATTCATCGCCTCAGCCCTGAGGAGCTGGAGCCGTATCTCGTACGCTTGGAATCCGCAGACCCCGCGAGTTTGCCGCTCTATGGCATTCCGTTTGCAATTAAGGACAATATCGACTTAGCCGGCGTGCCCACGACGGCAGCCTGCGAGGCCTACGCCTATACGCCGGAGAAGTCATCACCTGTAGTGGAAAAACTGATACAAGCTGGCGCGATCCCAATCGGTAAAACCAACTTGGATCAATTCGCGACGGGTTTAGTCGGTGTGCGCAGCCCATACGGCGTGCCGCGCAATCCATTAGCGCCAGATCGCGTGCCCGGTGGCTCCAGTTCGGGCTCGGCGGTGGCGCTATCGGAGAGCTTATCCAGTTTCTCGCTCGGCACAGACACTGCGGGCTCCGGACGTGTGCCCGCCGCCTTCAATAAACTCTGGGGTGTCAAGCCCAGCAAGGGACGGCTCAGCACCAGTGGCGTCGTGCCCGCCTGCCGCACCTTGGATTGCGTTTCGATTTTTGCGCTGAACGCAGCAGACTCACAAGCCGTACTAAAAGTAGCTGAAGGCTTTGATAGCAGCGATGCCTACTCATTGCCCACAGCAGACCAATCCCTGCCCGTATCCAAAAAGATCGGCGTGCCGAAGCCCGAGCAATTAATGTTCTTCGGCGATGCGGGTTATGAAGCCGCATGGAGCCTAGCCCTACTGGAGCTCGAATCGAAAGGCTGGGAAATTGAAATCATCGATTTTGAGCCCTTCTTGCAGGCCGCCCGTTTATTGTATGAAGGCCCCTGGGTCTCTGAGCGCACTGCTGTGCTACAGGATTTCCTCGCATCCAATGCCGATGACTTCTTTCCGGCCACTCATAGCATCATAGCTGGCGGCTTAAACAACACTGCCTGCGACTCCTTTTCGGCCAGCTACAAACTGGCAGCACTGCGGCGCGACAGTGAATCCGTCTGGCAGGGGCTGGCCGCAATCGTCACGCCCACCGCAGGCGGTTTTCCCACATTAGCGGACTTAGCAGCCGACCCGATCGGACCAAATTCGCAGCTCGGTTACTACACCAATTTCATGAATCTGCTGGACCTTTGCGCCGTAGCCACCCCCGCCGGCGAAACAGAAAGCGGCCTGCACTTCGGCATCACATGGATCGCACCGCGCGATACAGACAAGGCCTTGATCGAGATTGCCGATAAAGGGCCGCGTGCACTAGAGGCCGATAATGACACACTGCCCATTCTCCTCTTCGGCGCACACATGCAGGGCTTGCCCTTGAATTCGCAAATTTTGGAGTTAGGTGGAAAATTCGTGGCTCAGGTCGGTACGGCCGCTCAGTATAAAATGATTTATTTGCCCGAGCCCGCCCCGCATCGTCCTGGTATCATACGAGTCGGTGAAGGCGGCTGTTCCATCGCCGCTGAAGAGTGGCGCTTACCGAAGGTATCGTTGGGCGCTTTGCTAGCCAGCATTCAGCAACCACTCGGACTGGGGCAAATTGAACTCAGCGATGGTCGCAAAGTGCACGGCTTCTTATGTGAAGCGGCCGCAGCCCAATCCGTTCAGGACATTTCAGCCACAGGCGGTTGGCGCGGGTTCTTGGCGCAGGCTTAGGACGTTTCCTTATACCCATTCGAAAAAAGTTTGGCCCTAATAGATATGTCTTTTGTAACCTCGGTTCTCGGAACCGGGGCAATGCCGATCGTCCCCGACTATGTCCTGCATAGCCGAAGGCGACGCATGGAAACAAAGTTTCGAGGCTACGCAAAGGCCAAGCTTATAGATCATATATTCTTATAAGTGGTATTAGTTCAGCCCCAGTACCTCGTCGGCGAAATCTTCCATCATCTCGAAGGCACGCTTGGCGGTGCGTTTGTCGTAGCGTGAGCCATCTGACTGAGCTTCTGGATTGGTGAATGAGTGCACGGCGCCGCTAAATTGAACCAGTGTCCAATCGTCGACTTCATTGCTTTTCATGGCTTCGATGAAAGTTTGCACGTCTGCTTGTGGCACGTAGGGATCGTCTGCGCCGTGGAGCACTAGGGCTGGGATTTTGATTTGCTGTGTGTCAGCTGCCAAGGTGGGCGATTTGAGGTCTCCGTGAAAAGAGACGACGCCTTGAATCGACTCGGTGCCGGTGCGCGCAAGCTCCAGCACCGTGCCGCCGCCAAAGCAGAAACCGATGGCGATTGTTTTGTTTGGGTCGATCGGGTGCTGTCGTGCGAGTGCGTGGAAGACATCGATCGATTTTTGGGCACGCGCTCGCATGAGTGCTCGATCGGAGCGCAAGACGCCTGCGGCCTTGCCGGCTTCGGATGCGTTACTAGGGCGTACGCCGACGCCATACATGTCGGCGACAAAAACGGCATAATCATCGCCAGCGATCATACGTGCTTTGGTATAGGCGTTCTCACTTGGTCCCATCCAGTTGGGAATCATGAGAATACCCGGCAGTGGCTCGCCCTGATCTGCGTCATCATCGTAGATTAAGGTGCCTTCAAATTCTACACCATCGAGCTGGTAAGGAATCGTCTTTTGCACCGTATCAGCGCTGGCATAATTTGTGATCGAGGCGGCGAGAAGTAGTAGGAGGGCGTGTAGTTTCATAGCCCTGCACGATGAGGACTTTGTGGTTAAATGCAAAAAATCTGCTCATGTACAAAAGCGCTGAAGCTCTCACTCTTACCTTAGGAGATACCTCAGGAGATCGAGTCTAAGGTAAGCGATCCGGCTTTTAGCCGTTAATCAGATTCTAAACGCTTAGTAAACGTTGGTCGTTTCCTGACTGATGATGGGATCGTTTAGGAAGTCGGCGCTGAAGTTCATGACTGCGCGACCAGGGCCAATGTTCGCACCTTCAGCAGTGATGCTGAGGTTGGTGTCCTTGCCAGGCTCCAATGTCGTGCGTGGGAAGGTGACGGTTTGACCATTGATCGTGCCTTGGGCGTCGCCCGCGACGGCGGTGGGCTTGATTTTGTCGTTGAAGGTGACAGTTACGGTGCCGCTGACAGGCTCGAACTCACCTTGGTTGCGCACTTGGATGCTGTAAACTGTGGTTTCGCGCACACGAACCGGGTCTTTGCTGTCGGTGATCGAAACAGTCACACCAGGAACGGCGAGCCAGTTTGTGGTGACGCTATCGGAGGCCTCCAGGCCGTTGGCGCTGACCACTTTGACGGTATTGGTGGATTCGCCCTTACGGGTCGCTGCAATCTCGGTCCGGATGAGTTGGCTAGAGCCGGCGGGGAGGTTGGGAATCATCCAACCGATGGCATTACCACTGACACGGCCACGGCCGTTGTCGGCGACAGATGCACCCTTAGGCAAGATGTCGGTGATGCGGACATTCTTAAGGTCGGTGTCGCCAGTGTTTTCAATCGTGATGTTGAAGACTTCAGGCTTGAAGACATAAGCTTCGGAAGGGCCGGCCTTACGGACACGGATGCCAGACTGCACGACTGCGATTGGAGAGCTCGCGACTTGGCTTTGACCTGGGCCGCCAGTTTGGCCGCCGTCATAGCTGGCGACGGCACGATTGCTGAAGTTGCCCTGTTTAACGGCTTTTGCGGTATAAGTGACGCTCTTAGTCTCACCTGGGGCGAGGTTGCCAATTGGCTGGCGCAAGTTGCTGGTAGGCGTAAAGGCGTCAGGCAGAGTGTCGGTCACCACGACATTGGTCGCTTCGGCCGAGCCGTTATTAGTGACAGTGACGGTCCAGCTCGCTTCTTCGCCCAGTTCGATGCTTTGTGGGCCCTTTTTTACGACATTCAATTTGGGCTGGCCAGCGAAGAAGTCCAAGCAGAAGGCATTGTCCACGGTAACGGTGGAGCAGATCTGGTGGTTACCTTCGGTGGTTGGTTTGACAGTGATGTCGATATCCTGACTTTGTCCTTTACGCATGGAAGGGAAGTTCCAATTGGCATTGCTGCCAGCGAGCGAGGCTGCCGGGTTGGCCGATTGAAATTGGACGCCCGCAGGAATGGTTTCGGTCAGGCGGACATTGTTTACATCATCAAGAGCATTGATCGTAATGCGGTATTTAAGAGATCCACCGACAGAAGCAGCTTCGAGCACACGCTTGGTGACTTTGATTTGATTGGTGCGCATAATCACGTCCGAGCCGCGGCTGGGCGTGGCAGGAATGGCCTGCCGAGGAGGAGACACGACAGGATTGCTAGCGTTATTCGCCGCCGGAGCCTTGTTATCGGCGCCTTGCCATTGAATTTGCGTGGAAGCCGGCTGAGTAGGAGCGGTGTAACCACGATCTATTTGGGTCGGGGCGGTTTGACAGCCAGTAAAGGCGAGCGCGAATAGGCTCAATGTCGCGAATAAAATGGAGCTGAGTCGTTTCATATATCCTCAGTTCTAACGGATCGCGAGCTCATGTAAAGAAATCGCTGCACTCGCGGGATTTGCATGATTTTAAAATAAGGGATAGGTCTTTATTAGTTTAGTAGAGTATATTTCGCAGATATGTTCTCTAATGCCTCATTCAGTGCTTATCCTCGCGGATTTGCCGTTTGCGGAATTGGACTGTCGCTATAATGGAGTCTAAGACTGCGTTTAGCTCTTTGGAAATATCGAGGGTCAAAAAGCGCATGACCAGATAGTTGTTTCGCTGCAGTAGGAGGTCCTTACGTCGATCGCTGCGCCATGCGGCTGCATCTTTTAGGTGTTGTGAGCCGTCTAGTTCGATCACTAATTTGAGTGGTTCACATAGAAAATCGACTTCCATGCGACTGCGTTGATTGAAAGGGATGGGTAATTCTACATTGAGCTGAAAATACCCTTTTGTGAGATCTAAAGATTCTAGTCGTTTGTGAAGGAAGGCTTCCGAGGCGCTCCGAGCGCGCGTAACATCATCTGGAGGTTGTGCTGCGTGCATGAAGAGCTCTGCCAGTGGTTCATCGACACCGTCTTGTATCAGGCGTTTTACGCTGCCTGAATAGTCCTTTTTCCAAGCGGGATCGACGGGTAAGGGCACGCTCTGTGGCCAGCCTGGGAGTGCACTTGCTGGTAACAAAATTGAGTAGCCCACTGCTTCGTAGCCAGCACAGCGTTTATCGAACATTCGTGCGAGCATTGACGTGTCTAAATCTGCATAATCGTAAATTTGAACGACCTTTTTGCTCTCATGTAAACGATGAAGTCGACCGGCATATTGGGCGATCGTTCCGCGCCAGGAAACTGGCATGGTTACGAAGAGTGTATCGAGTTGCGAATCGTCGAAGCCTTCTCCGACGAAGCGTCCGGTCGCTAAAACTACAGCGGGTCGCTGCGAGGCAGCATCCGGCTCAAGTTGTGTCAGGGCTTCGGCTAAGCGCTTTTTGCCCATGCCGCCCTGCAAACAAATGTAGCGTATGTTGTATTGCTCCAGCAGCTTGCTGAGATATTCCAAATGTTCGGTTCGTTCCGTGATGATTAGTGGCGAGCGGCCATCGCTTACGGATCGGACTACATCATTTATAATCAGACGGTTGCGTTCTGAATCTTCGATCAGAGCTTGGCAGAGTTGCTGAAATTCGATGCGGGCATCATCTTCAGGTTCATGGATCGGGCGGAAGCGAGTTGGGCGCACGATGACATGGTGTTGGAAGGGGCGTGTCACTGCTTGGTCTTTTGCATGCACTCGGTGTCGAATTGGCCCACACTGCATTAAGATGATAGGGTGATGTCCGTCTTTTCGTTCAATGGTAGCGGAGAGTCCCAGCACGTATTTAGCCTTCGCTCGGCTCACTGCTCGTTCAAAACTCTGAGCTGATAGGTGATGGCACTCATCTACGATTAAATGTCCATAATCCGCAATGCGATCATCCACAACATTCTTGCGCACCAGACTTTGGATGAGAGCGATATCAATTTGCCCTTTGAGTTTGCGTCGTCCACCACCGAGGCGACCTATAGACTTTTCAGGAATATCGAGAAATTGGCAGAGCCGTTCGACCCATTGTAGCATGAGTTGCTGGCGGTGCACGAGGATGAGTGTATTTACACCTCGTTCTGCGATCAACCATGCGGCTAAAACAGTTTTTCCAAATGCTGTGGTGGCGGCTAACACGCCCATTTCATGTGGAAGCAGAGCTTTCGCTGCAGTGGTTTGATCAGGTCGTAATTCGCCAGAGAAAGCGAGATTCAAGGGAGTCCCTTTGTTTCGTAAGTCTTTACGTCTGTAGCGAATTTTACACTTTCGTAAGAGAGATTTCAAATCGTCTAAGCAGCCACGGGGCAATGCGATATGTTCCTGGTGCGCTTCTGCGCATGCAATGACACGAGGTTTATCGTAGGTGGGTAGACGCATTGCCTGCGCTTTATAAAATTCTGGGTTTTGAAATGCGGCTAAGTGGAGGATGCGGTTACGCAGAGAGGGCGGTAAATTGTTCTTCGGTATATAGATTTTATCGGAAAGCACTATTTCGAGGCTGTCTGGCAATGTGCCAGAAATCGGAGGCTCTTGCTGCTGACGGGAAGGCGGGGCTTGCCAAGGTGTGAGGGCAAACTCTTCATTTGGTGCGATACGTACAGGCAAAATGCGACGTGTGTGCTCTGCACTTGAAACGATCTGCGTGACTGTTTCCGGTGGAATCCGATTCAATTGTCCAAGAAATTTCCATTGATCATCGAATGGCTCAAAAGTGTCGTTTAAGAATACCGAGTTGCCAGTATTTCGAGCAGCTTTTTGCAAAGGCAGTGCGATCAAATTACCAAAGCCACCCTTGGGTAGTGTATCTTGATTCGGGAACATACGGTCGTAGGAACACAGGCCCATCTCTGGCCGTAAGTCTAATGCTTCGGTCAGTAAGTGGGTTCCCAGTCGCCTCGCTTGGATCGCTGGAATCGCGCGCTCAAAGAATAACCACAGATGGGTTCCATTGCCTGAGCGCGAACGTTCCAGTGCAATAGGTAAGGCTAGTTTTCGCAGCACTGTGATTAGAGCGGACGCATCGTCCTGCCAACCAATGCCGTCTAGATCGATTGCCAAAAAGTGGCAGGTCTCATCCAGCAGCATGGGATACACGCCCATTACAAAAGTTTGGCCACTCGCGTCCTTGCCCGAAAGATGCCAAGCGATTAGTCGGTCATTAACTGGAATCCAATCTTGGTGAAGACAATTGGAGCATTTGATGCGCGGCTTCTCGCAAATACCTCGCACCCATTCATTGCTACAAGCAGGCGAGTAGCCTGCCCGACCAGTGCGAACACTTTCAAAGCGCTGTGGAAACACATCCGTACGTCCCCGAAATAGAGAGCGGAAACATGCAATCTTATCCTCAGGTGCTGAGTGGTAATTTAAGCCAGAAAAAGAATGCTGATGAGGAAATGCCATAACAGAAATCCTGTGATGACGCGCATTCTAGCACTGTCTGAGCTTGAGGACAATAAGCGAGTGTTCGCGGCTTAATCTGCCCCGGCTATGTAAACGCAGCGCCACGCACGCGTTTCATCGCAACCAGATTACTCTCCGCTTCGGCAGGAATATTCTGAGGTTTATAGCGATGTTTGCGCCCTGT
>CEUD01059214.1_pt1 | contig 10877 bp, 8 predicted proteins | sample 356481 | NCBI WGS metagenome assembly CEUD01 (sample SAMEA2623314, study PRJEB7988) | marine metagenome | isolation source: saline water (ENVO:00002010), including | reverse complement strand
TGTACTGCTGAGTGAAATATGTACAGCAAAGATCAACAGGCCTTAGGAATATAATCAACAAAATTACCGCCGTCAGAGAAAACCGCACTTACTGTGCCTGCTGACAGGTCCATAATTGAACCGTCATCACGCTCGATACAGTGCGCTGCAGTGATAATGTGTCGGGGAGAAATGGCACTACCAGTACAAATGTAATAGCCACCGTCGCGGAAGATTTCAATGCTCACTACGCCGGTAAATTCACCTGCCGCCGTGAAAGGAGCACCGCCAATGCCGTACAGGTTAGAGTCGCCTGCTGCAATAGTAGGACTAACTGAATGGCCCTCTAACGTTACTGGTGATGCATTAACCAGCCCTGCCGCCAGAAGACTACAAAGTAGAGTCCCTGTTTGTAACACTTTGTTTTTTATTTTCATTTTGCTTTTCCACATGGTTTTTTTCGATATTTCATTAAGCAAATATCGATCCTCTATTGTATTTTTGCTTAAGCTATTGAAATTAAATGATTATATTTATATTTAAAACTGCATATAACATTCGGTAAAACAATTCTGTTAAAAAAACTGACATTAAGGTGGTATGCTGAAAACTGGATATAATAAAAACACTCGGTAACTATTCTAACGATATGAAAAAGTCTACAGTCACCCGAATTGCTGCAATTTCTGCGCTACTGCTACTCGCTTCTGGCTGCGGCCAGAAAACCACTGATGAGCATATTAGTGAAGCAAAACAGCATTTAGAACAAGGCGATAATAAAGCCGCTATTATTGCGCTCAAGAATGCCATTCAACTGGATCCACAAGCAGCACAGCCACGATTTGAACTGGGCAAAATTTACTTGCAGGAACAGGATTACGAGTCGGCGGAAAAAGAACTTTCCCGGGCACTGGATTATGGCTATAAACCGGCCGATGTATTGCCCCTTTTATCTAAGGCCTTTCAGCAAACCCGCGCTGATGTGGCGATGACAGAATTACCCCTGGAGAGCAGCGGATTATCGAAAGTTGACAAAGTAACGGTGGGTTACCGCAAAGCTTTATCACTGCTGACAATCGGAGAAAATAAGCAGGCCGTGCTACTGTCAGAAAATTTAACAGCGCTAAATGTAAACAGCGTTTACCACGATCTGATTCAGCTTATTCCCTTGCTGGCAGCCGAAAAATATGAGGAGGCGGTGAGTAAGGCTGAACAGGCCAGAGATCGCTCGCCTTTAAATAGTGATGCCCTGTTAATATTGGGGCGACTTTATACGTCTACCGGTCAGGGGGCCAAAGCTGTTGAATCGTTTAAAGGTTACCTTCGCGTTGAGCCGACTGATATACGGGTGAAATTTATTCTGGCCAGTTTGCTGATTCAACAGCGGGATGCAAAGCAGGCAGAACCTCTCGTTGATGAGTTATTGGCGGTCAACAGTAAGAGCCCGTATCTGAATCAGCTGAAAAGTATTGCGCGAGCTGTCGATAATGATTACGAGTCGGCTCTGAAGTATGCCGAGATCGCCATTAATACCGGGCGACTGGACCCAACGTTAAGAGTGGTGGCCGGCTTTGCCGCTTATAAAACCGAGAATTACGATAAGGCCGTAGAGCACTTATCAACGGTTGCCAATCTGCTGCCCGACGACCACAGTGTGTTGCGCTTACTGGCGGCAAGTCAGGTAAATTCGAGCACCAGTGCTCAGGTAAAATCGGTGATTGAACGCCTCGATAACTTTAAATCAACGGATGTTCCTTTGTTATCCAAAGCGGCACTTGAAATGTTAAAAGCGGATGATGAGGCGGCTGCCAACGAAATGATTGAGCAAATGGAAAGTTTGTCGCAAAGCGCCGAGCAAATTGTGCAACTGAATTTGTTGCGCTTATCAGTAGATGATATCGACGGTTTAATTGGCGTGGACGAGCTTGTGGAAGATCAGGAAGTTCCGGTACAGGCCAAACAGATGATTGCTATGGCGCTTATCAAAAATGGTAAGTATGACGAAGCAAAAGCCATTGCCAGAGAGTTAAAGAACCATCAGGACACGGCGTTCAGCAGCTTTATCATTGACGCTGAAGCGGCACTGGCGGAAGGTGATTTGGTAGGGGCAGAGAGGCCCGTTGAAAAGGCACTTAGCGAGCAGCCGAACGCTGTGCCAGCGCAGGTTTTAAAAATGCGCTTGCTTGAACAACAAGGGCAAAAAGATAGCGCATTGACCCTGGCTCGAAAAATCGTGACAGACAGCCCAAGTGCTTTTAAAGCGTGGCAATATCTGCTAACGCAGGACAAAGAACAGGCGGAAAAAGATCTATCCTCGCTGATTAATTCTCTCGGGTCGAGCCTGACTCATCCACCACTAAGAATGCTGGCAGCCCAAAAGGCCCTTGAATTCAACCAAAGGGAGCAGGCGCTTAAGCTCATTGAAGGTATTTCACTCTCTGCTGACAGCCCCCAAACGCTGTGGCAATTAAAAGGGAATGTATTGGTACAAACCAATCAGGTCTTAGCAGCAGAAGAGCACTTCAGGCAATGGTCTGAATTGTTTCCAAATCAGGAAAACGCGGCCATAGGAGTGATTGCAGTGAATAATATCCGGGGCAATTATCCGGCGGCACTGGCCGCAGCTAACCGCTTTTTGCAATTGGAAGATAATCAGGAGATTCGCATCCTTCAGGCATTTTTTAATGCAAAACTGGGTAATCTTGAGGCCGCCAAAGCGGCCTGGCAGAAAATTGATGAACGACTCCACGATGAACCAGAAGTACGGGGTATAAGTGCTCATATCAGTTTGTTGGAAAGACGCCCGGCAGACGCCCTCGATGATGCGCTGGTAGCCTATAAGGCGAATCGAAGCTTTGATAACCTCGCTTTACTCACCCGAATCTACGCGGCACAGGATAAGCGTAACGAGGCGTTAGCGTTGCTACAGGAACACAACGCTACGCCCGAAAAAGACATCCGCTCGCTAATGCTGATGGCAGAGTTTCAGATGGTATTAGCACCGAATGAGGCAGTAAAAAGCTATGAAGAAGCCATAGCCGCAGACTCCTATAATTACGTAGCGCTGAATAACCTCGCCTATCTTAAAATGAACCAGGCCGAACTTGACGAAGCGAGAGAGCTGATTGAGCAAGCCTACCAATTTGTGCCCACCAACGACGGGGTTGTTGATACTTTTGCCGAAATTTTAACCAAACAGGGGGAGGCAGATGAAGCTATCGTACTTTATGAGACAATCATTGAGCAGCCCGGCGTTGCCGAACACATCCGCCTGAATTACGTTGAGACGCTGCTCAAACAAGGCAGTAAAGCGATAGCTCAGCGAAAACTTGAGCGAATGCGCTTTTCACAACCCGCGTCTTTTGTGCGCCTGAACAGCCTGATTCAACAGTATGAATTAAAGAATGTAAAACCCCGCTAAGGTGAATTTATCTAAGCAGGCAGCTTGTGGTATCAGGTTAGTTTTCTAACCAATACCACAAGTACGCACGTAGAGAGTTTTTTATAAAAATTCTGAATATATTCCTTTACCCGCAGAGTGATTAACGTTAAAACTTGCCCGAAGCACATCCTTTGCAGGGTAAATTATGGAAGCCTTTATCGCTGAGTTGAAGAAAGCCTTTTTGGTTGCTCAGGACGCCGTTCTCAGTCCAACGTTTTTGTACCAGGTTATTGTCATAGTCTCGATTTATGGCGTTGCCTGGCTGATATCCTCAAGCTTGCGTCGGCAATTTAGCTGGACGAGGGAAGCACCGGCTGACGGTGCACACATAATTCGACTCAAAATGTACCGTCTGGGTGGTACGCTGTTTCCCATTTTCACTATTACCTTGCTCAAGCTTACCTCCATTCTGGGTAAACAGTATCAGTTAGATGCCTGGCTGCTGGAAGTCGCGGTAGTGGTAGCGATTATGATTTTCCTCAACTCTTTCATTCGGGCATTTGTTGAAAGTCGTGGCATAGCGAACTTTCTGCGCTGGGTAGGGTTACCCATTGTCTTTCTGCACATGATTGATGTGCTGCCTGCTGTTATTGCAGCTCTGGAGTCAATCTCGATAAATGTGGGTAACGTCAGCGTGTCTGCCTACGGCGTCGCCAGAGTCACTATTTTCGGGGTGTTATTGTTCTGGCTTGGCCGTGCATCCAGCGTGATGGGTAAAGACATTATCCGTAATCACGAAAAGCTCGATGTGACCACCAAAGAGGTGTTTTCCAAGCTTTTCGAGGTAGTGCTGTTCTGCGTTATTTTCCTGCTATTGCTGAATATCATGGGCATCAACCTAACCGCTCTTGCCGTGTTTGGCGGAGCACTAGGTGTGGGGCTTGGCCTGGGGTTGCAATCCATCGCCTCCAACTTTATATCGGGCATTATTATTCTGCTGGACCGTTCCCTGACCGTGGGTGATTTTGTTGAGCTTGATGATGGTAGCAAGGGGTTTGTGCGCGAATTTAAAATGCGCTATGCGGTGCTTGAAACCTATGACGGTAAAGATATCCTCGTTCCTAACGAGAAGTTTATCAGTTCGTTATTAATTAACTGGACGCATAAAGATCCTAAACAACGTTATCGCATCGACTTCTCGGTGGCTTATAAAACCGACATCCGCGCTATGGTCGAAATTATCAAAGAGGCTGTAAGCGAACACCCTCAGGTAATAAGCGGCCCGGATATTCCGTTTGAAGAACGCCCTGATTGTGAAATCGACAGCTTTGGCGACTCCGGCGTTAATATGTTTGTGGAGTTCTGGATGGAAGGCGTGGATGACGGTAAAAACCGGGTCGGCGGCGACCTGCTGCTGATTGTCTTTGAAACATTGCGGGCACACGATATCGAGATCCCATTCCCGCAACGCGAAGTACGGGTCATTAACGAAGACGCCATTTCACTTAAAAATACTACGCCGTGATTATAAAGGGGGCTTTTGTCCCCTTAGTTTTAGTTGGTTGGAGCAGGCGCAGTCTGATAGGCGTCTGTACCCCACAATGGTACGGTCGATAAGCTGTGCTTAAAACTACCCGAGGTTTCCTTAGTGGAATAGGCCAGGTACATCAGCGTTTGGTTTTGCGCATCGAAAATGCGGCGAATTTTCATATTTTTAAACAGTACGCTTTTCGATTTTTTGAACACCACGTCACCTGATTTGGATTTATCGATAGCCGCTATCATGGCAGCAGTAATTTCGCCAGTCTGGCGGCAGGCAATCGAGCTATCAGAGGGATCGGCAAGGCTCAGGTCAGCCTCAATGCTGGCCACATGGCAGGTTACCCCCGGGATCAACGGGTCGGTGAACATGTCTATTTTAATGTCCTTGGTGGTAAACAGCCCTAATGAGACATCGCCTACTTCATTGCGGTCGCAGGCGGTTAGCAGTAAAACGCCCGTTAGTGCGATCATCAGCTTTTTCATAACATTCCTTTTAACAGTTGCCGGTTTGGTTACAGGGTACACCCATCGGCGATGCTTCGGTATGTTTATCCCTGATAGTTGATGTACAATGACCGACGTTAAACTTATTTACGGTTGTGTGCGTACCAAAGGTCGCATTACCGATATCAATCAAGGAATTTAATCATGCCATTACTCGACAGCTTCCGTGTTGATCACACCCGCATGCAAGCCCCGGCTGTTCGCATTGCGAAAAAAATGACGACGCCAAAGGGCGATCCCATCACCGTTTATGATCTGCGCTTTACGGTACCAAATCAGGAAGCGTTGTCTGAAAAAGGCATTCATACCCTTGAGCACCTTTTTGCTGGCTTCATGCGTGAGCATCTGAATGCGGATGACGTTGAAATCATCGACATTTCTCCAATGGGTTGCCGTACTGGTTTTTACATGAGCCTGATTGGTACACCAGACGAAGAGCGCGTAGCTAAAGCCTGGCTGGCGGCCATGAATGATGTACTGAATGTACAAGCCGAATCTGATATTCCGGAACTGAACGAGTACCAGTGCGGCACGTACAAGATGCACTCTCTGAAAGAAGCGCAGGAAATTGCCCAAACGGTACTCAACCGCAAAGTAGGTATCAACAGCAACGACGAACTTTACTTAAGCGATGAGTTTTTAGAGCAGTAATATGTGCCTGGATCTTCTGCTTTCATTGCCGACAGCAGAAGATCTTAGCTCCCTGTAGATTAACCTTTAACACCCTTCTATCCAGACATCCACTTAACATTTTCTTTGTTCTGCCTATACCTCTTCTACAGCTTTTGATTGCGGGTCTCTTACTCCTTGAGTAAACTGATTGCTAAACTAAAGCAATCGTTCGGCTGCAACTTTTTTATTATTTCTTTAATAAAATCAGCTTTGTGCGGTTGAACTGCGATGTTTAATGTATTGCTGTACAAAGAATACTAACCATGGCGAAAAATAGCGCCGCCTTTTTTATCGGGTAGAGGACTACCCATGCAGTAGAGGACATGGATGTGACAGACTCCCCCCGTACCTATCATAAGGTAGCTCCCTATCGTGCCGTGTGGCTGGAAGGCCTGCTGACCATCGTCACCATGGGTTGTTACCTGTTTGTATGGTTTGCCCTGGCCGCCCGCGATTGTAAGCGCATAACCGGTCGCCCGTTTACGCCGATCCTATGGTTTTTTGCACCGTTGGTTTGTTTGCCGTTACCTTTCGCCTCGCACATCCTGCTTAAAACGTTTAGTGATATTGAAGCTCAGCGGCAACTGCCGGGCTGGAGCAAAATGCAGAACATTGCCTGGAACGGCTTGTTCAGCGGTGCCTATATTGGTGCTTATGTTTTTGCCGAATTCATTGACAGTCAGACACTGCAGTTTGTCTTATGGGCTGTGGCGTTTATGTTATTTTTGCTACTACATCATCGTTTAAATCGCATCAGGCAAGCATTTGAGAGCGAACCAATGATGCACCGGTTTGCCGGATTCAACGCTCTCGAGTGGGTAGTAGGCTTGCTGTTCTTAGCCCTGTGGGCCGGGCTGTTCTGGGCGCTTGGACAATTGAAACTGGTAAATGTAGAGACTACCCGTATTGAGCCGGGAACCGAAATTGTGGTGCCTGAGGCTGGCGTGCGCTTTACGGTGAATCAGGAAGGCTGGGAAAATGTACCAATTGGTACGGTTACCGATGGCACGGCTGAATACGAACTAAGAGGGCCTGCCTCATTAAATAATATGTGGTACGCCGTATTTACCTATACCGAACATGACGAGTTTAGTGAAGTCGCGCAAAATCGCTATGCCACCTACCTTGAAGTGCTGCCCGGTGCGCAATGTTCGGCTTCACGTTCACTGCAAGAGGGCACCGATCTGCTGCGTTCGGTAGTCAGCTGCGAAAATACCGAGGCTGGTGATAAGCAGCTCTATATCTCACACCTTATAGAACGGGAGAAGGGCCTGGTCGAGCTGGTGGGATACATGTGGGTGGCTCCGCGTAAATATACGCAATACAAGCCACAATTTATCAAGGATGTAAAAGGGCTGATCACAGATGAGAAGTAAGCTATTCCTATTACTCAGTTTGTTACTAACGCTGCCGGTATCGGCTGAATTTCTGCAGGGGGATGCATTGATTGCGCGGGCCAAACAGTTTGCCAGTGAACTGGAACCTGATGCCCACAGTGCGTTAACCGGCCTGGAGCGTACCTACAAAGTTGAAGTGAAGGACAACAAAGTAACCGTTTATGGTCATAAAATCTGGTTCTATCCTACCACGGCATCCGTGCAGAACAATGCTTACGAAAGCATTTACTTTAATCAGTTGAATGAACAGCTCACGGTGCTGACGGCAGCGAGTATTACACCGGCTGGTAAGGTGAATTATGTCAATGAATCTCACCAGAAAGTCATAGCAGAAGATACCTACAATACCTTCACGGAAACAGAAAAGATGATAGTGTCTTTTCCGGCGGTGGAAGTGGGCGGCATCACGCTGATTGCATATAAAATTGAGGAAACTCTCACACCGGAGCGACCCTTCTGGAGTATTCGTTCCTACCCTCAGCAAACTGCTGACATGCTGAATTACAGTTTTGAGGCGCAGTGGGACGACAGCGCCCGGTTGTATTTTGATAATACCAGTGAGCTTGTAAGTTGCGAGCAGCAGCCCGCGCGGGTGTTCTGTCACGCAGCTAATCTCGTGGCGGCAGAGTCTGACAGCGTAGTGAACTGGGGCGATCAGTTAGGCCAGATCACCCTCTCTACAGAGCCAGACTGGCAGGCGATTAAAGCGCAAGTGCGCCCTGGCTTTGTGAACGCTATCGAAAATAACCAGGGCGTACAGCCGCTGGTTGATGAGTTTGCTGATAGTGCGGATGGTAAGCAGGCACAGATCCAGCGTATTTTTGAGTTTGTAGCCCGCGATATTCGCTATGTCTCTCGTTCTGAAGCTGGCTACGACATAGTGCCGCATAACGTGGACGAAACCATCGACAACCGCTTTGGTGATTGTAAAGACAAATCAGCCTTGCTTATAGCCATGCTCCGCGCCATTAACATTGATGCTGAGCCGGTATTGGTGGCAACCAAGCGAGAGCGGCCGGGCATGGCGGGCGCGGCGGCCGTCGGTTTATTTGATCACGTAGTGGTTTGTTTTAGTTTTGCAGGCCAGCAATATTGCCTTGATCCAACCGATCCTTATACGCAATGGCAGAGCACGTCAGACTGGATCCAGGGACGGGTAGCACTAAACCTATCCAACGATGCGTCGTTAACAACCATCCCACGCCCCCGGTATCGCTGGCAGCTAACAGCGCAGTCGGATATTACCATTACGCCAGAGGGGGTCCAGCAAGAGTTCGTTACCCTCACTTTTCTGAATGAGTATGCGTCGTTAATGCGTCAGAACATGGCTGGTTTGTCGCAGCCAAAACGCCTTGAGTATATGGTGGATGTTTATCATGAAGTAGCGAATGAAGATGCTGAGCCGGTGTTTGAGATCTCCGGCGTTGATACCATGTCGAGCAGGTTAACTACCCACTCAGAAACCATATATGAGCCTTATTTTAATCCTCAGCAGGGCATTTCTCTGGCTGAAAATGACTCGTGGCTACGCGGAGAACTCTCATCATCATGGCTCAACAACGAAGTTTATGGTCAGTTTTATCCCGGCTTTTTGGTTGAGTCTGAGTACAAAATTCAGGTACCTCATGAATGGGCGCTCAACCGCTTTCCGCCGGATCTGAATCTGGAACATCAGTATGGAAAGCTAACCCGCTCTTACCGGTTTGAAGAGGGGGATGAGCTGGATACGCTGTATGTCAGCACCACATTATCAATGCCGTCCCGGTATCTGGCAGTGGAAGAGATAAAAGCCTTCAATGATTTATTAAATGTCTTCTATAAGCAGGCACCGATTACCTTTGGACATGATAGTTAAGCCCGGTAAGTGATTGCGTTAGTCTGATTGCTGAACTCTGATAAAAGCACAGGCAATCACACTACCAAGACTTAAGGCCGTGGTTGTCAGTAAAAAGGCGTAAGCGGGTGGTTGATGTATTGTAGCCACCAGGTACGCACCGACTGAAGCGCCGGTCAGGTGGAAAAAGCCTGTTAGTGCGGCCAGCAGGCCCGCCGAGGTGTCAGAAAAGCCGAGCATCAAAAGCACGCTGCAGGGCATGGCAATACCGGCCAGGAAGAAAATGAGGTAACTAAAGCTCATAATGAGCCATAGGCTGTCAGCCCCCATTATTGTAATCCACAACAGGGTGGTACAAGACAATCCCAGTATCACCCATCCGGACAGTGTGAATTTACGCAGCGCAGAAACGCCCGATAATTTAATATTTACCACGCTACCCAGCACAAAACATATGGTAGCCAGCAGCGAAAACAACGAAAATGCCCCTTTGCTGTAACCGTGCTCATTGATAATCAGAGACGGGCTGATAGTCACAAAGCCGAAAACGATGCCATAAAGTAATCCGCTGGCAGTTCCGGTTAACAGAATCGAGCTCACACTGCTTTTTAGCAGCGTTAAGGTGTCCCGCATTACATGCGGAGAGTTGGAAATAGGCCGCAATTTCAGCGCGGGAGTGACCGCAAAAAGTAATCCGAAAGCCAGCAGCGCAATCAGCAGCACTACGAAAAATACGGCTCTGAGCCCCAGCCACTCACCGGTTAATGTCCCCAGCATTGGCGCAATGGCAGGGGCAATGGCAAAGGCTATGTTAGTGAGTGAAAGGGAAACATTTAGTTGTTGTGGACTAAATAACTGTTTCGATAATGCTCGCGTTACCGACACGCCAACCCCACCGCCCAGCCCCTGAATAACCCGCCCGGTAAGAAAGAGTAATGGACTATTGGCACAGGCAACTATCAATGTGCCCACTGTGAATAATAGTAACCCTGAATGCAGCAGACGAGGCTTATTCAGGTAGTCACAAGCGATGCCGGATAACAGTTGGGATACCGCAAACGCAATGAGAAAAATGGCTACGCTTTTTTCAATCAGAGAGATTTTTGTGCCATGCAACTGGGCTAACTCTGCAAAAAAGGGCGTATAGATACCCGTTGAAAACTGACCTAGCACAGCGAGGAGAATAAAAGTGACGGTCAGCACGTAAAATAAGCGTCTGGAAATCGTTGAGCTCATCAAAAGGGTATCCCGCTGTTTTTGGTAAATTTTCATTCTATTTTGTTGATGTGACAAACGTTTGAAACGGCAAGCTCTGATGTTTAACAGTCATTTTTTATATTTTCTTTTGCAGGATAATGAGTTACACACTTAACTTTAAGAAAGTGAGGAGAAAACTTGCGTAATCTTCTTAATCGTTTAAGATTCAAGGTTGCGAAGTTAATTTTTTGTGTGTTTTATGTTGCGTTGAGAAGCTGCTGGCAGCCGCGCACAACATCAAACCTTGCAAAGGTATCAGCGTATTACATGTTTATGTTTCGAGTTTGTGAGAATCAGGAGCATGTTTGTT
>CEUD01342303.1_pt1 | contig 10914 bp, 13 predicted proteins | sample 356481 | NCBI WGS metagenome assembly CEUD01 (sample SAMEA2623314, study PRJEB7988) | marine metagenome | isolation source: saline water (ENVO:00002010), including | reverse complement strand
TGCGGTGCTCCGAGGACCCGGTGAAGGAGTCCCTGATGGAATGAAGGTTGACACTCAAGGTAATATCTATTGCACGGGTCCGGGGGGCATCTGGATCCTAGACAAGGACGGCAAGAAGCTGGGGATATTGAGCTTCCCAGAGGCTCCCTCGAATCTTGCATGGGGCGATAACGATCTCAAAACATTGTATGTCACAGCGCGGACAGGGGTCTACCGTGTACGTACTAGGATCCAAGGAGCAACACTATTGAGCCCCCTTCATTAACTCCCTAGCCTTCGCGATCCCATCAAAAGCGTCCCGTGCGTACGCGTCGGCATTTATCCTATCAGCCATCCCAGCCTCGAGGGCCCTCCCTCCTAGGAGCACCCTGGTCTTCTCTCCTAACTAAGATCTCTTCAAGGTATTAATGGTCTTCACGACTTGGGGCTCCAGAACACTCAGGAGAGCTGAGAGTACTACGATGTCAGCCTCTTCCTCCTCGGCTACTCTAACTATATCCGCCGCCGTCACATCTACACAAAGGTCTACTACCCTTAAACCTACGGATTTCAGCATCGCGATGGCAATGTTCTTTCCGAGGTCATTGAGATCTCCCTCTACCGTCGCGAAGACGATGACGCCCTTCGACTTCGAGGCCCCTGACTCTAGGAGAGGCTCTAATATCGCAGTCGCCTCCTTCATTATATGCCCTGCGCCCTCAAGGCAACTCTTGGCAGAGGCGTGCTTCTTTCCCGTGAGCATCTCCACAAATTTGGCGTCTAGCCCCGCGTATATTGGTACCCCGTCTGGCTCCTTGTGAGGGATATGTCCCCTAAGCTATTCTTGCTATACGCACGTTCATCCTGTAAATGGCTGGAACTACGATCAATATCGAAATGACAAACCCGACGACCTTGTACTGCGCAGAAAGGCTTAGAACAATGATGAGGGTACCTAAGATGACTAGGATGCTCAATGCGATAAGTAGATTCTTTACGTTAAATCCTCCTAACATTTGCACCGTGTTACTGATCCCAGTCTCCTCATCCACCTTGAAGTCAATTAGCTCGTGAATTACCTCGTTCATCAGAGAGAAGGGTATGATGATCATGAGGAAGGGCGTTACGAACAGGTCAAGGGACCGGAACGCCGTGTAGGTAACCAATAATTGCTGGACCCCAAGGAAAAGGACGTGAGAGATAACGTCCCAGATGGGCGTCGACTTGAGTCTCAAAGGCCTCCAAGAGTAGAAAAATCCTACAATGGAGAAAGCTATTCCAAGGAACAAAGCGACGGGATTTATATACGCTAGCATGATTAAGCCTGAGCTTAAGAGAGCCAAATTAGCAAGGTAGCTCTGATTTCGGGTTATCTCTCCGCTAGCAACTGGGTTCCTTTTCCTTTTCTCGAGATCGCAATAATCATCCACGGCATCCTGAAGATCGTTATACATATACCCGTATGCTGTGAGGCATAAATTCGCGGCAAAAACGATGAGGGCTTTAAATGTGAAGAGATTCGCGGGGGAAATCAGAAAAATTACGGGAAAAATCAGTAATAGTATATGAACGTAATCCCATAATCTCGTAAATCTGAAAAAAAGATGCGAATTAAACATCATCAACTACGCAAAGTAGAATCTATAAAGATGTATCTATACACAGGAAAACTTTGCTTTCTCCTTAGCTATATGCCTGTCTGGCGTAGCTGTCGTCTTTCGGTTTTGCGTTCATTACCATGGTCACAAAGTCGTTCTTAGTGATCGTGTAAATGTATCTCAACAGACTCATCTTCCTGATCCTTCGGATCGAGTAGTTCACTTTCATCCTCGTATCTAGGACCATCTTCCCTCTAGGCTTTAGCCTCTTGTAGATCTCTATATCATCTGAGTAAGGGAGATCTTGGTAACCCCCGATCTCGAGGAATGTATCCCTATCGAACGCGGAATTGGCTCCGCAGAGGTGATAATATCCTGTAATTGAAAACACCCTTAGTAGTTGGTTAGATATACCGAACAGTAGCTTGTAGATGAAAGCCTCGTATTTCCTCAGCCCCTCGCAATCAAAGGGATTGAGGAATCCTGTAACCGCGACTACTTTCTCATCCTTAAACTGATTCTGGATAACTTGGAGCCATTCAGCGTAAGGTATACAGTCCGCGTCGGTGGTAACTATAATATCACCTTTGGCGATCTGGACACCGTCATTTCTTGCGCCTCCGACTCCTTTGCTGACTTGCTGGATGACTCTGTCAGCAAAATTCTTGGCGATAGTCGTGGTTCTGTCGCTGCTCTGACCATCCACAATAATGATCTCGAAAGCTTCCCGTGTAATTGTCTGCTTCTCAAACGCTTTAAGACATCTCTCGATGTTCTTTTCCTCGTTGTAGGTGGGAATGATGACAGATATCATGGAGATCCACTGATTCTTAAAGCAGCATTCCTACCTGATAATAAAGCTTTATCCATATTGAAATATTCCCACTCCCCGAATCTTCCTATTGGGACGACGTTGGATCTTTCCAGATAGTCGTGTATAATTCCTACGTTCTTGGCGTGGTTAAGGTCGTAGATCACGTAAGCGTACTTAAAGGCGGAAACATCGCATACCTTTATTTCATCCTTCTCGTCGAGTATCCCCGTCTTGATGAGATCCCTAAGGACCAGGTCCCGGATGCTATCAAGGTCCACGCTAGTCTCTCTGTGGGTCACCTCAACGAGGAGACTACTTGAGTCTCTGGGTGTGGTGTATTTTGAGAAGTTCATGGGGAAGCTGATACGATTAAAGATGAGATCGTCCTCGGGGAAGTAAAGCCAGTGTTTATCGATGATTCCCGGCGTACTAACTCCAATGTTCACACAAATTAGGGAATTGTAGACAAGGGATCTCGCGGCTTCGACGACATCTTCGGGCGGATCATGGAACATGTTGACCAAGTCCGGCAATGGTATCGATGACAGAACCGTTTCAGCTGAGAGCTCCTTTAGGCTACCGTTTTTTAGGTATTGGACCATGACCTCTGTTTCTGAGGGCCTGATCTCGACCACCTTTGAGCTCAGGGAGATATTGACGCCATCGGCAAGTGTGTTCGCTAATGCGCCGATTCCCCCGCGCTTAGGGTACATAAATTCAGCATTGGGACCATAGTCCCTCTTGAAAGCCCCCTCCGCCCCCTTCCTCATCTCCTCTATACTAGGTGAGGGAACTCTCCCTCTGATCCAATTGAGGCTCATCTTTGACAAGTCGTACTTCCAGATCTTCTGATTATATGGAATCATGTAATGCTTAGCGATGCCATCTCCGAAGGTTGAGTAGATCCACTCCTCAAAGTTAGTCACTTTACTGACATCTCTGTTAGTAATCCCATCAATGCATTCTCGGATGACGTCCTCAGGCAGATTGTGAAGGTTGACCTCAAAGGGGTACCTTACGAAAAGCCCTTGGAGATAGATGAATGCCTCCCGGGTATGTTTTAAGAGGTTTCCTTTCAATTGATCCTCGAAAAGAGACCGTATGTGATCGTTTCTCGTGAAGAGGATGTGGGGGGCGTAGTCGAAGATGAAGCCATCGATATTCACGCTCTTGCAGAGACCTCCGACTCGGGTGTCCTTTTCGAGAACAATGTGGTTGCCACCAAGGTTACGTGCCGCGCTCAGACCAGCGAGACCTGCTCCAAAAATGGGAATCATGATAAATATAGATTGACCCGACTACATACCTTATGAATCATTTGGAGAATCCATCTGAGTGAATCAGTATTTTCGGCGATGAGTTGCTATTGGCGCGCCTTCTGGAGCATCTCGAGGCATTCATCTCTAAGGAAGCCCGCCTCTATCTGAATACCAACCTCTACAGGGCTCGATCCGATGTCTTCCGGCCCAGCTCCATAATAGATCTTGGAGATTTTAGCTCGTTCGCAGGCCTCCTGACACATTCTGCAGGGTTTGAACGTTGCATAGATCTCGCAACCTGATAGATCTAGGGTGTTCAAGACTTTACAAGCCATCCTGATTGCATTTATCTCTGCGTGAGCAGTAACATCGTGGTCCCGCAGTGCTGTGTTGTGGGCCACACCTATAATGTTCCCGTCCCTAATGACGCAAGCCCCAAACGGCTCTTGACCGTTCGCTATTCCTTCCTTGGCCTTGTCTATCGAGAACCTCATAAACTTCTCTTCAGCCATAATGGATACGAGAGTTCGATCGTGGCTTAATGATACTTAACGATAGCGCTGTGGTTCAGGAAAATGTCGCTTTGTTTCACTTACTAGCTCAGTATTTTGTACGTTCAGGGTTCTGGTTTAGGTTATTCAAAAAGGCCGATGTTAATCCTCCAGATCCTCGGAGATCTTGACATGACTTTCCGTAGTGGAACTATTAAATCCGACAGTTTTCTTCGGTCATTATTCATCTTTCTGCGCGCGCGATGTTATTTAAGATTTCATTTAGCCATAGAGGGATCGTATTGTCTCTCTTTGAGTATACCGTCGAGTAGAAGACGTTTGAGATCCATGGTGTAAAAGTTGGTGGGAACCCAGGTATCACCCCAACCGTGATGATTAGATCTATATTCTACAAGAGACATAGCATCATCCAGGATCCTCATAACGGACTCTTCGACGAGAAAAAGGATGAGACCGCATTATGAAGATGGCGGAGCAGACGGATAAGTCGGGCTACCAGCTATGGTAGACCTCGTAGCAGAAAGCTCCTTGGTTGCCGAGAGAGACATGGATTTCGTCGCAGGGGTTACAGAGATGCCTATAGTCTTGAATGTCCTCTCCGAGGAGAGTCAGGTGAAGTCTCTCCAATACGCCAACGACCAGGGATTCATGGACCGGGAAATCCTCAACTCCCTTATACCCCACTCAGAACCTTCTGTCTATGACAAGATCAAGGAGGGGGGCTGCTCCAGCGCGATACGCCTCCTCTACAGCACCAAGACGCTTCTATCCTCAGATAAGAGCGGACTCCCTGACAAGCTCCTACTGAAGGTTAAGGCCGCCGAGACAAAGAACATGTTGGTGGATACAATGGTTATTGATATCCCATCTGTGGGTTTAGCCGCGAAAGCCATCCACAGCATCAAGAATTGTTACGGTTATCCAGTCGGATGTGGAGCTCACAACTTTATCTCCTCTTGGAAGAGGCTCAAGAAAAGGTACTCGAGGGACGCTGTCACCTCTGCAGTTGCAGTGGCCAACTCGTTGCCTACGGCGTTGGGTGCGGACTTTGTTCTACGGACCCATCGAGGCAGCTGAGGACATCTTTTCCGCAGTCGCCTTGGTTGATGTCGCTTTTAACCAGATCGAGAAATGTGTGAGGCATGACAGGGAGCATCCTCGATATATGATAGGCTAAGATTTGCTTAAATTCATCCTACGTGTGCACAAGCCTAGGTCAGACAAAACTGGTAACGTGGGTTATTCCTAGGGCTCCAGATTGTCCGTCTATAGTGGCAATAAAGACGCACACAGTGTTAATTATCATAGTCCATAGTCAGTTGCTCTCCGTATAGATCCGTAAGCTCGCTCGTAAGCCTACCGAGCATCTCATGATGACTTCTCTCGTCTTCGATGAGACTTTGGATCCTCCCGACCGCCTTTTCATTAGAGATAATACGTGAGAGTTCGACGTAGTACCGCATCACGCTCTCCTCAACAGCGATGTGCTCCTTGACGATCTTAAAAGTCGTTTCGACAGCTAATTGCTGATCGATTACGGGGCTAATCTCAGGAAGCCTCCTAGGAGTAAAATCCCCCCTGTATGGCAGGTCAACGGCCTCGCCGAGGAGATAGGGTAGCTCTTTAAGCATATCCGAGTGCTTTTGACACTCTAGGGCGAGATGGGTGAATAGGGAACAAACAACCTCATTTTTTGTCAACTCAGCGAACTGGCTGTACCTAGTCGATAGTTGCTCCTCTATACCCCTTGCGGTGTTAAGTGCTTCAAGCAGGGAGAGTTCAGTGATATTGGATTTCAATATATCGAATAGCTAGATGCCTTCACCTATAAAAAAGGCAGATAGCCTCAAGGGGACCGTCCCGCTAATACTCTTCATCGGAGGAATAGTTCTTAATGAAAAAATAGACCTCTCTGACAATTCTATATAACGCATATACACCAAAAATATTACTGCCTATCATAAGTATCAGCCTAATGGGGGCCCCTGTCTCCATTTAGTTCACCATAGACGTTCTATCTGTGCTTTGATATAAAGGCTCAGAACCACGGGTCTAGGGATTCTCTCTGTAATGGCTTGACAAAATTCATCCCAGCTATTGATTATGAAAATAAATATTCAATACGCGCGCTATACAATACAGATCAAATAGACAATATTGGCCTGTGAGCTGATTTTCCACAAAGTTTAAAGATGCCCCCCTGCACGGCATAGCTGATTTCATGGCTAACGGGATGTACGCAGGCAGACGCCTCAAGAAAGTCCGGCGCAAGATGCGTTACAAGAGCAAGGACTACGTTCTTAGACTTAAGCGGAGAACCGATAAGAAGGGTCTCCTAGAGGGTGCCCCCATGGGTAGGGGCATCGTCCTCCAAAAGGTGGGCATTGAGTCCAAGCAGCCAAACTCAGCCATCCGTAAATGCGTCAGAGTCCAGCTCATAAAGAACGGCCGTCTCGCTACCGCATTCCTCCCCGGAGATGGAGCCCTGAACTACGTCGATGAGCATGATGAGGTCACCATTGAAGGCATCGGGGGGCCCAGAGCCAGATCTATGGGAGATATCCCTGGCGTAAGATACAAAGTCAACTCTGTCAATGGCGTACCCCTGCAACTCATGGTAATAGGCAAAGTCCGTAAACCCATGCGCTAATCGCTTTAATTCTATTCTCTCCCAGCTTGAAAACGGGCGCTAGATTCACTAATTGTAGAGTCATACCAAGATTGTCCCACTGAACTTAATCTTCTAAAAAGGCCCAATGGTTCTCCAGTGGCGTTATTCATCAAATAGGTTGACGACGAATATAGTGGATTCTGAAAAAAACAAGAGGGCTGATGCGTAGGAGAGTCCACAGGGGGTTAATTGGAAAAAACAACTGCATAAGCACACATAATGCCCTCACCATATTTTACTCGAGCCTTATAGATATGGAACGAAAATAGCGGAGCCTCTGAGAGGTCAGACGACTAGGGATATCTCAATCAGGAACCTAAGCACCCAGTGTCCCGATACAATGATCCCTACAACCACCCCTAATTCCTCTCTCTCATACATAAGTAAATGGCTGGGAACAAGAGGCTCATGTTATACGTCGTCAATAGTACGGCGCCACTAAAAGTAAAATAGGCCACTCGCGCACGGAATGTTCAACATATACCCAACACTCCAGCTAAAGGGATGGCGATTCTTGGTAAACCTTTTATTTCGGTTTCGTGTCATGCATTTCTGGTTCAACGGAAGATGTGATTCCATGAGCAGTCAGATAACAGGGCCTCCGAAGCTATTTGGTGAGTGGACATTTGATGATATCTCTGTAAGAGACATCGGACTTGTGCGGTATCTAAACATCGAGCCTATCTTTCTCCCACACTCTAGTGGAAGGCATACGGCCCGCAAATTTAGGAAATCCGACATGAGTATAGTAGAACGCCTCATCAATGCCCTGATGCGTCCCGGCAGTAGCGGTGGCGGAAAGCCCCGCCTCATAAGTGTCGTCCGTAATGCATTCAAGATTATCAATATTAGGACGGGGCGCAACCCTGTTGAAGTCCTAGTCAGGGCCGTCGAGAACTCCGCCCCTAATGAGGACACAACACGCATTGGCTACGGGGGAGTCGTCTATCGCCTCGCTGTGGACATCAGTCCCCAGCGCCGGATAGACCTTGCCCTGAGATACATCTCCAGAGGAATCAGGGACGCCACGTTCAGCAACCGCTTAACACTTGAAGAAGTCCTAGCAACCCAGTTAATCGGTGCCGCTAACAACAACGCTAATGCTTTCTCCATCCGAAGGAAAAGAGAAGTTGAGAGAATTGCTCTCTCATCCAGGTAAACGGCAGACTCAAATAAAGCTTCCAAACAGGAAGCCAAATAGTCCGGACAACATCAACGGTAGGATCCAGTTTTTAACTTTTCTGCTATTTTCCCTACTCGGCTCTCTTAGTAATGAGATCGAAAGATAGATCAATCCTAGATCCGTGGCCGCCACGAATGGAATATACCAGAACGATACCAGATGCAGGTAGACTGGGACCACTGAGACTAGAACCGCCAGAACGTAGCTAGTAACAGATACAATCGCAGCAGTATCCCGACCTCTCAAAACCGCCACGGTTCTGATTCCAGATGCCCTATCACCCTCAATATCGACAACCCCCTTTGTTACCTCCCTCCCGGTGTTCGTGAGAAATGCAAGAAGGGCAAAGAGCATGGAGTGGCTTAGGCTAGTCTCCCCTCCAATAAAACCACCGTAAACAAAAGGAAGAGAGATACACCCGCTCACGATGAGATTCCCAGGGAGTCCCGTCCGCTTTCCCAATGTAGAGTAGAACATCATTCCCACCCAAGCTAGTGCTGCAATCAGCAGACTGCCCATGCTCGTCAATCCTGCCAATCCCAGCCCTAACACGCTGAAAACGAAGGTGACAACCAAAGCCTCCCCCGGGGACACTGCCAAGCTAGGAATGGGACGCCCAGGCTCGTTTATCACATCAATCTCCCTATCGTAATAGTCATTCACAGCCATGGCACTGCCACTTAGGAAGAATCCAACGAAGAATGCCAGGACCAGCTCCTGGACCGATGACGGGAGCAGAGACTTTTCGCCAATAGCCACCCCTACCAGCACCGCGAATCCCATCATTATAGAGTTCACTGGTCTCACGATCCGAAACAGTCCACCTATGGAGACCATACCTATCGAGTCTACAAGAAGAAAGATATTAACCCTGCTCCCCTAGATCGCTCTCGACGAGGGAACTAACGGCTTTTCGTGTAGTACAGAAGGCAATCGTAAAGACGAATAAGTTATTGTTACATCAATGCAGAGGATCAATCCCATTGAAAGCTGCAACTATAAACTGATTGACCCACAGAAACGCCAAAGGCTAGCAAAAAACACTGAGGAGGACCAGTTCAGGCCGATACCATCTCTGTGGGGAGGCGCATCATTAAAGATCTAGGATGCTTCCAAAAATAGAAATTCGCTACGGTTAGGGAATGTGATATATCAAAGGTATAATAACCTCAGCTGGTTTAACATCGAGCGATTAGAGATCCTTGACGACGAAAAGCTCTGGTTCCTTCACCGATCATCATCGATTCGAGTCCATAAAAAGGGCGAAAAAACTAAATATTAAACAATTGCCCCGTCTCGCGTGGAAGAGCGGCCTAGATGGCATGCACTGTCTCCAAGCTTTTCCCTGTGAATTTAGAGAAAACCTTTCCACATGAGGAAAACGCGATCATAATTTTCATGGCAGTCACTTAGGTTGGGAGGGCTATGACCTCGAGAACTGCCAACTCATCTTTTAGGTCAGTGTCGACCAAATCCTCTGGAGTTGAGGGCCTTACTACGAGGGCTGTGTCAAGTCCGTGTCTCCCCCCACCGATGGCAAGGACGGGCTCGGAGGCCAAGCCCTTCCCTGCAGCGATAACTACAGCCTCCAGAGCGGCCTTAACACCTGAACTGCAGGCCTGTAATGCTTCACGCATCTCCCTGTGATCCTGAATGTGAAGATCAGCATTCTCCACCAACACAACCTTCAGCTTCTTCATTGCCTTTTTCAAGGAGTTAGAGTACTCGAACTCTGTGACGCTCACGACCTTAGCGGATCCCTTTAGCGCCTCGCTGAACTTAATGACCTGTTTGCCTTTCATGCTGGCAATGACGACTGTGGATATACCACCTTTGTTGACTCTATCCGCGACAGCGTTGATGAGGGACAGAACTGTTTTTCCTGTGTCTAGGTGGAGGAGAATTTGATTGATATCCATGATCTGGTCTCAGTCTCCATCAAGATAGGAATCTGGTTTCTATAAAGCTGTTTATAGCGCGCGAACTCTATAAACTAGACTCAATACAAACGGTTAATTCTAAAAGAACGATTTAAAATAGACTCGTTTTCAAGCGAAGGAAAATGAGCGTGAGGTTGGATAAGCACCGGAAACTGGGTAAAAATGCAATCAAAAACAACCAGGTAAGATACAAGGGTTTAATGACATTTACACGCACATTAACGGTTATTCTAATGGGGTTCGTTTCCTTCCCAGGATCTACTCCAGTTTTCTTCCCAGTCTTCGGTAAGACTCTCTGATTCCCAGCCTTGACAATCGTAGCATAATTTGCCCATTACATCGCCACACTCTTTGCAGAACTGGGACTCGCAGTTGGAACAGTTATGAGCCTCGATGGCTTCCATTCCGCAGATCTCGCAGATAAGCATGGTATATTTCCACTAGTTGCATGGGTTGAATAATATTCATTAATAAATCTATTGAAGTGTAAACTGGCTTCTTTCAGGAAATCAGAAGATGATCCCCTGAAAGAATAATATATCCTCGAAGCTGAGATTTGAAATTGAATATGGATTTTCATATCTATTTCTACCCAAAGGCATCATTCGTGAGCTATCTAAGGATTGCAGCTACGCTAAGGTTGAGGCGGACGAATATGATTGCCTTTTGATCTACTACTAGTTAAATTATAACATCATGGTCGGCCCCCAAATAGATATTAATATGAGACTCAAGGCGGTAGACCGCTGCGGTGTGTAGATGTACATCCTCACGCCGACCACGCCCGATGTAGAGTGGGAGACCCCGAGAGGGGGATAAAATTCACCTAGCTGGCGAACGACGGTTTCAGCGATATTATAAAGGTGCCCCCTGAAAGATTCCACTCCCTTGACACGCTGTCACTCTAGATCCTAGAGGCTGCAGCTGACGAGCAGGAGAGGTCTGTAATAGAATTGGG
>CEUD01070770.1_pt1 | contig 10952 bp, 8 predicted proteins | sample 356481 | NCBI WGS metagenome assembly CEUD01 (sample SAMEA2623314, study PRJEB7988) | marine metagenome | isolation source: saline water (ENVO:00002010), including | reverse complement strand
GCGGCCGATGTCGTGCAGCAGCGCGCCGGCGTCCGCGAGCGCGACGTTGCCGCCCAGCGCGTCGGTCACCGCGGCCGCCATTTCGGCGACGGCGCGGCAGTGCGCCAGCAGCGGCGCGGGCGAGCCCGCACCGCCGTGCAATGCGAGGCACTCATCGGCGGTCGGAATAGTCGCCAGCCGGCGGCGCTGCGCGCTTGGGACGACTTGCAGCTCGCCATCGAGCTCCGGCTGCGCCCAGCGCGAGTCGAGTTCAGCGAGCAGGATTGCGAGCGCCGCGACTTCCGAGTGCGGCTGACTGCCAACGGCGACGTTCCAGTCCGCCAGCTCGAAGGTCCAGCGCGGCACCCGCTCGGCGCCGACAATCACCAGCAATTCGCGCTCGTGGCGCAGCAGCGGCACCGCTTCGGCCAACGGGGTGCCGAACATGGTCAGGTGCACTACCTTACCGCGCCAGTTGCGCGCGACAGCCCGCGGGCGGATCGTGGTCGCAATGCCGAAGTCGCCGCCAAAGCGCTGCACGACGTCGGTGACCGTCGCGACGACGCGCGAGTCGGGGCGATGCAGTGTGACGCCGCTAGCGCCGAAAGCGCGCGCGGTCAGCGCGATGTGGGTCGAGATGCGCTTGTCCCGCTCGGGCCGATGGCCGATGCGCAGGACGTGGGGCTTCACTCCTCGCCCGGCAGGGACTGCTCCTGGCGTTCGCGAATGCTGTCGTTGACCAGGAAACCAAGGAAAGCCCAGACTATGCCGCCCAGCACCCATTGTACCTTGGTTGAGACGAAATTGTCCTCGACGAAAACGTCGTTGATGATTTCGACAAAGCCGGCGACAATCAACCCCAGACTGGTGACTGTGAAGAAGAAGGGTACGATGCCGGGGTCCAGCGCGCCGTCGCGCAGGTAGGTATCGATGGTGCGCCCCAGCTCGATGATCAGCAGCCCCACCAGCAGCAACGGCAGGATTCCGTCCAGCGACATGAATCCCAGCACCATTCCCAGCACGCCGCCGCCCGCCCGGGCCGCCTCTTCCATGCGATCAATCCCACGCGCGATGCCGATGATGAGCATCAGCGCGGCAATCACGTAGGCGGTGAGCGAGACCCGCTCGCTAGTGCCGCTGAGCAGGTCGCGGTAGAGACGGCGAATTTCGTCTTCCCAGCCGGCTACCTTGATGAGCATATGGCCACCCAGCGTCAGCAGGATGGCGCCACCGGCAATATCGCCTTTCCCCATCAGCGCCAGGAATCCCCAGACAAAGGCAGCGAGCGCCACCGGCAGGATGAACTTGCGCTGGATTTTGGGGTCCTCCATCTTGTGGATAATGGTGTAGAGCGTATCCTCGATGGGGCGCGATTGCTGCACAACCACCTGCCGCGTCGAGTCAATCAGCAACCGGCTGCGGATAATCGGCTCCAGCTCACGGTCCTCGGCGCCGTCGCTCACAATCACCGCGCGCGTGGCGTGCGTCTGCGCAATCACCTGATCGAGCGTGTTGGCAATCTTCATGTCCGAGCGGGTGCCGACGCGGACGTCGCCACAGATGGTCACCACCTCGACCTCGACGTTATCCTTCAGCAGCTGGTCGTAGACCCGTACCGCGGCGAGCATAGTGTTGGTGTCGCTCTCCTCAGGGTCGGCCAGCCCCAGTTCCTGCGCTGCGGCGAGGTTGGCTTCGCGCCCGATAACAGGGCTGCGAATACCGGTTTTGCGGCCGAGATCGTTGTCACGATCTATCGCGAGAATCAGTGTGACCATGCGCTTTCGAGGCACCCCCGGTATATTTAACCATCTGCTCCGCGCGTTTTATATACGACCCTTCATGAGCGCCAACTCCCGTTCAAGGTGCAGCATGGCTGAGTTCAAAACCATAATTTCAGATCCCAAGACGCGCAAGGCGTTCAACCACGCGCTCTCCGAGAGCGACTCGAGCGCGCTCATCGGCCGTTCCATCGGCGACGAGATTGACGGCATCTTCGTCAACCTCCCCGGCTACCGCCTGCAGATTACCGGCGGCAGCGACGGCTCGGGCATCCCGATGCGCCCCGGCCTGCCGGGCGGGCGGCGGAAGCGGATGCTGCTCAGCCACTCCACCGGCTTCCGGCCGCAGCGACCTGGACAGCGCAAGCGTAAGATGGTGCGCGGGCAGGACCTCGGACCCGAAGTCTCACAACTGAACCTGAAGATTGTCGAGTATGGCCCCAAACCGGTCGAGGAATTGCTCGGAGCGGAGGGATGACTTGGCAGGCGCTACTTCTCAGCCGGAAATCAACATCGGCATGGTCGGCCACGTCGACCACGGCAAGACCACCCTCACGCAGGCGCTAACCGGACGCTGGACCGACCAGCACTCCGAGGAACAGAAACGCGGCATTTCCATCAAGCTGGGCTACGCTGACGCCGATTTCTACCGTGTCAAGGAGAACGGCGGCTACCGCTACACTTCGCAGAAAGAGAAGGGAGCCAAATACCTGCGCACGGTCAGCTTCGTCGATGCGCCCGGCCACGAGACGCTGATGGCCATCATGCTCTCGGGAGCGGCCATCATGGACGCCGCCATCCTGCTTATCGCCGCTAACGAAAAGTGCCCGCAGCCGCAGACGCGAGAGCACCTTGCGGCGCTCGAGACGATGGGGCTCGAGAATATTGTTGTTGTACAAAACAAGATTGACGTCTGCTCCGAGCAGCGCGCGCAGGAATCCTATGCTGAAATCAGGGAATTCCTTGCCGGCACCTCGCTAGCAAATTCCCCCGTGGTCCCAGTCTCGGCGCACCACAACCGCAATATTGACCTGTTGATTGAGGTGCTCGAGGAACTTTTCCCGACGCCCGAGCGTAATCCGCAGGCGGAGCTGTCGATGAACATCGCCCGCTCCTTCGACATTAACCGCCCCGGCACGCTGCCGAAAAAACTGAGAGGGGGCGTGATTGGCGGCTCGCTCATCCAGGGCAAGCTGGCGGTCGGGGATGAAATCGAAATCAGGCCGGGACGCAAGACCAACCGAGGCTGGGAACCGATCGTGACCAACGTCACCAGCCTGCACAGCGGCAGCAGCGAACGTAAGAGCGTAGCCGCGGGAGGGCTGGTCGCCATCGGCACCGGGCTAGACCCGGCAATCACGAAATCTGATTCAATGCTCGGCTCGCTCATCGGGCGCCCCGGGACGCTTCCTCCGGTGCTGGAGAAGCTCCGCATGGATGTGCAGCTGCTCGACCGGGCGGTCGGCACCAGCGGCAGCCAGCAGGTCGAGGCGCTGCGCACCAAGGAGCCGCTGATGCTTACCGTCGGAACTTCGACTACCGTCGGCATCCCTATTCAGGTTAACGAAAAATGGCTCGAAGCTTCGCTCAAACTGCCGGTCTGCGCAGCCGAAGGACAGCGGATTGCTATCAGCCGTCGCATCGACGCACGCTGGCACCTGATTGGCTATGGAATCCTGCAAACATGACTCTCGTCTTCCCCGATACCAACATCCTCCTCTGGCCCTTCGCGGGCGGCCCCGACTTCCGCGAGGCGATTAACGAGGCGTTGCCGGACGCCGACATCCGCATCGCCAGCTGCGTGATCGAGGAGCTGGAGATGCTAGGGACGCCCGACGCGAAGTCGGCGGCCGAATTTTGCCAGAAAATGACAGTCATCAACCTCGGCATCGGCAGCGCCGACAACGTGCTGCTTGAGGCAGCCCGGCGTGGCGCAATAGTGGCGACCAACGACCGCGAGCTCATCGAGCGCATCCTCGACAACCACGGGCGCGTGCTACGTCCCCGCGGTGGCTACAAGCTGGAGCTGCAGCCGGCGGAATGAGCGCGGTGGCAGCGGGCGGCGAAAGCCGGGAACGCGTCACACCGCCGCCAGTTCCCGCAGGCGATTTTACCCCCGCCCAGCAAGCGCGCCGCGAGGAGCTGCTGCACGACCCCGTCAGGCAATTCCGGGTCGCCGAGCACCCTGGCACGGTGCAACTGCTCGACGCGATGCGTGGAGGCAGCTTCCAGGGGCGACAGCTGGGCGAGGCGGCGGCGCTCTTCGAGCGGCAGTCGCACGCGGACTTGGGGATTATCTGGTCGCTGGCGGGGAGCCTTTTCAGCGCCGGGATGCGGCAGGTGGTCATCGACTCCATCCGCAGCGGGCTGGCCGACCTGCTGATCTGCACCGGGGCGCTGTTCGAGCAGGATATGCTCGAGGCGCTGGGGCACTCGCACTACCGCTGCCGGCCAGACATGGACGACGGCGAATTGCAGGAACTGCTGGTGGACCGGGTCTACGACCATCTGCTCGATGAGCTAGCATTGCGGCAGGTGGATGCCACCTACATCCAGATTGCCGATGGTATGGAGCCGGGACGCTACTCCAGCCGCGCCTTCCTCGCCAAGTGTGGCCGCTGGCTCGCTTCGGCCGAGGGCGTGCAGGACTCGGTACTGCAGGCCGCCTTCGAAATGGAGGTGCCCATCTTCGTCCCAGCGCTCAACGACTGCTCGGTCGGCGTCGGGCTGGTGATGCACCAAGCACAGCGTGGGCTCGATAACAGTGTCGGTATCGACAGCATCCGCGATTTCCACGAGCTGGCCGAGCTGAAGGCGTGGGCGGGCGATACCGGACTGCTGGTCGTCGGTGGCGGCGTCCCTAAAAACTACGCGCAGGACGCGGTTATCGCGGCAGAGATGCTGGGGCATACGCCCTGCCGCCACCGCTTCGGTATCCAGCTCTCGGTCGCCGACGTGCGCGATGGTGGCCTTTCAGGGTCGACGCTACGCGAGGCGATTTCGTGGGGCAAGAACGACCGCGAAATCGAGGAAGTGATGGTGTGGGGCGAAGTCTCGATTGCGTTCCCGTTGCTCGTCGCCTACGCCTGGCACAAGCGGCTGGAGCAACCGCGCCAGCCGCGTCGGCTGGCGCGGTTCTTCGACGACCAATCCTTTTAACACCACCAATGTCGCCCCGAGCCTGACATGCAGGATGACTTCACGCAGCAGCTGCCCGACCGCGACCCGCAGGAGACGCGCGAGTGGATTGAGTCGCTGGAAGCGGTAATCGAGACAGGCGGCAGCGGCCGCGCGCGCAACCTGCTCTACCGGCTGCTCGAAGCCGCGCAGGCGCAGGGCGTCGCGATTCCCGAAGTGCTCAACACGCCCTACATCAACACCATCCCCGCCAGCGCCGAACCGCCCTACCCGGGCGACGAAGGCATCGAACGGCGCATCCGGCGCATCATTCGCTGGAATGCAGCGATGATGGTCTCGCGCGCCAACAAGCGGCACGGCGGTATCGGGGGCCACATCTCGACCTACGCCTCGGCGGCGAGCCTCTACGAAATCGGCTTCCAGCACTTCTTCCGCGGCAAGGGGCAGGGGGCGGGCGACCTCGTATATTTCCAGGGCCACGCCTCTCCCGGCATCTACTCGCGCGCGTTCCTCGAAGGGCGGCTGACGCAGGTGCAGATGGACCACTTCCGCCGCGAGGCGTTCACCGCGGGGCTTTCGTCCTATCCGCATCCACGGCTAATGCCTGATTTCTGGGAGTTCCCGACCGTCTCGATGGGTCTCGGCCCGACCAACGCCATCTACCAGGCGCGCTTCAACCGCTATCTGCACGCGCGCGGGATTGCCGACACCAGCCGCTCGCGCGTCTGGGCCTTCCCCGGCGACGGCGAATGCGACGAGCCGGAGACGCTGCACGCGCTGACGCTGGCGGCGCGCGAGAACCTCGATAACCTGACATTTGTCGTCAACTGCAACCTGCAGCGGCTCGACGGGCCGGTGCGCGGCAACGGCAAGATTATCCAGGAGCTGGAGGCAAAATTCCTCGGCGCCGGCTGGAACGTCATCAAGGTCATCTGGGGCAGCGACTGGGACCCGCTGCTGGCACGCGACAGCGACGGGCTGCTGCTGGCGCGGATGGAGGAAACGCTCGACGGTGACTACCAGCGGCTCGCGGTGGAGTCAGCCGACAACATCCGCGAGCAGTTCTTCGGCCCGGAGCTGCAGCACCTCGTCGCGGGGATTCCCGACGACAAGCTGACGCGCATGCGCCGCGGGGGGCACGACACACAGAAAGTTTACGCGGCCTACAAGGCGGCGGTCGAGCACGAGGGAGTGCCGACCGCCATCCTCGCCAAGACGGTCAAGGGCTGGGCGCTCGGAGGTGGCTTCGAGGCGCGCAACATCACCCACCAGAAGAAGGCGCTTGAGGCGCCGGACCTGAAATTCTTCCGCGACCTGCTCGAGCTGCCGATTCCCGACGACGAGCTCGAAGATTTCCCCTACTACCTGCCGGCGGCCGACAGCGAAGAGGTGCAATACCTGCTCTCGCACCGCGACGCGCTGGGCGGCTGCATTCCGCACCGCACCCGCAAGGCGACGGAAATCACGTTGCCAAAGCGCGATGCCTACGGGGAGTTCGACGACGGTAGCGGCAAACAGGAAGTCTCAACGACGATGGCATTCGTGCGGCTGATGCGCAACCTGATGCTCTCGGGCGAGTTCGGAAAGCGTATCGTCCCCATCGTCCCGGACGAGGCTCGCACCTTCGGGATGGAGGCGCTCTTCACCGAATTCAAGATTTACAACGCGCTCGGGCAGGATTACACCCCGGTCGACTCCAAATTATTATTATCTTACGTCGAGGCGGAGGACGGGCAAATCCTGGAGGAGGGCATCTCCGAAGCGGGAGCGATGAGCTCCTTTACGGCGGCCGGCACGACCTACGCCAGCTTCGGCGAACAGACCATCCCGTTCTACATCTTCTACTCGATGTTCGGCTTCCAGCGCGTCGGCGATGCCATCTGGTGCGCTGCCGACTCGCGCGCCAAGGGCTTCCTGCTCGGCGCGACCGCCGGCCGCACGACGCTCAACGGCGAGGGGCTGCAGCACCAGGACGGGCATTCGCTGCTGATCGCTAGCACGGTCCCCTGCTGCCTTGCCTACGACCCGGCATTCGCTTACGAAATTGCGGTCATCGTGCGCGAGGGGCTGCGGCGCATGGTCGACGAGGACGAAGACTTGCTCTACTACCTGACGCTCTACAACGAAAACCACCCGATGCCGCCCAAGCCGCCCCGCGCCGAGCGCGGCATCATCCAGGGCATCTACCGCTTTGCCAAGCCGGCGAAACCACAGGTGCGGCTCTTCGGCAGCGGCTCAATCATGCAGCAAGTGCTGCGCGCCGCCGACATCCTGCAAGAGCAGTTCGGCGTCGCCGCCGAAATCTGGTCTGTGACGAGCTATGGCGGGCTGCGGCGCGATGCGCTGAAGTGCGAGCGCTGGAACTGGCTGCACCCCGGCGAGAAAGAAAAAACGCCCTACATCCAGCAACAACTGGGCAAGCGTGGACTGCCAACTGTCGCCGCGACCGACTTCATGCGTGCCGTCCCTGACATGGTCGGCAAGTGGGTGCCCGGCCCCTACACAACGCTCGGCACCGACGGTTTCGGCCGCAGCGATACCCGCGAGCAGCTGCGCAGCTTCTTCGAAGTCAGCGGCGAGCACATCACCGTCGCCGCACTGAACGCGCTCGCGCAGTCAGGCAAATACCTGGCCAAGGACGTCGCGAGCGCCATCAAGGCGCTCGGAGTCGATCCGGAGCTGGCCGATCCGTTCTATTCTTACTGAACGGGAAACCGACCCTACATTCCCGGCATGCCGCCGCCCATGTCGCCGCCGGGCGGCATCGGCGACACTTCGGGCGCCCGTGAGGCGATAATGTCGTCAATGCGCAGGATCATGCTCGCGACGTCGGTGGCAGACGAGATGGCCTGCGTCTTGACACGGAGCGGTTCCATCACGTTACGCGAGCGCATGTTGACTACCTTGCCGCTGAAGACGTCGAGCCCCGCGTGGGGGTTGCGCCCCTTGCGAGTGTGCGCCTTGCGCAGCGCCATCAGCGTGTCGATGACATCCAGCCCGGCGTTCTCGGCCAGCGTGCGCGGCACGATTTCAATCGCGTCTGCGAACGCCTCGATGGCGAGCTGCTCGCGGCCGCCGACGCGCGGCGCATACTTGCGCAGCTTCAGCGCCAGCTCGATTTCGGCTGCGCCGCCGCCGGTCACCATGCGGCCGTCTTCGATGACCAGCGAAACTACGCCAATGGCGTCTTCGAGGTTGCGCTCGATTTCGTCGATGACATGCTCGGTCCCACCACGGACCAGGATGGACACCGACTTGGGATTGCTGCAGTTGGTGATGAAGGTCATGTCGTCGTCGCCAATCCTGCGCGTTTCGACGAGACCAGCTGCGCCAAGGTCGTCCTTGGAAATCGAGTCGATGCTCGAGACAATGCTGCCGCCGGTCGCGCGCGCCAGCGCTTCCATATCGGACTTCTTGGCGCGCCGGATGGCCATGATATCCTGCTTGGCCATGAAGTGCTGCGCCAGGTCGTCAATACCTTTCTGGCAGACGACAACATTCGCACCCGCCTTCTTAACTTTCGTGACGAGTTTGCGGATGGTATCTTCTTCTTGGTCAAGGAACGCCTGCACCTGCGACGGGTCGTTAATCTGGATTTTGGCGTCGAACTCGGTCTTGCGGATTTCGAACGCCGCATCGACCAGCGCCACCTTCGCTTTCTCGATACGACGTGGCATTCCCGTATGCACCGGCTCCTTGTCCAGGATTATGCCAGTCACCAGTTCGGTGTCGCCGATAGAAGCGCCCTGCTTCTTCTGGATCTTGATGTCATCACGGTCGACCGTCATGTTGCGGTCGCTGCTCTCGGCAACCGACCGGACAGCACTCACGGTAATCTCGGCCAGAAACTCTGCCATCGCCTCGGAGGACTTGCCAGTCATCGCGGTGACGGCAACCGCCCGGAGTTTGGCGGTCTCGTTACGCCGGATGGGGCGCGAATACTTCTGCAGCGTCGCCTCCGCTTCCGTCGCGGCACGGCGGTAGCCGTTGCCTATGGCGGTGGCATGGACTCCCTTATTGAGCAACTCCTCGGCGTTCTTCAGGAGTTCGCCGGCAAAGATGACGGCAGTGGTGGTGCCGTCGCCACATTCGGAATCTTGCGTCTTGGCGACCTCGACAATCATCTTGGCGGCCGGATGCTCGACCTCGATTTCCTTGAGAATCGTGACGCCGTCGTTGGTAATCACGACGTCGCCCATCGAGTCGACCATCATCTTGTCCATGCCCTTTGGGCCAAGGGTGCTGCGCACCGCTTCGGCTATCGCCTTGGCTGCAGCGATGTTGTTGTGCGTGGCCTGTCGGCCGGTGTCGCGCTGAGTGCCCTCCTTGAGGATGAGCACAGGGGTATTGCCTGACATCATGGCGCGCCACCGTAAGGCGATATATAAAAAATTAACACTGTTTTAGGAAAAATGAAGTTTAATTTCGGAAAAAGTCCAGCAATGGCAGTGAAATGAGCGCACTTGTGCCGATTGCAACAAAGTTTACGCCACCTTTTCCCAGCCATCCCCACCTTTCGGCAGTTGCACCCAGCACCGAATCCAGCTGGCAACCGGTAAAACCGAGCATTGTCGGCAGGAAAAGCAGCAGAAAGTCGAAATTTCCCGCCTGTTTCCATTCAAAACCTTCGGGCCAGCCCACGAGAACGAACACAGCGAGTGAAATCATGCTCATGCTCAGCGCCGAAAGTCCCGCCGCCAGCGAGCCAATAAGCGAAATTCCGCCGTCGGTCCCCGGCGGAACTCGCGTGCCGGGGCTGGTAATCAACACCGGCGCCGGCGCGAATACCCCGATTTCGCTCGCCAGCGTGTCGGCGGCCGCGACCGCCAGCGCGGTGGTGAAGGCTATCAGCGCCTGCTCGGGGCTGAGCCATCCGCCGCCGTAGGCCAGCGCGACTAGCGCCGGCACCGCGCCGTTCGACAGGACGTTGGTGCCGCCGCGAGTGCCCTCCTTGGATTCCTCAACACCGAGCTGTAGCTTGAAGTGAAAGCCAAAACGGGTTGCCAGAAACGAACCGCCGACAAAGATTAGCAGCAGCACCAGCCAGCTCCAGTGGCCCAACGTGGCGGAGATGAAGCAAATCAGGAACGCCAGGATGGTGCCGACCAAGTCAAGCACGCGCGCCTTGTAGGCAATGCCGGCAATCGCTCCGCTCGCGAGCGCAATCACTGCTATCTGGAACGGCTCCAGCTCCACGCTGGCGCGCACCTTGGGGGCTATATAAAATCAGCCTGAGAGCGAGGCGAGAGCCTGCTCGTACTCGGCGGTGAACTCTGTCCGGATTTCCGACAGCCGCTCCGGCGTGCGCGCCTCGATGAACATACGCATCACCGGCTGGGTGTTGGAAGGGCGCAGCAGCACCCAGCCGTCGTCGAGCCAGACCTTGACGCCGTCGATGGTCTCGACGCGGTAACCGCGCGCGGTGAAGTCGATCTGCAGCGCCGCGTTAAGGTCGAACTTGGTTTCGTCGGGGCAGGCAAACTTGAGTTCCTCGTAGGGCAGCGACGGAATTTCGTCCGCCAGTTCCGAAAGCTTACGGCCGGAAGCGCGCAGCAGCTCCAGCACCTTGAGAGAAATAATCAGCGGGTCGTCGAACAGGAATTCCGTAAGGTCGGGGGCGAATAGATGAGCCGAAATCTCGAGTGCCAGTATCGCATTGTGCTTCTTCAATTCCTCGCAAACAAAGACGTCGCCGACCCTGATCCAGACCAGTTCGGCGCCCAGCTTCGGGATTTCGTCCTCCAGCACCATCGAGCAGGGGACGTTGGCCAGCACCGGCCCCTGCCGCAGCTTCAACAGATCAGGCACCAGTAGGATACCGATTTTCTCGGTCGGCACCGCACGGCCACGGTCATCGACAAAAACGCAACGGTCGCAGTCGCCATCGAAGGCGATCCCGCAGTCGAAATCGCCTGCGGCGACCAGCTCCATCAGCGCACCGATATTCTTCGGCGCCGGCTCCGAAGGACGGTTCGGGAAGCGGCCGTCGGGCTCGCCGTTGATGATTTCGGTCGTGGCGCCGAAGCGCTGGAAGAGCGATTCAAGAATGACGCCGCC
>CEUD01106834.1_pt1 | contig 10985 bp, 10 predicted proteins | sample 356481 | NCBI WGS metagenome assembly CEUD01 (sample SAMEA2623314, study PRJEB7988) | marine metagenome | isolation source: saline water (ENVO:00002010), including | reverse complement strand
TCGTGCGCCAAGCAAAGCATGGCGCTTCCTATTAGGAGAATAACCTAATGATTAAAAACCTAACCAGTATAATCTATCGAGTCTTGCGTGGATGTTAGCTAAATCGCCAAAATACAATGAACACATAACGATGGTTCGATCCGGAGTCACGTATCCCGTGACAATGGGCGGTGAAACAGCATCTGCGAAGCGTAGACAGAGAAGCATGCAGGCCGCAGGGGGATTCGCAGTCCCCCTAAAGTTGATACAGCCTCGTCAGAGGGAACATACGAACGGCGACTTTTTGATCGTAAGGGAAGCCAGCACCGAAGGAGCGCAATTGGTTTGCTTTGGAGGGTTCGTCGGGGTCATTAAGACTGTGGCATGTATGCAAGGAAGCGTTCGTGAACTTGGGAGACCTGCGCACCTCCTCCCCGGAGGTAGAGCCGCCACAACTAAAGGAAGGGCGATTCGATGAGTGAGCAGGAGTCAGATCGATCCATATTAGTCCGAGACGGTCGCACCGTTCACATGGCGAAGGGATCGACGGGGCGACAACGCGACCAAAGCACTCGCGCGAAGGAAAAGAAAGTTCCTACTCGAAGCGTGTCCAGCTCCCTGATCGCATTGAGAGCGAAGGCGTCGCGCGAACCGGGGCACCGGTTTGGCGGCTTGTATACGATGATAGATGACGCGTTGCTGCGTGAGAGCTTTCACCTGCTGCGGCGCGATGCTGCAAGCGGAGTGGATGGTCAAAGCGTAGCCGATTACGAGAATGACCTCGAATCGAACCTCGCTGATCTATTGAACCGCCTGAAGCGCAAAGGCTATCGGGCGAAGTTAGTCAGACGAAAGTATATCCCGAAAGGCACGGGCAAGTTCCGTCCACTGGGGATACCTGCGGTGGAAGACAAGATCGTGCAGATGGCCGCTCGACGCATACTCGAAGCCATCTACGAAGCGGACTTTTTGGATACCAGCAGGGGTTACCGTAGCGGCAAGGGCTCGCGCCAAGCGAGCCAGATGCTGCGGGAATCGTTAGCGACCAAGAAAGTGAATTGGGTGGTAGAGGCCGACATCAAAAGCTTCTTCAATAATCTGGATCACGAAAAGTTACTGAACATGCTCAGGAAGCGAATCGATGATGAAGCCTTCGTGCGACTAATCGGTAAGTGGCTGAGCGCAGGTGTGTTGGAGGAGGATGGACAAGTTGTGCATCCAGCCACTGGCACACCGCAAGGAGGAATCGTTTCACCCGTGCTGGCAAATGTGTATCTACACTATGCGCTGGATACTCGGATTGAATCAGATGTGAAAAGCAAAGCCCACCCTGATGTGGTTTACCTGCGTTATGCGGACGACTTTGTTTGCGGATTCCATCGTGAAAGCGATGCCCGCCGATTCCTTGCATGGCTAAGAGAGCAGTTAGCGTCCTACGGATTGGAGCTAGCCGAAGAGAAGAGCGGAATCGTGAAGTTTACCCGCTTCAATGTGAAAGCGAGCGGGCGATTTACCTTCCTCGGTTTTGACTTTTTCTGGTCTCAGACCCGCACTGGGAAACAGACTGTGAAACGTCAGACAAATCGAAAGAAGATGAGCGCCTCGTTGCAGTCAATGAAGCAGTGGATACAAACGAATCGAAACCAAACCCTCAAACAGCTGGCACCGACCCTCAGGCGAAAACTGCTTGGGCATTACAACTATTATGGTGTGATTGGAAACTCCGAGAGTCTGGGCAAATTCCAGCATTGGTGCCAACATATCCTGTTTAAATGGTTGAACCGCCGCAGCCAAAGACGTAGCTATAACTGGACAGGCTTTAGTCAAATGTGGGGCACGCTGGGGATGCCCAGTCCACAAGTTGTCGAAAAGCCATATCGCTATCAAACTCGACTCGAACTCATTAATGCATATGCCTAAGCTCTACACTGCGCGTCGCCGCGAGGAGCCCTGTGCGGGAAAACCGCACGCAGGGATCTGCGAGGGGGCCGCTCGGTAACGGGCGGTTCCTACCTCAATTACAAAAAAATGAACCAGACCCTCAAAGAGTTCTATTCCCAAGACGCTAGCTACAAAGCTTTGAGCGCAGAAGATCAGATTCGTCTTTTGGCGATTGGGCGGCTAAGAAAAAAATCAACCTACAACTGTCGTTTAAGAGAAGAAGTCAATCTAAGTGGCTACGCGCATTATGGATGCTTTTAGCTGTTGTATATCTGCTATCCTACATAACTAAAAAAGGAACTGAATACACCGGATATCTTTTCCCAATCATCCTAGTTCTTCAAATGGCACTCTACACGCAATCACCCATCTAGAGAAGGTAGATCCAGGCGCTGCTGGGCAACGTCGCTAACGCGCCGTCGCCAGAGCTCCACGTTATACAGAAAGAAATATGGACGAAAACGAATTTAACGAAGACAACACCCGACTACTACTAGCAGCGTTCATCGAGAAAAATAAACTCGATGCTGATCATGTTGCTCGGGCGATAGGTTGCCGAAAATCAACTCTAATCAGAATCCTTGCTGGTGATTCAGTGCCAACTGAAGAATTTATTAAACAAGCAGCGATCCTTCTAGCTATCGGCTTCGAGAAGTATGAAAAGCTTACCGAAAAGGAAAAAGAAAACATTGCCGAAGGAATTGGAGCCGCTGGCGGAGGAGTCGTAGGTTTTGCTGCAATCGCTGCTGCAATTAGCGCTTCAGGCTCAGTAGCAGGACTTTCTGCAGCGGGAATCACCTCAGGTCTAGCTGCGATGGGAGGGATCGTTAGTGGAGGCATGGCGGTAGGAGTTGCTGTAGCTGCAGCGATTCCATTAGCCGTGGGAGCATTGGGATATGGCATTATATCAGGTGTCCGATTTCTATTCTCCGAGATGGAAAGAGCCAACGAAGAGTTCGACGAACGATGGGAAACTGAGGTATAACCAGTCGGACTAGACAATGCATTTCGCTACAGCTCATGCATCGTCTATCCTCAACGTTCACAGAAATAATGAAAAAGTAAAAATATTTGTATTTCCTAAAGCCGATAATCCATATGTAACTTTAATGACATTCGACGGAAAATGCAGCTACTCTTCGAGTGGCATTCCCGCAGATATTGCTTTTTCTTCGAGCCATAAATTTGAAGGCGAATCTCAGGACTACATGATCCGTTTTTCAGCGAGTGGACACTTCCTCGCAGGCCCTCTACCGCAGGATGATTGTATCGATCTTGTCATAACAACGAACACCAGAGATGTGAACCAGTAGGCATGAGAAGGGTTATCGTCCGACCATTGACCCACTATACGAGCGCTTCATTTTAGGTTAGGTTCGATCCGAGGACTGTGCACTTGAAATATTAAAAACAGCCGACATGTTCGCCACACTTTATGCCCGCGCTCACCCAACAACGTACCGACGGCTATAAGCCTTTTCTATTTCTCTTCTGCCTGTTCGCACTCGCTTGGATCACACTACTGCTATTTGCAGGTGGTATGACCACCAGCATCCAGGCAGGCATGGCCTTTCTGGATTGGCCACTCTCGAACGGCTCCATCAACCCCGATGGCTGGCTGACGGAATCCGACAAGATGGCGGAGCATAGTCACCGCTTGCTGGGCATGAAGATCGGTCTGCTCTCGATCGGCTTGCTACTTTGGACCTATCTGCGCGAATCGCGCAGCTGGGTGCGGACGCTGGCGCGCATACTGGTATGGGTGGTGATTCTACAAGGCGTGCTGGGAGGCTCGCGGGTGCGCTTCGATCAGCTCAACATCATGAGCGAGCATAACATTCTAGCTCAGAGCTTCGCAGTGATGCACGCCTGCGGCGCGATGGTCGTGCTAGGCATTTTGGTGGCATTGACTCTGGCCAACTCCAGGCGCTGGATCGAAGGTCGCTCAGGGCTCGATGCCCCCATGCCCGCGGGCGTAAAGCGCTGGGGCATCGTCGCGACGGCCACCTTATTTTTGCAAATTCTGGTGGGGGCCATCATGCGACACGCAGGTGCTGGATTGGCAATTGCCACCTTTCCGTTGGCCTCCAGCAACAGTCTAATACCTGCCTACTGGAACTTTGGCGTCAGCATCCATTTCGCCCACCGCGTGGGGGCGGTCATTGTAACAGCGGTACTGCTGATCTTTCTGGGGAAGGTCTGGGGCTCACCCGCAGCCAAGCGCGCCCTGGGCTACGGTGCCTTAGTCTTGGCACTCATCCTTGGGCTGCAAATTTTCTTGGGCGCGTTGACAATTTGGACCGTAAAAAACCCCTACGCCGCCACCTTACACCAATTAGTCGGCGCTTTTCTCCTTGCCAGCACGTGGGGGCTAACTTTTCTAGCACACCACTCAGGGCGAGCTACCAACTCTCCCCATAATAACTAGTGCCCCCACAACTACCTTGAGCCAACCGAATACACATACCAAAGACATAGCCTCCGATTCGTCCGAAACGGCGTTTTCTTTGCGCTCAAGAGTCAATGGCTATTACGAACTCACAAAGCCTCGACTCAGTTTCATGTCGGTGATTACCGCGGTGATCGGCTACCTAGCCGCCGACCCGACGCGCGACTTTGGCGTCTTAGCCAGCCTACTCATTGGCACCTCACTGGCAGCAGGTGGTGCCGCGGTACTTAATCAATGGCTGGAACGCGAGGCGGACGCGCAAATGGTGCGCACTCAAGATCGCCCCATCCCATCAGGACAAATCGCTCCCTATAATGCATTGATGTTTGGCACGGGTCTCAGCGTTTTTGGCACTTACTTACTCTACGCAGGCGCCAATCCGCTGGCTGGCTTACTAACAGCAGCCACCATCGCCTCCTATGTGTTGCTATACACTCCACTAAAAAAGTTAACTACTTGGAATACTTTAGTCGGCGCCTTTCCTGGCGCGCTGCCACCACTGATCGGCTGGGCCGCCGCCGAAAATGGCATCTCCACCTTGGGTTGGATTCTGTTTTCGATTTTGTTTCTCTGGCAAATGCCACACTTTTTTGCCATCGCCTGGACCTATCGCAAAGATTACGAAAAAGGCGGCTTCATCATGCTGTCCAACTCAGACGAAAACGGCACACGGGTCGCCCGCCAGGCGTTTGCCTTTGCCATCGCTTTAGTGATTAGCACACTCTTGCCCACTTTACTAGGCTACGCGAGCTGGGGCTATGGCGCCGTAGCGCTCATTGCGGGCTGCTATATATTACGTCCAGCATGGAGATTTCTCAAAGCAGATGTGCGTGACACCGCAGCACGGCGCCTATTTATCGCATCGATTTTCTACCTGCCCGCCCTGCTGATCCCATTGGTGTTGGATCTATGGTTAATCTAGCTCGCACATGTCATTTACCGAATCCTTACCGACTCTAAACGCCTGCCTCAATGGCACGGCCACTGTGCTGCTGACTGCGGGCTTTATCTGCATCAAGACCGGTCGCGAAAGAGCGCACCGCGCCTGCATGCTCAGTGCGTTTTCGGTGTCTGTCATTTTTCTGTTTTTCTACGTGCTGCACAAATGGTTGGTGCAAGGAGTCCACACCCCATTCGAGGGCGAAGGCGCCTGGCGTAGCTTCTATTATGCGATGCTGGCCAGCCACATTTTCTTAGCCATGTTGATTGTGCCCTTAATATTGACGACGCTGACACTTGCAATCAGGGGGCAGCGAGAGCGACACCGCGCATGGGCGCGCTGGACCTTCCCGATCTGGTATTACGTTTCCGTCACGGGCGTGTTGGTCTATTGCTTTCTTTACCTCTGGTGGTAATTAAGGCGACTCCACAGTCATCACTCCGCGCATGCCAGCATACATGTGAGCGGGAAAGGAACAGAGATACTCATAGTCGCCGGACTCTTCGGGAGCGGTGAACTCAATGGTATCGCTTTCACCCGGGCCTAGCAGTTGAGTATGCGCCACAATTTGCTCTGCAAAGTCCGCGGGAATGTAATCTTGATCCCGAGCTGCTGCGGCCGCGGTGGCAAAAGCGGCTGCATCGGCCTCGGCTGTTAGAAAGACAACATTATGCCCCATTGCGGCCTTGGGCATGCGGCCCACATTGGTGAACGTCAAACGAACGGAACTGCCCGCAGGCACGGAGAAAGATTCTAGGTTAAACTTCATACGGTCATTGCCAGTCATCTCCACTACGGTCACCCCATCTACCACCGAAATAGGATTCGCGGGAACTGCGGCGCTGCCCGAGCCGTGCGCAGCACCTCCGGCGGCCTCATGCTCGTGATGCGCATGCGAGTCAGAGGAATCACCACAGGCGGTCAAAAATAGAGGCAGGGCCCATAAACTATATGTCATTTTCATGCCCCCTAGATAGCCCAAGATCGTAAAATCGTCCAGCCTCAGATGCTAAAATTCAACAGTCTGCGCACTTCCCACTAGCGGCGAAGCGCTACATTTGTATTACAATTGCTTAAAGAACTGTGAAGAAATACTTGTCAGGCTCCATTACGACGCTTAATCCATCTCACTTGGCTTTCTTATAGCCCCCCCATACCGACTATTCAATAACCTAAGAACTCACCTCACTTGTGAAGACCATTTCAAGCGGATTCTGCCGTTTCATTCAGTATTTTAGCGCACTCATCGTGGTCGCCTTTTTAGGTGGCTGCAATTTGGACACTCGCATGTCCACTTTCGTGACCAAGGGTCCGATCGCTGAGGAGCAGCTCAATCTATTCATGCTCACCGTTTGGGTGACAGGCATTATCTTCGTGATCGTCGGGGGTGTATTCGTCTATGCCGTCATTAAATTCCGCGAGCGTCCGAACGATGACCGCCCAATGCCCTCACAAGGTCACGGCAACCCGCTGGTAGAAATTGGCCTGATCGGTGCATCCATCTTGCTGCTCGCGATCATCGCGGTGCCCACACTTCGAGCCATCTGGTTCACCCAGGAAACCCCGGACGATCCAGAAAGTCGCTTGGGCGCCTGGTATCAGGGCGACGACCTAGCGGAGGAAGAGGCAGAAAATCCCCTCATCATTAAAGTGATCGGCTATCAGTGGTGGTGGGCTTTTGAATATCCACAACTCGGCATCACGACTGCCAATGAAATGATCATCCCCGCAGGTAAAGTCGTGCACCTAGAGCTGCGCTCGATCGACGTGATTCACTCCTTCTGGTTGCCACGCATCGCGGGTAAGGTCGACCTGATCCCCGGGCGCACCAACTCCATGTGGATCCAAACAGGCGATAATTTTGCCAAGTGGAAAGAAAAACAAGGCCTGGAAGGCGAAGGTCCGGAACTGCGTCAAGACTACGCGAAATACCTCGAAGAGGAGATCCACGATTATTACTACGGCCAATGCGCAGAATATTGCGGCGAGTCGCATGCGCGCATGTTGTTCCGCACTACAGCGGTCGACGATCAAGCATTTGCTGAATGGGTGGCCGAGGAAAAGGCAGGCCATGGCACCCCCGACGGCAAGAGCTGGGATGAGTGGTATGCCGCTTACGAAGAAACTCCTGAAGAGTTAACGGGGGATCTCAATGAAGGCCTGAAATTGTTTATGGGCCGCGCGAAGTGTGCAACCTGCCACACCGTGAACGGCAACCCGCGCGCGGTCGGCGTCGCAGGGCCCAACCTGACCAATATCGGCTCGCGCCAGTCGATTGCAGCCGGCTGGCTCAATCACCGTGCCGAAGATGGCAGCATCGATGTCGAAAAACAATACGACAATCTTTACAAATGGATCCACGAGCCCGAAGTCGTTAAGCCCGGCAACCTGATGTGGAAAGCCAATGGTGGTGGCATCGGCGAGTTGATCGATGAACACGGCGAGCCCGCGCTACTGACCGACGAAGAAGTCAGCAAGCTTTCACTTTACCTTCAATCTCTCAAGTAGGCCTTTCAGATGAGTCAAACGGAAACCGCAACACCCGCCCCTAAAACCAGCCACGCTCACCAACTGCACGTGCTCAAACCTGAGCGCAGTCGCTTGGGCCTAATGCGCCCGGACCATAGCAAGAGCGTATTCATCGACTGGTTGACCACAGTGGACCACAAGAAGATCGGCATCATGTATGGTGCCATCGCGCTATTTTTCCTGTTTATCGGCGGCATCGAAGCCTTGATCATTCGCACTCAGCTGATCGTGCCGGAAAACAACTTGATCTCGGCAGAGCGCTACAATCAGCTCTTTACTATGCACGGCACCACCATGATTTTCCTTGCGGTGATGCCCTTGAACTCGGCCTTCTTCAATTTCCTGATCCCCTTGCAGATCGGCGCGCGCGACGTCGCCTTCCCGCGCATCAACGCGCTGAGCCTATGGTCATTCGTGGCCGGCGCCCTGGTCATCAACTTTGGCTGGCTGCTGGAAGCGTTACAAATGATGGGGCTCTTCGCCGCATCGGGCCCGACTGCGGGCATGACCGATTTGGCACCTTCGGGGGGATGGTTTGGCTACGCCCCCTTGAGCAGTAAAGAATATTCCGGCGTCGGCACCGACTTCTGGATTATGGGCCTCCAGATTCTTGGGGTGGCCTCACTCACTGCATCCATGAATTTCATCGTCACCATCCTCAACATGCGCGCACCGGGCATGAAGATGATGCGCATGCCGGTCTTCACTTGGATGAGTTTGGTGGTGGCATTTTTGATCATCTTTGCCTTCCCAGCGATTACCATCGCCCTGGGACAACTGATGTTTGACCGCACTTTTGGCACCAACTTCTTCAACGTCGCCGGTGGCGGCCAACCCATCCTCTGGCAGCACTTGTTCTGGATCTTTGGTCACCCGGAAGTTTACATTCTGGTATTGCCGGCCATGGGCATCATCTCCGAGGTGCTCCCAACTTTCTCGAAAAAGCCACTCTTCGGCTACTCCATCGTTATTTTCTCGGGAGCAGTCATCGGTTTCCTCGGTTTCGCCGTGTGGTCGCACCACATGTTCACCACCGGACTGGGCAAGGTAGCCACGGCGGCCTTCTCACTCTTGACCATGGCCATCGCGGTGCCCACAGGCGTCAAGATTTTCAACTGGGTGGGCACCATCTGGGGCGGTCGCATTCGTTTCACCGCACCGATGATCTTCTCATTGGGCTTCGTCTGGATGTTTATGATGGGCGGCTTCTCCGGCATCATGCACGCAGCGGCCCCCGCCGATGCGCAGCAGCAAGACAGCTACTTCGTGATCGCCCACTTCCACTATGTCATCATGGGCGGCATCTTTCTCGCCTTGGTTTCGGGCATCTATTACTGGGTGCCGAAGGTATTCGGTAAAATGTGGACAGGTTCGCTCAGCACATGGGTGGCGGTCCTCATCGTGGTCGGCCTGAACGTGACGTTCTTCCCGATGCACTTTCTGGGCCTGCTCGGCATGCCGCGCCGCACCCACACCTATCTGGAAGGCTTCGGCTGGTCGACTTACAATTTGGTCTGCACCATCGGCTCTTACATTCTAGCCATCGGTATCTTGCTACTACTCGTCGACCTGATCCGCTGCCTACGCAGTGGCGAACCAGCGGGCGACGACCCTTGGGATGCACGCACCTTGGAATGGGCCACCACCTCGCCTCCACAAGTGTATAACTTCGCGAAGACACCGATCATCCCGGCACGTGACGCACTCTGGTCACACAAGCATGGCCCTGAAGGTAAAAAGATCACCTACGAAGACGATCACGGCCACGGCATACACATGCCGAGCAACTCTTGGATGCCGCTCATCGCGTCGATTGGTTTCGTGCCACTCGGATTGGGCATGACTTTGAAACAAGCTGGCGTGCCCTACATGGGCTCACTCGCCATCTTCGGCCTCTTCGTGATCACACTGGGACTCGCACTCTGGGCGATCGAAGGCCCCGGCGGCTTTCACCTACACCCCGAGGAAGACGAAGCCTAGCGTCAGCATTTCCTAATTTTTAATTCTAATTCTTAATTTCCTAAATGTCTGACACAGCAACAGCACATCACGACGACGGCCACCTCAGCCTGAACAACGACAACAAGAAGCTACTCATGTGGCTCTTCCTCGGTTCGGACTGCATGTTTTTCGGCACGCTCATCTCGACTCACTTGATCTACCGTAAGATCTACCCCGAGTCATTTGACCCGACCAGCCTCTTCAGCTTGGAGCTCACCTCGTTCTCGACCTTCATTCTGCTCATGAGTTCGTTCCTGATGGCACTGGCGGTTTCGGCGATGCACAAGGGCGAGCTAAAGAGCTTCCGTCGCAATGTGCTCGGCGTCATTTTCTTCGGCCTAATCTTCCTGGGCTGCCAAGTCTATGAGTTCGCCCACTTCGTGCACGAAGGTCTGACCCTCTCCACCAATACCTTTGGCTCCACCTTCTACATGATGACGGGCACCCACGGTGTGCACGTCGCGATTGGTGTATTTTGGCTCATTTGCATGTATTTCTACTCCCACACGGGCAAGATGGATGCACATGAAAGCGCAGTGGACGTGGAAATCGCGGGGCTCTACTGGCACTTCGTCGACATCGTATGGATTGTCATTTTCACCGCTGTTTATTTGATCGAGTTCATTTGATCGATCCGTCCGCATCTGATATACTATTCAACCATTTAAGCCATGTCTGACGTACACTACGCTCCACTTCCAGTCTCCACGAAATCGCACAAGGACAGCGAAACCGACAAGTACCATACCTTCGTGAATCTAGCGCTTTGCCTCGCTGCCATCACAGGTGTCGAGCTGGTCTTGGTCTATCTGCCCTTCAATGCGACCTTCATCTTCACTGTCTTGTTGACGCTCTCCTTGTTCAAATTCGTCGCCGTGATCGCATGGTTCATGCACCTGCTCTACGACAAGCTGCTACTCACGCTCGCCTTCGGCACCGGCATGGCGATCGCCACCGGCACCTTTGTCGCGTTGGGCTCTCTGATCTCGCGTAGCAATGTGGACCTGGACGCGATCACTGCCTTCTAGGCACATAGAACGCACATCAGGCAGCAAGGAACGCTGGAATCTCACGATTTCGGCCACCAGAGAACTACATTTGAGCGGCTACTGACGAAAACAAGGTCAGTAGCCGCATTTTGCGTTC
>CEUD01125553.1_pt1 | contig 11010 bp, 8 predicted proteins | sample 356481 | NCBI WGS metagenome assembly CEUD01 (sample SAMEA2623314, study PRJEB7988) | marine metagenome | isolation source: saline water (ENVO:00002010), including | reverse complement strand
GTCGATGGTTACTTCTCTCCGATTCCTGGTCTCGTTCTGCTGATGCCGTCGACTAGCTATGACGTTTACGGCTTGCTCATGACTGCCGCCGATTATGGTGGTTCCGTTATTTGCCTCGAGCCCAAGTTTGCTTACCGCCAGTTGCTCGGCCCCGCTTTCCCGGGGGAGCCTACAAATCCCGAGGAGATCAAGGTCCTCAAGAAGTCAATCATGCGCGGCGAGATCCCCAACATTGATCCTTCGGTGCGGGTGCCGTTCAGCAAAGCGGCAACACGCCGTTCGGGTGACGACGTAACGATAGTGGCTTGGGGCAGGGCGGTGTGGACGTCGATGACAGCAGCTGCAAACCTCGCTAAAGAAGGCATCGAAGCTGAGGTGATTGACCTTCGTACACTGGTTCCTCCAGATCTGGACACCGTCTACGCAAGTGTCGCGCGTACTAAATGCCTAGTGATTGCCGCCGAAGACCGGTCGTTCGCTGGCTTTGCGCGCACTATCCAAGGCCATGTAGTGGAGAAATTTCAAGGTATCCCAACTCGAGCCGTCGGCCAGAAGAACGTTCCCGGTATTTCGTCGCAACTTTCCGTCGAAGAGGCCACGATTCTCAACGAACATACGGTTGAGACGGCAGTCGTAGAGGTGTGGCAGCGAGTAGCCCGATAAGACTAATGCGGTGCTGCCGGAGTTTCTGCACACCAGCGCGGCAAACGTTTACTAGCTAAGAAGCGATACGCAACGGCGCTCGTTTAGCGCCCCAGGTTCCCGGCAGGACTTCAAAAACACCAGGGCAAACTGTTCCACAGTTGGTGCAGGCTCCGGCTTCGTCGAGTTCCCACGAGGTCAGTTCGTACCAGTCACGCCCGATAAGACGACCTCCGCACTCGTGGCAATAAGTGCTGCCGCCAGTCTCATCGTGGACATTTCCCGTGTAAGCGTATCGAACGCCATTATTGCGGGCGATCTCCCTTGCCCGGGTCAATGTCAACGGTGACGTCGGAGAGGTGTCCATCATCTTGTAGTCCGGGTGAAACGCTGTGAAGTGCATCGGCACATCAGCCCCCAATTCTTTGACAACCCACGAAGTCATCTCGTTGAGTTCGGCATCAGAATCATTGAGGCCTGGGATCAGCAGATTGGTGATCTCGAACCAGACATCAGTTTGGTGTTTCAGGTACACGAGCGTTTCGAGCACTGTGGAAAGATCAGAGAGAGTGATTTTATTGTAGAACTCGTCGGTGAAGGCCTTCAGATCAATGTTGGCGGCGTCCATGTGACGGTAAAACTCGACTCTTGGGTCTGGGCATACGTAGCCGGCAGTAACGGCGACGGCTTTGATGCCGACTTCACGACAAGCTTGAGCCACATCGACTGCGTACTCATGGAAAATCACGGGGTCGTTGTAAGTGAACGCCACGCTGCGGCACCTTGCCTTCTTAGCTGCCTGGGCGATGGCTTCCGGTGAGGCCTGGTCGGCCAGCGTGTCGAATTCACGTGACTTGCTGATGTCCCAGTTCTGGCAGAATTTGCAGGCGAGGTTACAACCAGCGGTGCCGAACGATAGCGTCGGGGTTCCGGGCAGGAAGTGGTTGAGCGGTTTCTTCTCGATTGGGTCGACGCAAAATCCGCTTGATCGACCATACGTCGTCAATACGATCGCACCGTCCTCGTTGGCGCGCACGAAACAGTGGCCTCGTTGTCCGTTGCGGAGGCGGCAATAACGTGGGCACAAGTCACACTGCAGTCGGTTGTCGTCGAGCTTGTGCCAAAATTGGCCGGGATATGAATCGAGGGCCACGTTGGCTCCCATGCCATGCGTCCCGGTGCGGGACACTCGTGTGGCCAGTATAGAGTAGTCCGTATGATCACTGATCCTTTCGCCGTACTCGTCGTTTTGACGGCGGTCGTCTACGTGTCGATTCAGCTTTCCCGAAACATCAAGGTCTTCCGTGCCCTAGGCTCTGTTCTGGTCGCGATTTTGCTGGCGATGGCGTTGTCGAACGCTGGTCTGTTGCCCGATAAGTCACCGATCTATGAATTCCTCGCTAGCACCGGGGTGAGTGTCGCCATTGTGCTGATTTTGCTTACGGTTGATCTGCGATCGGTGTTTAGCGCCGGGCCCCAAATGCTGGTTGCGTTTTTCATCGGTGCCGTTGGCACGGCCTTGGGGGCGTCTTCGGCAGCGTTGCTGCTGAGTGACTCCGTAGGCCCGGAGACTTACAAAATAGCGGGACAGTATACGGGGACGTACATGGGTGGCGGTGTGAACTTCGCTGCCCTTGGTGAGTACTTTGAGACTAGCAGCGATATGTTCAGTGCTGCGGTTGCCGCTGATGTTGCGATCACAGCCATTTGGCTCATTGCCTGTCTTTCAATCCCCTTACTATTGCCTCGCGCGGAGCATGATCTCGGCACAGTAGAGCCCGAAAGTAACGAACTTACTTCAAACATAACTGCAGAACTGTCCCATTCAAATTTAGTGCTTGAAACAGATCTTGAAGAAGTAGGCGAGGAGGTCGGCGCAACGGGGATTTCTCCGGACCTAAAGAAGAGCCTGCACAGCACTATCAACGCTGTTTCACTTGTCGAGGCTGCAACGCTGGTCATGCTCGCGGTCGGGTTGGTTTGGTTCGCTGACTGGCTGGCTGGTGTTGTTGGCGTGCCCGAGGTTCTAGTGCTGACAACATTGGTGTTGCTTGTTGCTCAGATTCCTGCAGTCAAAGAGTTATCGGGCAGTGCCATGTGGGGCAACTACCTGCTGCATCTGTTTCTTGCTGCCAACGGTGCGCAGTCAGTGATTGCTAACATATTTGTGATCGGCCCGGCTGTTTTCTATTTCGCGTTGGCAACCGTCGCGGTCCACGGAATCATTATCTTCGGGATCGGTCGCTTAGCCGGTATCGACGCACCCACATTAGCGGTTGCCTCGCAGGCGAACATCGGTGGGCCTGCCTCGGCAATGGCCCTGGCTGGCACACGTGGGTACTCGCACCTTTTATTGCCGGGAATTGCAGTTGGTCTCCTTGGGTACGCAATCGGGAATTACACGGGGGCGGCGCTTGGCACCGTGATTCAGTTCTACATTGGTGGCTAGCGATGGCTACTTGACATTCAATCAGCCTGACGTTCAGGCTAGCCTTTATGATCTTTGCGCTCCTACCTGGTACTTGTCAGAATCATAGAATCAGCCAGTTCTGGCAGGAGTATTTCGATGCGCAATAGCCGTGGGATCAAGCTTAAACAGCTGTCAGTTACTAGGCTCGGATCTGTGGCGGCGTTGGTGAACGTACCAACCAGTGGTGTCTGAGGTGCACGAAGGTCGTTTCCTCGCTCTCGTGTTGCTAATGGCATCGGTGGTTGGCTGTAGCGGGTTTGGTGCCGGCGGATACTCGGAAGTGCGGATCGAAAACGTCACACTCAAGATGCCGCTGACGGATGCTCAACCGGCGAGCGTTATCTTTGATATTGCCTGGGAAAATTCATTCCGGGACGATCTGAACTGGGATGCGGTGTGGTTGTTTGTGAAATTTCGTGAACCCGGGCAATCGTGGCGCCATGCTGGCATCTCACCAGTTCCCTCGGCGCATCTCATCGGTGAAAACAATGGTGTGTTGGCGACGCTTGCTCCATCTGAAGATGGCCGTGGCATATTCCTACACCGTGCTGACGACGGTTTCAGCTCCATCGACTGGGATCAGGTGTCCCTATCCTGGCCGCTTATGGGTGATGGCGTTGCCAGGAGTACCCCTGTAGAGATCGAGGTTATCGCGTTACAGATGGTTAACATCCCGGAAGGGCCGTTCATGGTCGGTGACGGCACTACCGTGGCGGCGGTGCTCGCTGCCCAGTTCGAGCGTGGGTTGTCGCAACAGCCGTTCGAAATCAACAGTGAAGCTGCGATAACACTCGGGGGCGGTGGGGAAAATAGCCTCGGAAACCACAACCGGCGCGTTTCAAGCGCCACCGCACAGCAGTTCTGGGACGATTTTTCCAACGAAAAGAAGCAGACGCTTCCAGCTGAGTTTCCCAAAGGCTTCAGGTCGTTCTATGTGATGAAAAGCGAGCTTACCCAGGGCGAATATGCCCGCTTTCTCAACCTGATTGACTCTTCCCAGCAGGGCACGCGTAACCCCTCCCCAAATGTGTCAGTGGGAGAGGAGCATCGCTACGCGATCTCACCCGACGCGCCTTTTCGTGTGGTGCCCTACAATCGCGCCGCCAACTGGTTGTCGTGGATGGACGTTGCGGCGTTTGCAGACTGGAGCGGGTTGCGTCCCATGAGCGAACTGGAGTTTGAGAAGGCGGCTCGGGGTGATCGTTACCCTGACCCCGGAGAATTTGCCTGGGGCCCGGAGGCACCACCAGCTGGTAAGTATGTCTTGCAAGATGACGACACACCTGAGGAACTTATTAGCAACCAGGGCCCAGGTGCCAACGTTGCGTTCGACGGAACGATCGGACTGGTGAGTAGTGTATCGGGCCCGCTCCGAGTTGGTGGCTTCGTGCCGTTAGCGGCATCACGCTTGGGTTTCGGTGGTTCGTATTATCGAGTTACTGAGATGAGTGGCAATGTGGCCGAGATGGTCGTGACCGTTGGCCGTTCGGTCGGCCGTCGTTACCAGGGTCGCCACGGTGATGGCGAGTTGTCGCCTGCAGGCAATGCGGCTGGTGAGGAAGTCGAGTGGTGGCCAGGAGCGCGCCGCGCTGCGCGCGGCGGGTACGAGGTACTTAACGCCGATGGCATCGGTACTCGCGGCGGCGATTGGACCTTTGGCATTCGTCGACTTCAGGTGTCAGACCGCGAGGATATCAACAAGCCCGCTGACCATCGCGGCATGCGGTGGGGAGGGCGTCTGGCGCGCAGCGTTGACCGTTAAGCGATTAGAAGGGAATCAAGAGAACTTTCTATGGCGGCGTCTATGGATTCCGTTCTCTCGAGGATCTCATCGTGCCCGGGGAAGCGCTGAGGTCGACCCCGTCTAGATTAGTCGGTGTTTCGATGCCCATGATGCTGGCCAGCGTTGCTGCCATGTCGGCGGTGTGGACGCGGTCGCTGATCTGCTGTGACCCGAAGCCCGGAGCGATAACAATGAACGGAACCCAGGTGTCGTACTTGTATGGCGTGCCGTGTGACGAGCCGCGCCCCATGGAATCGAGGTAGTAGGGTGCGTACTGCAAGCTGAAGTCAGGGCTCCGCTCCGAGTGGTAGCTGTTGAAGAACAGCTGCCGGAAATACGCCTCGCCCTCGGCAGGTTGCTCGGCTGCTGACGTTGGTTCGGTTGCCAGCAACTCGCCACGAGTCCACACGTGCTCGACGGAATCGCAAGTTGCGAGCAGGGCGGCGATCTCTCCCTCGATCTTGGACCGTCCGATCCCCGCCGCCTCAATCATCTCGTCGTTTAGATATCGACCGACTTTCAACCAATCGGTGTCGCCGTACCGTTCATTGAGGACCCTCCCGGCAGTCTGGAAACAGGCGATGTCGTCCATATCCGCTTGTTCGCCCCAGTTGCCAACCGATTCACGATAGGCAGGTATCGGGACGACGCCATGGTCAGAGCTTAGCGAGATGACAACATTGTCCAGTCCGATGAGTTGATCGACGAACTTCAACAAATCGGCCAAGGTCTGATCGAGTCGAAGAATCGTATCGAGCACTTCCCGGCTATGCGGACCGAAATCGTGCCCCACGCTATCGACCGCGGAGAAAGCAAGGCCAAGAAAGTCAGGGTGCTCGTCAGTGCCGAGTTCCTCTTCAACGATGATCGTTTTTGCCAGTTCCGCCAGGTACATATCGCTGAAAGGCGACGATTTCAAGGCGTCGTAGAAATCGCTATTGGGTAGCAAAGACTTTGAGCCGAAGGCGTACGGAAAGGAACGCTGGTAGATGCCCTCATCTAGTGTGACGATACTCAGTTCCTTGAGCACATCGTCTTCAACCGGTAGCGGCTCCCACAACTTGCCGAAGAACTGATCGAGCCACTTTCGGTCGTTGAATACATCGAGCCAGTCTGGTTGTGAGTAGTAGCTGCTAGTTTCCCAGTTGCCGTCGCTATCCCAAAAAGCGCCGTCGGCCTGGTGGCCGCCCGTCAGTATGGCGCTGCGGTCCTTACCACTGGCTGCGAAGATCTTTGAGTGCGGATCCATGTCTTTGAGCCAATCACCGATCGTGGTGACTAAGAGATTGCTCGGCGAACGATGGTGCTGTTCGTCTTCGACGGAATAGATCTCTTCACCGGTTTCGCGGTCGTACCACCCGTTGCCGATTATTCCCGAGCGTCGCGGATAAGATCCCGTCGCCAGCGTTGCGTGCCCCGCGCCGGTGACTGTGTTGGCATGGTTTTGGTGTGCGTTTGTGAAGACCACGCCGTTGTCGAGCAAATACCCGAACCCCCCCGACAACACCTGTCGCATGCGCACCAGATATTCCTGACTGAACTGGTCGATGACCAGAAACAGCATCAAGCGGGGCGTATCTTCTTCGAAAGGTGGGGGAGTGACTAGCGGGGGCCCGCAATTTGTCAGCATCGTCGCCGAAGCGATGATCGCGGTGGCTACGAGTCTGCGAGGTCGGCAGGTTGACATCAGTATCGAGATACGTCGCCTTCTTGTTGTGATAGCTCACCTTCGAATAGTAACCAGGTATCAGGATCGAGGGTGACTGTGCTCGGCGCAGAATCGACAGAGAGAGAAAACGTTTCCAAGGCGCTACGCATCTGTAGTGTTTCAACTCGTGTTACTTCTTCACTGATGGAGATTTCGATATCGAGCGGGAACATAAAGATGGTTTCGCTGGATTGGGTTTGCTCAATGGTGATGTTGAGCTGTCCAGCGTTGGCGTCATAGCGCCATGTGCCCTCCAGTATCGGGTGACCCGGCACGTACGCCCATTGTTGAAAGAATTGTTTGAGATTCTGCTTGGAAGCCTTTTCCATAACGCGTTGCAGGTCTTCGGTCAATGCATTGGTATCGCGGTACTCACGGTAGTATTCGCGGATGCCAGCCCAGAAAGACTCATCACCGATTTGGCGGCGCAACATATGTAATAGCCAGGCACCCTTCTGATAAGCGTTACGGTTGAGCATCCGGTTTGGGTCGGTAAGTTGTTCCGCGATTAGCGCCAGCTCTGAGTTTTGTGCGTAAAAAGCAATGACCGTATTCCGGGCTCCTCGCATGCCGTTCTCGATGGCATCGTGCCCCTGGGTGAATTCGTTGTAGAGCTGAGTGAAATAGGTAGCGAATCCCTCGCTGAGCCAGATGTGATGCCAGTCTTTTTCGGTAACTGAGTTGCCGAACCATTGGTGCGCGACCTCGTGAGCGATGAGTCCCTCGCTGGTTCGATTGCCACTCACCGATCGCTCGCTATAGAAAATATTGCTGGCGTTCTCCATGCCACCGTAGCGTGTCTTTGATTGGACATTGGCGAGCTTCTCGTACGGGAACGGACCGATATGGCCGTCGAAAAAACGCAGCACCTTCTCGGCGATCGCGTAGTCGTAGAAGCCTTCATCGCGGTTCTGCGGGTAAACCCAAGACTGCAACGGCACAGATGACACAGTGCCGACATACTTCACAGCAAAACGTGCTGCGCCGATGACCATCACTTTGGGAGGTATCGGGATCGACGAACCCCAGTGCGTTCGGTGGTATCCGTTGCTCAGGCTCGTTTGCTCTATAAGGCGCCCGGTGCCGATAACCTGGTAGTGGTTGGGAGCGACGACAATCCACTCGACCGTAGCCTTGTCTGAAACATGGTCGACTGTTGGCAGCCAGTGCCGGGCGCGGTTGGGCCAATTGTCGCCAAAGAAAGTACGATCGCCGAACATGTTTTCGGCAATGATCATGCCGTCGGCCGGTATACCTTGATAGGTGATGGTGAAGATGCGGCGCTCCTCTGCCGACGAGGGAGAGGACATCGAGACCGTGATTCGGTCGTCGACGTGTGAAAAGTGGACGGGTTCACCGTTATGGCTCACATCGGCGATCTCCATCCCCGTTTCTTCTCCTGGGTCTCGACCGATTAGATCGAGTGAGAATTCGCTGATTCCATCAGTCACAAAGCGAACGGTAATGTCAGTTTTACCAGCGATCGAGTTGGTGTCGTCACGCAGTTCCAGGTGAAATCGGTAGTGCATTACGTCCACATTCCAATTTCTCTGGTAGTTATCCGTGGCGCTGACAGGTGTGTGCAAGAAGCTGACCGCAAACAGCATAAGCAATGAATTTTTCATCTTCACGGAAGACTCCTGAACGTCTCGATATTAGCCTGCCAATCAACCCCGGTAATACTATCCTTCAACTCACAGACTCAAAAAGTTGTCATCGCCCAAAAGCTTGGCTCAGAACAACCTTATTACAGCTTCGTGACTCCTCCATTGCGCAAGCTGTGCACCGCCTTGATGCATGGAGGTGTCAAATAAAGGTTGCCTGTAACTCGTCCAAGTACCATCGCAAGCATTGCAGCAATCGCGCCCATCAAGTGGTACCCGAATATAGTGACTGACAGAATCACTGCGGTCGCTGCGATTTCTAGTACGGTCGCTCCAGTCAATGGCCGTGTTAGTCGTGAATGCACCAGAATGGCTCTCTGAAAAGACATCAGTACACTAAGTGCCGGCAAAATTGCCGCGATACGCGCCGGTGCAAGTGCCAATTCAGCAAGCTTCGGGGATAATCCGGAGACGGTTTGGAACCAGGCATTAGCTAACGGCGTGAAGACGATGAGACTGAGTATCGCCGACGTGGAAACGCCTATGATGATGGCAAAGTTGGCAATCCGGTCGTAGTTTTCGGCACGATCGCCCATCAATGCGATCGTCACCTCTTGATACGACAACCCTACCGCGCGGAACATGAACACTAGCCCGTGAACCACGGGGAGGACGGCGAGCGATTCCAGCGCGAGGCGGCTGCGCACGACGAAGAACGTCAGCATGGGGTGTAGCGCCATTGCCAAGATCGACATCGTTGCTAGTGGGAAATAAAAGGTGGTGATCCTGGCCAGCGTCAGCTCTTGTGATTGCTTGGTTTCGTGGTGGCCACCAAGCAGTTCGGCGACGATCCCGGCTGCCATCAGGCGGCTAGCGATGGCCTCTGCCACGACACCTGTGGAGAGGGCTAAAGCTCCCACCTGCGCCCCAGAAAAATTGAGGAAGTTCGCCCCAATCCCAGCTGACAAGGCCATGAAGGTCATCCGTACTACCGTTCCGTAAGCGACCCGACGGGTCATGTTGTGTCGTACGAGCGTTCCTTGCAGGAACCGTCGGTAACCGATTGCCGCCGGCCATGGCAGCAACAACACCATTGCACCGTAGGTCAGCTGGGCGACATCGTTTGGTAGGTTCAGCAATGTCCCCGTGAGGAAACGAAACACGGGGGGTATCAAGACCAATACCATCACAACGGTCAACAGAATGTTTAGGGTGTAAGTAAAACGCCTTAGGGCCACATAGCTAGTTTTGTCGCGAACCATCGCCGTCGCAGCGCTCAACAGCATGATCACCGGGGATTCGATGATTAGGGCGAAGGCAACCGAAACACCCCACGCTGCTAGATTCTCGGTGGGTCCGGGGAGTCGTGCGATGATGGCACCGAGAAATGGTGCCTCGATGGCCATCATTAGCCAGGTTCCAGCGAGTGGCGCCCAGAATTTTAAAATTCGCCCGTAGGTCAAGGGCCCTTGGTCAATTTGTTTGGCCATCAATCGTTGGATACACGGCGGGTGTTGTCGGGGTGCTGTTCCCGTCTGGAGGTATTGGTCAGGAAATGTGGTCGAGCACCGCCTGGAACTCGGCCCAATCGAAGGCGCGGAGCGTCTCGATTCTTACGTTGCCGTTGGTTCCTAGCGACAGCAGAACCGCGGCCGCGGTCTCGTCGTCTGGCGCCTCGATGATAAGAACACCGTCATGATGACCCAGTGTCCAATACATGTCCTTCACACGGGCGCCTGCCTTCTCGGCAACCTCCAAGAACATATCGGCGCGATGCGGCGAGTCCTTCAAATTTTGGATGCCTTGGTCGGTGAAGTTCAGCAACGTGACGAAGGTGTGCATGGCGGTTCTCCCTGATCGTTAACGCCTTTTCGCCAGTGTAAGGCAACGGATTCGATCCTGCTCCCATATACGAGAACTGGGACTTCCTGCCGACTTATTCGATGATTGCGTTGTCTGTTCAAGCGTAGCGCCTTGATTGCGCTGGCATTACTACTTGTCGGCCTTCGGCATGTCACTGCTGTCATGCGCCTCGTGCTCTTCATCCTTGGCAGGTGGCGGCGGAGGAGTCACTGGGGTCTGGCGTTTGTCCTCGACAATGTTGCCATCGAGGACCCGTACCACACGGTGTGCGTAGCGGGCGATGGCATCTTCATGAGTGACAATAATGATTGTCTGGCCTGCTTTATGGAGTCCCACAAAGAGGTTCATGATCTCATATGAAGTTCGCGAGTCGAGGTTCCCAGTGGGCTCGTCTGCGAGCACGATGGCTGGGTTATTGACTAGCGCCCGGGCCACAGCCACCCTTTGGCGCTCACCGCCCGATAGTTCATTGGGGCGGTGGTCCCAACGGTGACCTAGATTGACGCGCTCAAGCGCATTCATTGCCCTCTCGTGCCGCTTGCGCGATGACATGCCAGCGTAAATAAGTGGCAGCTCAACATTATGCAGCGCCGTTGCCCGGGCTAGAAGGTTGAACGTCTGGAAGACGAAACCGATTTCCTGATTGCGGACTGCAGCGAGTTCATCGTCGTCAAGATTAGCGCTCTCGGTCTGGTTTAGTCGGTACGAGCCGAACGAAGGCGTGTCCAAGCAGCCTAGGAGGTTCATGAGAGTCGACTTGCCAGAGCCCGACGGTCCCATGATGGCGACGAACTCGTTGCGCATCACCTGCAGGTCCACGTCCCTTAGAGCGTGCACTTCGAGCTTGCCAGAAACGTATGTCTTCCCGAGCCCTTTGCAATCGATGATCACAGGTTGGCTGGAGGCCGTTTGGCCCGATTCGGCAACAGCCTGTTCGCTC
>CEUD01124472.1_pt1 | contig 11025 bp, 11 predicted proteins | sample 356481 | NCBI WGS metagenome assembly CEUD01 (sample SAMEA2623314, study PRJEB7988) | marine metagenome | isolation source: saline water (ENVO:00002010), including | reverse complement strand
AAAAGAAGCGAATTAATAAGTCACCAGTCGAAAGTAAAAGGAATAAAGAAGTCACTTGGGTAACTCCAAAGTTCTATGCTCAAATTAAGTATACAGAGTTAACCAGCTCTTTAAAATTGCGACACCCAGTATTCTTAGGACTCAGGGAAGACAAGTTTTTTCAATACCCTAACTATAGCAATGATGAGCTAAAGACCTTTCTTACATCACCAAATAAAATACTTTACCCAAGGCATAAAATCACTAAGTTTGATATCGCAAGCTACTACAATGAAGTCTACCCCCTAATGCGGCAACATTTAATTGGAAGAGTTTTAAATCTGTATCGATGTCCAAAAGGAGTTGGCAACAACTGCTTCTTCAACAGACATAGAGGAAGTATGAAAAACTTAGTACCTATCCAAGTGAAGAATCAAAATAATTTTACAGTGTACGACTTGAAGGGTCTCATCTACCTTGTGCGGTATAATGCCCTAGAGATTCATACCTGGAACTGTTCAAAAGAAAATGATTTCGCTCCAAAGGAGATTGTTTTTGATTTGGATCCAGCAGTCAGTCTAAGCTCACAAATGGTTATCGAAGCTGCATTTGAGATTCGTGAAATCTTGAAAAGACTTGAACTAGATTCTTTCCCTAAAGTTACGGGGGGTAAAGGCATTCACCTACATGTTCCGCTATCAGCAGCATATTCCCAACCCCAAGTGTATGACATTTCAAAGTCCATTTCATTGTTGATAGAAGAGCAAAGACCACAACTCTATACAACAACCTCCCGTCTAAAAGATAGAAAATCCAAAATTTTTATTGATTATCTTAGAAATAACTTTGGTTCTAGCTATATCTGTCCTTTTTCCACAAGGGCAAATGAAAACGCTACAGTTGCATTTCCAGTCAGTTGGCAGGAGCTCAACAAGTATGATCTCAAGGACCCGCTAACCCTAATGAAGCTTATCAGTAAGGCCCCAGTCAAACACCCCTGGAGGGATTACTGGGGCCTTGATCAAAGAATTAAGATTTACAAGTAACCCCTACATTCCAGGACTAGCTTCGTGTGGCCCTTCGCCGGAGTCTAAATGGTGTGGAAACTCCAACGTTTCTTTGAAAAAGATAAGGTGTCGTTTTTCGTCAGCGAAATTTCTTTCTATAATTCTCATACACTCTTCATCGTGGTTAAGCTCTTTTATTGCTTCAAAATAGTGTTTGTTGGTAAACTCACCTATTTGGCGCATTGCTTTAAGTGCCTGCTCATCACCTACCGAGCTTCTTAGTGCAGTAAGTCCTTCTATAAGAATGCCTTTAACGTCTTTTTTCCGAGCGGGAAGTTCACCCCCCTTGGCCTTAATCAATCTTTCTAAATCATCCAAATGGCGGTCATGTTCTAACTTGAACTCTTTAAGCTTATCCCGAATTTTATAGTTTTCGATTCTATCAATTGCTTCCTTATATGCGTGAATTGCATCAACATCTACTTGATGAAGTTTATTCAACCTTTTTAAGCCTTTATCTTTCATTTGCTCCCCCTTTATTTCTTTTTATTTAAGTTGCAAAAAAAGCGCCTTTAAAAATTTAATAATTCAATGTTAAGCATTTTAAAAATCAATCTAACCTCGATGTTTTACACTCTAGGTTAATGGGTCTTTTTCCTATAAGATTGTATTGGTTTAACTTTTTAATAATGAGAGTAGATTATGATTGAGCAAAAGCTAAATGAAGTTTTAAAGTTCTGGTTTAAGGAATTAGGGCCAACAAAGTGGTTTGAAAAAAATGAATCCATAGATTTGGAAATAAAAAAACGTTTCTTACCAATCCTTGATGTTGCAAAGAAGGTGGAGCTTTACTCCTGGAGACATACACCAGAAGGACGACTTGCAGAAATTATTGTACTAGATCAATTCTCACGAAATATTTATAGAAATGATAAAAGATCATTTGATGTAGACAACCTGGCCCTATGTTTGGCTCAAGAAGCGATATATCAAAAGGCCGACCAAGAACTTTCTCCGGATAAGAAGGCCTTTCTATACATGCCATTCATGCACAGTGAGTCCCTTGCAATCCAAGGTCTTTCATTGAATCTTTATAAGCAGAAAGGCCTTGAAAATAATTTTGAGTTTGCTAAAAGACATTTTGAAATAATTGAAAGGTTTGGGAGGTTTCCACATCGAAATTCAATACTTGGAAGATTAAGCACAAAAGAGGAACTGGACTTCTTAAAAACCCCGAACTCCTCCTTTTGACATGATTTTTGCATATAAATACACTTACGGAGGTAAGGATGAAAAGTAAGAAAAAGAAAAAAGATAAAAAAGAGAAACTAAACAAAAAGAATCAAGATAAAAAGCACCTCGATGAGCTTCTAGATGAGGGAATAGATGAAAGCTTTCCTGCAAGTGACCCAGTCGCTGTTACTAGAAGGAGAAACTAGTTTAAGGATTACTGTATATTCATTCCGCTTGATAGGTCAGCGATTTTATCGCTGACACGGCGATAGAAATTGTATCTTCCAAAAATCCTTGCAAGAATGATTTGATCAATAATTCTTAGTAATGGAAGACCAAAGATTAGAACTAGAAATACGCCTCCAAGAATGTACAACACATTCAGAGTGCCGGACGCATCATCGATGAAAAACATATTCTGGGTGTTCATGCCAAAGAAGCCAACAATAATGTTCAGTGGTAGAAAAATACCTGAAATTATCGCTAGAAAGTAAATATTTCCATTCAACTTATCGGTTCGAAGTGAATCATAATAGTGCCTTAAACTGTCAAGTTTTCCAATTTGATAGGAGCAGTTTCGAGCATTAAATTCCATGTATTCAATCAAATCAACAAACTCTGACTTTTCGGACCCAAGAGTTTTAGAGTTTGCTTTTACGAAGTCCCTTAGAACAGAACTGCCTCTAACAAGGTTTCTTTCAATTTTATTAACATCTTTTTTCAAATTAAACCAAAGGTCCATGAAGTATCTTGGTGGGCGTCGTTCGTAAAACTTATCCTCAAGAGCTTCGATTTCATCCACATATTCAGCAAGAACATCGGAAACATAATCGGCCATGGACTCTATTGATTCAAGCATCCCCTGCATATCAACATTTTTTGCAGTATTAATTTCAGCGTTCTTAATTTCAAAGATTTCTTTCTCACCAACTACAAAACTAATAGGAGAACTTTCAACTCCATCCTCTGTAAGTGTAATGAGTTTTATTGTTAGTACCTGGTAGGATTTCTCCTTAACAAAGACTGATGATGACTTTTCATCAATCAGGTTCTCCATATGAGTTTCGCTTAACCAAGAGTGAATTTCAGCTTCAATACTATCCATTATTAAGATTCTATAACACGTTTTCTAAATTGACGACTCATTAAGTAGGCAGAAAATGTTGCCAAACAGGCACAGAGGGCCAATATTTGAAAGACCTGCCCCCAACCTAACTGATCGCTAATAATTCCTGCACCCCATACTGCCAATGCTCCTCCTATATAACCCAAGAAATCGATCATACCTGAAGCACTACCTGCTGCGTTTGGGCCAGCGATATCTAGTGTGAGAGCACCACTGCTCATGGAGTACGGGCCCAAAAGAAAAAATCCAGAGAGACCCAGTAAAACAACAATCAAGTTATTCATTCCACCAATTTGAACACAGTATGAGATTGAAAGAAGGGAGACAACAAGCCCTGTCAACATAATCCACATTGGCCTTGCCCTATCACCACCCTTAGCATAATTATCAGTATACCATCCCAGAAGAATAGTTCCCAAACTACCAAGAAAAGGAAATAGTGCGGATTTTAAAATTGCACCACCTGAATCCATTCCTAAATCTACTAGAAGTTTTGGTGTCCAAAAGAAGAATATGGATCTTAAAAAGGTCGTAAAAAAACTGAAAATTAAAACTTGTCTAAATATAGGTAGGGAAAGAAGCCCTTTAACAATTTTTATGGGATGTGCCTTAAGTTTCTCCTCACCCTCTTCCTTAGTAACAATTGCTTGTTTGTCACCTTCTCCATGTCCAAAATTTGTATCAGGAATAACATCTCTTGGGGACTCTTTGCAGGCAAAATAACTCCATATAAAGATCAGAAAAAGAACCATTGGTGGGTAAATAAAAATCCCCTTCCAGCCGACGCCTTGTGCCACAAGAAGGCCTGCAAATAGCGTGGCAATAACCCCACCAAACTGAAAATTAAGGCTTATAAAACCCATGATCGTGCCATTTCTTTCTGGCTCATACCAGTGACCAATAATTTTTACAAGTGCCCCCCACCCCATTGATAGAAAGTAACGACACAAGCACCAGACCACAATAAAATATGGCAGACTCTCTCCGAATGAGAAGGCAATATTACAAACCATCGCACCTACCATTCCGGTCAAAAAGATTTTTTTCCCGCCTAGTTTATCGGCTAATGGGCCGTTTATAAACTTACCGGCCGCATAGGCAAGTTCTGAATAAAAAGCGATAAGACCTAATTGGCTATTGGTGTAACCGAAGACTTCTTCCATTAGCGGAAATGCAGCTGATAGATTCTTTCTACACAAATAGTACCCAATATATCCAATTAAACAGACCCAAAAGGCGTTTGTTCTCCATTTCTTTAAGAGAATTAATTCTTGTGCATTAGGAGACCTTAAACTTGTGGACATCGACACTACCTAGTTTATAATTTTATATATATTAAAATGGTAACTCATGCGGGGATTAAAATGAAGCTTCTATTACAATGCACTGCAATCTTATTTTTGGCATCTTGCTCAACAGGAACAAAAAAAGAGATAATAGCTCACAGATCAGCATCAGGATATTTACCAGAGCACACTCTTGAGGCTGCTTCAATGGCATATGCATGGAACGTGGACTTTATAGAGCCTGATGTTGTTATGACAAAAGATGACCACCTTGTAATCCTGCACGATCATCACTTAGATACTACGACTAATGTGGCACAAGTGTTTCCTAAAAGGTCCAGAGAGGACGGTAGGTACTATGCTATTGATTTCACACTTAAAGAGCTAAAAAAGCTTAGAGTTCATGAACGTATAGACTTGAACACAAAGAAAAAGGTTTTTCCCAATCGATTTGAGCTAAACAAGTCAAAATTTGAAATCCCCACAATGGTTGAGTTTATTGAATTAGTTCAGGGACTTAACAAAACAACAGGTTCTAATATCGGAATCTATCCAGAAATAAAAAAACCAGAATTTCACCTTTCAGAGGGAAAAGATATAACTAAAGCTCTAATTACACTATTAAGAAAATACAACTACGAAGAGTCAGGAAACATTTACATACAGTCGTTCTGGCCAAATACACTAAAGCGTCTAAGAAATGAATTTAAAACCTCAATTCCTTTAGTTCAATTAATTGCCAGTAATTCCTGGAATGAGTCTAGTGCAGATTATGAGAAGATGTTAACTGATGAGGGATTAAGAGAGATTTCAACTTACGCCAATGCTATAGGTCCTTGGCTGAGCCAACTTTATAAAAAAGAGAATGGAAAACTTAGCGTTAATAGTGTTGTCCAAGTGGCACATATAAATGGATTAAAAGTACATCCTTACACACATAGACTTGAACAAATTCCAGAGGACATGAGTAACGAAGAGTTCTTGGATTTTATTTTTAATGATTTAAAAGTCGACGGTCTTTTTTCAGATTACGCCGACTTGGTTAAAAATCACCTTAGAAACTAATCATCCATTGATCCACAATGTGGCATACTTGGGTCATAAGGATTCATAACTTTTTTATACTTTGATTTGCTTTGGATCCATTTTTTATTAACCATAGGGCATGAAAAGGCAGCATACTTACCTCCTAGGTCGTAAGTATTCTTAATTTTTATGAGTTCCACTGAAATTAGATGGTAGGCCTTATTGTTATCCTCTCTGGTTTTATCGTCATCTATACCGTCTAAAAGCTCTTTAGACTGTTTTAGAAGTTTTGCTATTTCAGGGTCCTTAATCTCCTCGATCGCATCTTCCATATCATCTGCTGCGTCTTCAACTCTATCCGCATTATAATTGAAAAAAGCTTCGTGTAGCGTTACGTTTTTCTCCATGACTTGAATGAGTTGCTTTTGCACTTTTTTATCTAAAGTTTTTTTCTTGGTACTGGCGGCCAGGACACTGCCACATAAAAGCATAACAATTAAAAGGTTTTTCATTACATCTCCTTAAAGAATCTTGTTGAATTGAATGTTTGAAAGTAATGAATATAATATATAAAATATAAAGGAATTGGTAAATCTATTACCACCAACGTATGACTAATGAGCGTAATTGTGAAACTTAGGCAGCTTTCATAATGGCCAGCAATATTTTATCTTTAGGCATCTGTTTCCTATTAGCAACGACAACCTGCCCCCCAGCTTCCATGACTTTTTCACTTATTGAGTCCAACAAGTCATCATCTTCATAATTTGTTTGTTTATTGATACGATTTACTTGATTTTTATAAGCATCGAATCGACCCCAAAGCTTATCCTCACTTGAGATTATAAGCTTCTTTATTTTACCTTCTTTTGCGGCGCTTATTATCGCTTCAACGTCACTTTCCGCCCTTCCATTCATCAGGGCTACATTGTACTCCATTAAAGCTTTTTCGATCTTCAAAACCCCCGAGCGTCTAATTCTCTCCACAAGCGTTTGCCATAGCTTAGAGTAATCACCACTATACAAACTTCTATCAACTACACTTTTATTGAGATTTTTGAGTTTAGAACTTTTCAAAAATTCTTGTGCTTTATCAAGGTTGCCGGCCACAAAGGTTACTGCCTCTTCCGCATCAGTAGAGTTTTGTATGATCTCTTGATCCAGCTCTGACGTACTAGGGCTGTTTTTGAGAGTTTTTATTGATCTAAAGCCCTGGATGTCACCGCCAAAGAATTCAACACCTTGCCTTGAGAATTCGAAGCAAAAGAATTCTTGTTCTTTCTGTAGCCACTCTAGAAGGGGTTTGACATTGAAGTGATTGGAGACAAAGACTTGTGGCTCTACAGATATTGGCAGCCCTAAAATCTTAAAACTATTTTTGGACCTAAAAAGAGCTATGGAACAGTTAAAACTTTCGGCTTCTCTCTTAGTTATGGAGGCTAAAGGCCTTATAAAACTCTCCACCTCTCCAGTACTGAACACATCCCTTAAGAGGTCGCTAGCTTGAACAACAAGATCTTTGATATTATCGCACTTCTCCTTGGTAGTGCCCGGAGGGACGTATATTGATACGCATACGTCGTCATGGACATGTAACAGCTCTTCACGGATCATCTTTTCAAGTTGTTTCATAAAGACTCCTTCCTTATTAGAATTTAATTCTTTTTGAGCAATTATAAAATTGAAAAGTATCGATGTTTTGCCACGCTAAAAGCGAATTGCTTGGCCTTTCTCCCTACATGTAAATACCCAAATGCTTGGCCTGACTAACTGTATCATTTTGCTGATCAATTAATCTTGGTGGAGCACTAAAATCCCTTAGCTCCACTGCTTTAATCCCGCAATTTTTATAGGCAAGCCCTTTATTCCAGACTCCACTAAGTGCCAACTCAGCTGCCTTAGAACCGAGCTCCATTGAAAATAATTTATCAAAAATCTCAGGAGGTTCACTTCTTTGAAGATGTCCTAAAATTACATTTCTACACTCAATTGAAAGCTCTTCTTCCAATGCTTGAGCTAGTATTTCAGAAATTCCACCGAGCCTTTCTTTTTCAGGTGCTCCCTCAACAATCCTCTTCACAGAGGTTTTACCGTTATATTTCACCCCCTCAGAAGCACAGATAACTAGACCGCGCTTTCCCTTAGAAAGTTTATTTTTACAGTGGGAAATTAGTGTTTTAAGGTCAAGTTCCCTTTCAGGAATTAGTATGGCATCACTGTAGCCAGCTCTACCGCCATTTAGGGCGAGCCAACCTGCAGTCCTTCCCATTGTCTCCAAAATTATCACTCTCTTATGGGCGTTGGCCGAATGCTTTAAAGTTCCGATGGACCTACTGATTAAGGAGCACGCAGTGTAGTGACCGAAAGTCATATCAGTGCCGGCCAAATCATTATCGATTGTTTTAGGAATGCCTAAAATATTTACTTTATCTGCAATTTCTCCAAGTGCCTTGAATGTTCCATCCCCACCTGCTGCAATTAGGCCATCCAGGCCTAGTTGATTAAATCTTTCAACGAACTCCTCTGCATCATCGCCAATGCCACGTTTATTAGATGTACCCAAAATGGTACCAGCAGCCTGATAGGCACCATCGACACTGAGGCTATCTAGTGGAATCGTATTGGAGTTGAAAACACCCTCAAAGCCATCCATAATTCCAATAACATCGGCTCCATTTTTGTTCAAAAACTTGGTTGCCGATTCAATAACTCCATTTAAACCTGGAGCGTCTCCCCCACCAGTTAAGATTCCAACTTTCATAGAGCTCCTTTTCTACAATTTTAACATTTTTTCAAAATTAATACTCTTGACAAATTTTAGACTGAAATTATTTTTAGTCAAAGACCTGCCGAACTAACGGGGGGATAGAACGAGGAGGTATTGTGAATTCTTTTAGTTACACTGAAGACTCAAAGTTTTATGATATTGAAACTCATGGGGTTACCATTTCCAGTGCAATGCATTCAAAAATAAAGAAAAAACTTGAGAGGCTGATTGAGCAGTCACCCTCCAGAGCATTTGCAACTCTTGAAATTTCGACTAAAAATAACGAGCTGTTTGGCACTCTAAAAATAGAATCATTTAAAAGAAATTTTGCCGTAGAGTATAAGCACTCAAATTTAGATGGACTTATATCTGGCTTAGAAAAGTCACTAACACTGCAACTTAAAGAGTGGAAAAAAACTAGGTTTCTCGACTTAGATTATAATGATCAGGGTATATTTTCAAAACCAACTGTCTGCTGAGAAGTTATAGGGATGAAGGATAGAAGTCCTTCTCCCTTCCTTTCAGCATTGGTTGCCAATATTCTAGATCATCTATCGGTTCAATAGCTGATGTTTTATCAACATAAATAATCCAATCATATCTACTTGAAAGATTGGATTCAAAGTAATGTGAATTGCGCTCAGTTTCTGGTCTATATATTACCCCAACTGCTCTTTCAAGCATTGGTCTTTCAATTTCTTTCAAAGTATCGCTTCCCAACATGAAGTCACCTCCAATTCTATGAAATAAATCCTCATAGGAGCCTTTAATTGGTTCATTTAGATGAAAATAGTGTCCAGGTTCATCCCAGTTATGGGCTGCTGTCACACTTCCCTCACTGGTAAAAAGCCCAACACAAAAAGACATATCTTTATAGTGATCAGCAACCAACTCACCAAGAGTCGTTTCACCAAGTGAAGTCCTATGCCCACTTTCTGCCCTACCGACATGAGAGTTATGGGCCCAAACAATGATCTTTCCGGTTTCCTCAGATGAAATCCACTCATCTATTGACTTTAGAGTTTCAAACATATGCTTATCTCGAATATTCCATGTGCTTACTCCCGGATTAAAAAGGTTGCGGTAGTAAGACTCAGCAGCTACGACGGCCTGAGCATTTTGTTCCACATGCAGATACTCTTCCTTATCTGACAGGTCATTCAATCTATTAAAAAACTCTTCTCTTACTAGCTGCAACTCTTTTACAACCTGATCTTGGCAACTTTTGTGTTTTTTTAAAGCAACCCTCCTGCCATAGTTGGCAGCATCACTCAAAGAGGTTTGAAAGCAACTATAAAGATCCCTGGTCTCTTCATATAAATCAGGAAACTTTTCTTTTGTAATTTCAAGTATCGCACGAATCGAATTCTTCATGCCATATAAGTCAAGACCGTAAAAACCGACTTTATTTTCTCGATCTCTATTGGTATCTTTCAGCCACTCAATGAAGTTTGTCACAATCTGATTACGCCACATCCAGAGAGGAAATCTCTCCATATCAGACATACTTTCTATGGCTGTATTATCCCTCCCCAAACCTTTAACAAATTGATTAACTCTAAAAACATCAGGCCAGTCCCCCTCTATCGCAACAGCATTAAACCCGTAATCCTCTATCAATTTTTTAGTTATTTTAGACCTTAGTGAATAAAACTCATGAGTTCCGTGAGTTGACTCACCGATTAGTACAATTTTTCTGTTCTTTATCTCATCCAATAGGTTGTCAAAATCAGGAGATTTAACATTTAAAGATATCCTTTCATTTTTTAAATCATTTACGCCTAACAAAAATCACCTCGATGTTAAAGATTAAGGCCACAACGTAATTGCAAGCGGGAAACCACCTTGGCCTAAATTTCGCATTAATCTATACTGGAGGAAGCTATGAAAGAAGTAAAAATAGTGGAGCATGACACCCAAGTAAATGGCGATTTATATAATGTAGATAGTTCTCTTGGACTGGTGATTATACCTTGTACCGACAAGAATGGTAGAAGGAGCAATCGAGTTAAAAAGCTCATAAACTATTTCAATGATAATGAAGTCGCGGTACTCACACTTGATCTAGTTTCCGAAGAAGAGTCTAAAAAAAAGGAATTTAGGTATAATGTTAAGCTCCTGTCTTTAAGGCTTGAGGTTGCATTAGATTGGACCCATAGACATAGACTTCTAAGAGAACTACCAATAGGTATCCTTGCATTTAACACCGCGGCAGCTGCAGCAATGGAGGCTGCTGCCCACACAACTTTAACCATAAACGCAGTCGTTGCATGTTCAGGTCGAATTGACATGGTTGAGAAATACCTTCCATTCGTAGAAGCTCCATGTCTATTAATTGTTAGCAACAAAGACCAACTGGCCCTTCAGGCCAATAAAAAAATGATAATAAATCTATCCAAGGCAAGGTTACACAACCTAGAATCAGATGAGCTTGAAGAAGAGACTGAAAGGGAATCTTTGCGTTGGTTTAAAAGATATTTCACACAAAAAATTTATGAAAGCAGAAAGGATGAGTACAAGAGCGAGAATATAAGGCTTCCATTCTATGACCGTTTTGAAGCAAGCCATTTCTTATCATGGCGCTTACAAAAATTTAAGGAT
>CEUD01342309.1_pt1 | contig 11035 bp, 9 predicted proteins | sample 356481 | NCBI WGS metagenome assembly CEUD01 (sample SAMEA2623314, study PRJEB7988) | marine metagenome | isolation source: saline water (ENVO:00002010), including | reverse complement strand
AAAATGAGAGAAGATATTAATAATTATTTTGGGGAGATAGAACATAATGTTGCTGCTGCATATAAGGTAGCAAATAAAGCAAGAAAGCGAGGGTATGACCCAGAAGAACAAGTGTGCATACCTTTAACCAAAAACATGGCCGAGAGAGTAGAGGGAATGATTGGCGCTTTAATACCAAATATAATAAATTCTGGGTTATCAAAGAGGATACAAGAACTAGAAAAAAAGTATGGTAAATTAGACTGGAGAGTAGCTCTTTCTATATCCTTGGAAGTTGTCAATGAAAAGTTCTGTAAATTTGAAGACAAAATAAAAGCAATGGAAGCAGGCATAAGGGTGGGCTTAGCATACTTAACTCTTGGGGTGGTTTCAAGTCCTTTAGAGGGGTTTGTTGAATTAAAATTAAAGAAGAGGAGGGATGGAAAAGAATATTTCTGTTTGATGTATTCCGGGCCTATAAGAAGTGCTGGCGGGACAGCTGGAGCTCTTTCTGTGGTTATAGCAGACTACATAAGAAAAAAAATGGGCTATGATGTGTACGATGCCACAGAAAAGGAAATAAGGAGGATGGTAACTGAGCTTCACGATTATCATGAGAGGGTTACAAATTTACAATATTTGCCTAGTGAGAAAGAAATAAGGTTTATTGTCAAAAATTTGCCAGTACAGGTAGATGGAGACTCTTCCGAGAACATAGAAGTTTCTAATTACAAGGATTTAGACAGAATCGAAACAAATAAAATAAGAAGCGGGCCGTGCCTTGTACTGGGGGAATGTGTAGCACAAAAAGCTTCAAAACTCTGGGACACCCTATCTAGGTGGTCAAAAGATTTTGATATGGCGCATTGGTCTTTTTTTGGCGAATTTGTCTCTTTACAGAAAAATGCCAAAGCAAAAAACAAACAAAGTAAAAACAAAATACTGCCAGTATACACTTTTATAGAAGATTTGGTAGCAGGAAGACCTGTTTTGTCGCATCCTCTAGCAGCTGGGGGCTTTAGATTAAGATACGGGAGAGGCAGAATTTCTGGCTATTCATCAACATCAATACATCCATCTACCATGCATATATTAAAAAAATATCTGGCAACAGGAACACAACTCAAACTAGAGAGGCCCGGGAAAGCAACAGCAATAACTGTTTGTGACAGTATTGAAGGGCCTATTGTAAAATTACAAGACGACAGTGTTTTAAGGCTGGATGATGAAAAGATTGCAAAAAAGGTAGTAAATGATATAAAAGAGATATTATTTTTAGGGGATATTCTAATAAGTTATGGAGACTTCTACAACAGGGCCCATACATTACTGCCCCCAGGCTATTGTGAGGAGTGGTGGATTTTAGAAGTTGAGCGTGCAGTCGTTAACACATTTGGAACTTTAGACGTTGAAAAATTAGCATCTCTAGTGGAAATTGAAAAAATCTTTTTGGAAAAATTATTCAAAGATCCTGTAGATACCAGGGTAACTGCAAAAACAGCATTTGCAATATCAAGGAAACTAAATACACCATTACATCCAAAATACACATATCACTGGAAACTAATATCTGCAGAGAATTTTTTTGATTTATTAAATTATATTGCTGATTCGAGAATAACCTCTACAGAAGAGGAGGTAACAAAAATAATAATTAAATATGATGAACATTTAAAATCAATTCTTGACAAGTTAGGCATTCCACATTTGGTTACAAATAAAGAATTTATAGTTATAGAAGATGATAATGCTCACACAATTTCTGAAATCTTTAACTTAAATAGGCGTACAGAAAAAAATATAATTGAAATAGACCAAGAAACAAATAAAAATCCTGATGTCCTTTCACTTGTAAATAAAATTTCTGATGTAAAAATAAGGGATAAATCTGGCATCTTTATAGGTGCTAGGATGGGCAGGCCAGAGAAGGCTAAAATGAGAAAATTAACAGGGAGCCCGCATGTACTGTTTCCTATTGGTGAAGAAGGAGGCAGATTAAGGTCTTTCCAAAGCACTTTTGAGAGCAATAAGATAACAGCAGAATTCCCAATCTTTTATTGTGAAAAGTGCAACAAAAAAACGATCTTTAGTATATGCGAGGTATGCGACAGTAAAACAAAAAAAAGATATTATTGCAATACCTGTGGTTTGATAGATAAAGAAGAATGTAGACACGGGTGTGCAGCTACTTATACAAAACAGACAATAAATATTAAAGAGTATTTTGATGGATATTTAAAAAAACTCAATATTAAGACATATCCAGATCTTATAAAAGGTGTTAGGGGGACCGCGAATAAAAATCATATACCAGAACATTTCATAAAAGGTGTTTTTAGGGCAAGGTACGATCTATGCGTTAATAAAGAGGGCACAATAAGGTATGATATGACTCAACTTCCTATAACACACTTTAAGCCTAAGGAAATAAATGCGCCTGTTGAAAAGCTTAGGCAGCTGGGTTATAAAGAGGATGTTTTTGGTGCTGAGCTTGTAAATGAGTACCAGATACTCGAGCTTATGCCACAAGACGTAATATTGCCTGCATGCAATGAAAGCCCAGAATTAGGAGCAGATAAAATTCTTCTCAAAGCTTCTTTTTTTGTTGATGATATGTTAAAAGAGCTCTACAAGCTTGACAAATTCTATAATATGGAATCAGAAAAAGACCTGCTAGGAACATTAGTTGTAGTACTTGCTCCACATACATCCGCAGCAGTTGTAGGCAGAATCATAGGGTTTTCAAAAACCCAAGGATTGTTTGCACACCCTATGCTTCACGCAGCCACTAGAAGAGACTGCGACGGCGATGAAGCTTCTGTAACACTACTTATGGATGTGATGTTAAATTTCTCTAAGCAATACCTTCCTGATAAAAGAGGGTCCACACAAGATGCGCCATTAGTTTTAACATCTAAACTTATACCTGCCGAAGTTGATGATATGGCCTTTGATTTGGATATAGCCTGGAAATATCCTCTAGAGTTTTATGAAGCGTGCATGAACTTTAAACAACCACGAGAAGTTGAAATCGAGCAGTTTGGCAAGAGGCTGGAGACAAATGACCAATATCATAATTTCGGTTTTACACATAATGTTTCTGATATGAACATAGGTGCAGTATGTTCTGCATATAAAATAATCCCTTCTATGGAAGATAAACTTAAAGGGCAAATGGAACTAGCGGATAAGATAAGGGCTGTTGATGAGTTGGATGTGGCCAGGTTAGTAATAGAAAAACACCTTATTAGAGATATAAAAGGGAACTTAAGAAAATTCTCAATACAACAGTTTAGATGCAGCACATGCAATGAAAAATACAGAAGACCGCCTCTTATTGGGAAATGTCTAAAATGTGACGGAAAAATCATCTTTACAATATCTGAGGGTTCTATAGTAAAATATCTCGAGCCTGCAATATCTCTAGCGGATAAATATAACTTGCCCTTATATTTGAAACAAAGCCTTGAGCTTACTAAAAGGGGAGTAGAAAGCCTGTTTGGCAAGGAAAAGGAAAAACAGGAAGGGCTTGGTAGATGGTTTGGGTAAAGTATTAAATTATAACCTTACCTTAGATTTTATAGTATGCCTTGCTCCACATGCAGTGCACTTCAGAAAACTGAAGTTTCCTTCTTTTTCTATTTTTGTATCTGGTTTGCCGCATTCGTAACAGAATACATAAGAATTAGCATACTGTTTTATCTTTTCATTAATCCTAGATGCAGGGACTTTGGTTCCCATTATAACGCTTCCACTTTTTTTTATTTCTCCAGGTGTTGCCAATTCTCTTAATATGAACTTTAGCATGTTTTCAGGATTTCTGCCAAGGATGTTAGCTATTTGCAAAAAATTACTTATTACTGTCCTATTGCCTTGTATATGGCCATTTACCTTGGGTATCTCAAATCTTTCTTTCTGAAAAACATGTTCTGGCAGTTCTTTCCTTACCTTCTCTAAAAGCTTTTTATATTCTTCCATGTTCATGGGTATTTCTTGTTCATATTTAAACTTAATTATTGATTAGAGCATATTAAAAAAGTATATAAATAAGGCATATTTTAGACAAGGTATGGTATTAGAATCCTTACTTAACCCTTTAAAGGCTGAAAAGAAGCCTTGGGAGATGTTTTTTATAGGGTTTCTTTATTCTTCTATTGCTATAGTTCTGTCTTTGTGGATTTTTAAAGACCAGGCAAGCGTAGTAATGGTTTTTTTTACAGTTATGGCCTGCCTTCCCATAGTTTATAACACAATGAGACTTGAAGAAAGTAAAGATTTAGAAATATCTGAAGAAATAACCCTTCTGAAAGAGCATAATAAAGCAATTGTTTTCTTGATGTTTCTTTTTTTGGGTATGACTGTGTCTTTTGTAGTCTGGTATGTTTTTCTACCTTCCGGGACTATAGGTATGGTTTTTGGCATGCAAACTACTACGATAGAAGCGATTAACAATCAGGTATCCGGCAATGCCTACCAACAATTTTCTACTTTCTCCAAAATACTTCTTAATAATATCAAGGTCCTGGCATTTGCAATATTATTTGCGTTTATTTACGGGGCCGGGGCAATTTTTATTTTGACATGGAATGCAAGTGTTATAGGCGCTGCTATAGGGTCTTTTATTAGGTCAAATATAGGTGATTATGCAGGGGCTATAGGCCTTTATCAAATTTCAGATTACTTTAGTCTTGCATCCATTGGGCTGCTAAGATATTCATTGCACGGCATCCCGGAAATACTAGGTTATATTGTTGGGGGTTTAGCTGGAGGTATAATTTCTGTGGCGATAATAAAAAAACATTACAAAGATGAAAAGTTTTCACACATAATTTTTGATATTTCCGAATTGCTGATAATATCACTATTATTCTTGTTGTTGGCAGCCGCTTTAGAAGTTTGGGTAACCCCAATCTTATTCTAAAACCTTTAATTTTCCAGGCTTAACCTCAAAAATATCTCCTTCCTTTAGAAGAGCATCAATCCTCTTATCTATGTCTCCAATATCTCTTGATGAGAGATCTTCAATAGAAACACCAGCACCTTTGTCAAGGTCTTTTATCAACTTAATAATCTTGTTGTTAGTACCTAAATCAACAACACTTTCTTCAACTTGGTTGCTGTTTGAAACAAGGTTATTGTTATCCTGGGCACTATTATCTTGTGGGGCATTCCCTAATTCTAATTTTCTTACTTTTGCCCAAGCAGGAGCGATCTTCTTTATCACCTCAATAAGTATATATTTTTCTGAAGAGAATTCTCTTGGCCTACCGATTATAAGCACAATATCACTTACATTTATTTTATCTAATAACACATCATTTTCAAAAACTCTGGCAGAAATTTTTCCCGTGCCATCATCTATAGTTAATATCTTATAATTGTTTATCTCTGATTTTTGCACTACAACGCCCATTATATTAATTCTAGATATTTCCCGGTCATTTGCTTCAAGATAGTTGGGAGCAAAACCCTCTGTTTTTATGTATTTAAAATTAAGTATATCTTTGATTCTTATCTTATATGCAGTCTGCCTTTTTTGAAATCTTTGTTCTGCTTCAGGCAAGAAATTAACACCCCCAAAACAAAGCAACATTATGGTGTTTATATATTTTTTGTAGATAAATACAATACATTATAAGTATTATATAGGAAATAAATAGTGTAAATACTTCTTATAGTTTGCTTAGGGCATATTTTTCTAATTTGATCACTTAGTCGCCCTTATGAATGCAAATATGCCCGAAATATTACTATATGCTAAGATTTTTTTTATCTTTGTAATAGGCGTGATCCTAGGTCGCCTTACAATGACAATCCAATATGCTTTAATGAAACCAGTTAAAAAAGCAGAAGCAAAGGCCGTATAGAACTCTTTTTGGTTATACATTAAACAATAAGTAAGTTATCTATGCATAATACAAAAAGTATAAGAAATAAGATATCAAATCTTACTTAAAAATCCCCTACGCGGCTCAAATACTTCACCAACTCTTCTTAATTTTTCTAAAACTTCTTCTGCCTTTGCTTCCTCAATGCCCTTGTTTTTTGCTTCCTCGATTATATCATCAATTGGAATAGTTTTTCCTACTTTGCTCTCTAAATCATTAATGATTTCCTTTACTACACTTATATGGCTTCTTTGAGATGCAGGAATTCCGGTTGTTATTCTGTCAATATCTATCTTTCCAGTTTCCTTGTCTAGGCCAACCTCCATCAAGCAATATTCGACAAGCTCAATAGCCCTTTTTGCATCTTCCTCTGTTGCTTTATTGCTCAACCTTAACCTTGCAGATGCTTCTGTGAGCCTTACGAGAGCTTCTAATTGTCTTGCTGATATGGGGATTGCTTTTATGCCTTCTTCTACTCCCCCGCTAAGACGCATTTTAAGATAAAAATCCTTTATTTCTTGTAAAGCTCTATTTGTAATACTTGGGTCAAATTTCTGCTTTGCATATGCAATGTACTTCCTTAGAAAATCTGTAGGTATTTCAGGCTCATAAATGTCAGGGTTCTGATGTAGTTTAAGTATATGGCTTGCCATCTTTTCATCCCTAGTCTCATCTGGCAAGTCCTTAATCGGGAAAATAAGATCAAATCTGTTGATTAATGCAGGAGGCATGTCTATCTGTTCTGCAATTATTCCGTAAGGATCAAACCTGCCAAATTTTGGGTTTGCAGCTGCAAGTACTGTAGTCCTAGAGATTAAAGTTGCTTGTATGTTTGCCTTTGAAATGCTTATAGTCTGTTGTTCAAGTGCTTCATGCATGGCATCCCTGTCTTCCGGGGTCATTTTATCCATCTCGTCTATACAACAAATACCATTAGACGCCAAAACCAATGCACCAGCTTCCAGGCTCCAACCTTTCAAAAATTCATCCTTTACAACAGAAGCAGTCAATCCAGCGCCCGAAACCCCCCTGCCAGACACATACCTACCCTTGGGCGCCATAGTACCAATTCTTTTTAACATTACACTTTTTCCACTTCCTGGGTCACCAACAAGCAAAATATGTGTGTCTCCTCTGCTGACAACCTTGTCGATTCTGACCTTTCTAACGCCACCTACAAGCTGTAATAACAGGGCTTCTTTAACTTTTCCATAACCATATATAGAAGGTGCGGCAGAAGCAATAAGTTTCGAAAACAATTCCGGATCCTGAGAAAGATCAATTATTTTTTGCTCATCTTCTTCTGAAATTTTAACCTCATAAAAAGTTTCCTCAACTGCTTCAATGTAATTTCCCTCTACCATGAGGTCAAATCTAGTTGATTTAGACCCGGTCTTTAATATAATGGGGACTTCTTTAATGACACCAACAACACTAATCTTACTGCCAGGGTTTGTCTTTTTCTCACTAAGCGGGCTTACCAAGTCGTCCTTAAGAAGGATATTGATTCTTTTTGGTTGCTCGCCGCCTTCGAGGCTTTCAGGAACCTCCTCTAAGACAATTCCCTGGGCATCAACAAGTTCTTTGCAGAGCAAAACAAATTTTCCCTTTCTTCCACAGCCGCACTTTGAAGGCTCCTTAAAACTTCCATTTAACTGCAAAACATTGATTATATTGCCACATACAGGGCACTCAAACTTTGCAGTAGTTACCTGCGGCCTTACATCTGATTTCTGCCTTACAATACCTTCAGTATACATAAGTTTGTTGATGTGTTTGCTTCTTATGTTCCTTATCATAATCTTCTGGTTGCTAGGCAGATTTTTAAAACGCACCTTAAAACCTTTTATATTCTCCAGGTCGAATTGCTCTATTGCTAATTCAATTGCCTTTATGGTATCTTCTGGATTTTCCAACAACTCATTAGCCAAATCAATGTCAAACTTAGAAAGCTCTACAAAATCCACAATAACAAATTTATTGTCTTTTCTTAAATTTTCAACAATCTGCGAATAGTAAAAAGACTCCAGAAAATCTTGGAAACTCTTTATTTGCTCTGACGCATCTGTCTTAACTAATTCTTGCATGAATTACATACACCTCTTACTTATTTATAAATCTGACGCGCGGATGTCCAGTGGTTGTGGGCCAAAAAAGAAAAATTATGCTCGGGCTTTCTTGAGATTTTCTATCAGTTTATCCAGTGCCATATGAACTTCTTTCTCGCTTTTAGTTCCTGTGCAGACAATCTTCCCGTTACTAAATAATAAGAAGGTTGCTTGAGGGTTGGTCTTTGTTGGAGGCAGTTTATAGACAAGACCAGGGAATTGTTCTGGCTCATATTCAACGTTCTGCAATTTTGTCGCAAGCTCGTTTAAGTTCAAGTCCATTCCAACACCGCCTGATGCTACAATATTCTGGATTTTTATTTCTGGTGTTATCGTAATCTTTATATTTATTTTTTCCAGGCTCTTTATTATCTTCTTTATGCTCTCCCTGACTTTATCAATGGTCCTAGCTCCTGTACAGACCACTTTACCAGAACTAAAGATTAAAGCAGATGTTTTAGGCTCCCTTACCCTTATAACAAGCCCTGGAAACTGTTCTGGATTATATTCGGTGTTACTTAGTGTAGCAGCCATCTTTTCCAAAGGTATATCGTGCTCTAGAGAAGTAGAGACAACTATGTTGACTATCTTGATGTCTCTAGAAACTTTTTTAGCCATTTTTACACCCCCACGAGTAAAATTTATTTATAAACCTTTAAAAACGGGGTTCTATTTAAATACTTTTGTCTTTAAATAGAGGGATTTTGATATGAATATTTAAGGAAATATGCCTCCTTTGTTTCCTATGGAAACCACAATAGAGTTTGCTGAATAATTAAGCAAAGCCAAGCATTGCCAATTCAGGGGAGGCGGGTGGGCAGAATAACAATAAATCCGAAATTAAAATATTGTGCATCATAACTAAATGACATATAAAAAATGATATCAAGATGCAACATTTTGTCTAAAGTCCGCTCCGGCATAGCTTGGCGTTGTAGTTTATTAGAAATAATTAACAACCTTAAACCAACAATAACAGTTAAATAGTATTGTTTATAAATGTTGAATAGACTATGTGTAGTTGATAAAATGATGGACATTGTAATACCCAACAATAATGAAGAAGAGTTCATTGCAATGGCAGAAAAACTAGGTTACAATGCCTTGCGTTTTCTTTATGATATTAATGAATACGGAAAAAAATTTGAATCAAAGAAAATTAAAGTATATACGGGGATATTAGCAGACAGCAGAAACATAATCAAGAATCGTCATGAAAAAGTTTTCGTTGCTGTTAAAAGTTTTGGTGACGATAGGGAGATTATAGAACAATCAAAAGCAGATATGATATTTGCTTTTGAAGATAGCACTAAAAGAGATTTTATTCATCAAAGAGCTTCTGGATTGAACCATATTATGTGCAAATTGGCAAAGGAGAATAACGTAACTATAGGATTCTCATTAAGCTCTATTTTAAACTCAGGGGACAAACATGTAGTCTTAGGAAGAATGAAGCAAAACATAAAAATGTGCAAGAAGACCAGGACAAAAACTGCAATTGCTTCTTTTGCCAAAAAACCTTCTGAAATGAGAAGCGTGCATGATTTAAAAAGTTTGTTTAAGATTTTAGGCAGATGACACACAACAAATTATTATGTTTTTGGATTCTGTTTTTGTTATTTAGTATTTGTGCCTATGCGCAATTTGATCAGGATAATACCAGGCCGATTGCAGATGCTGGTGTTGATAGAGAGGTTAAAGCAGGAGAAGAAGTAGAACTGCAAGGCTCTGGCTCGGATATGGAAAATGCTCCTTTAACATTCAAATGGGCAATTGTTTTTAAACCTGTTGGCAGCAAAGCCAGACTTTCAGATACCGATATACATAATCCGGCCTTTATTGCAGATATGGTTGGGGGTTATTTGTTTAACTTAAGGGTTAATGATGGCCAATCAAACTCATTACCAGATACAGTACTGTATACTGCGAAAATAAACTTATCAGAGAATAATAAGTCTATTGCAGATGCTGACACGGATGTTGAGGCAATAGAATCTGATGAACTCTGCGTAGACAAAACATGCAACTTAACTCTAAAGCAATGGTGCGATAAAGGTGTATTTGTTTCTGTTGATTATTGTGAGAATTGCGGTAACCAAGATAGTTCTTGTCCAAGCTGCGATGATGGTATAATGAATGGTGATGAATCTGATATAGATTGCGGCAGAGCGTGCAGAAATAAATGTTTGGTGGGACAAAATTGTAATGTTGATGAGGATTGTGAAGATGGTCTTGAATGTATCTCTAATACATGTTCAGAAACAAAACCAGGTGTTGGTATGATATTGGACAAGGAAGAAGAGGGTGACGAAGACGATAAAAAAGAAATAGGTACAATTCCTTTAGATCCTGTAAGCAAGTCTAATGGGATTGGCAAAACACTGTTTATTGTTGTTATCATAATAATTATATTTGGAGCTGGCAGTTATGTATTTTATTACTATAAGGATTATTTGATCAAGCCTAAAAAAATTCCAAATGTTTTGGATTCTATATCTAAGTATGTGCAGGTTTTTAGAACACCAGAAGAAAAAAGGAAAATAGGGAAAATTGTAAAAAAAAGAAGAAAAGCAAAGAAAGAGAAGAGAGAGAAACTTTTTGAAACTTTTTATAAAAAGAAGAAAACAAAAAAAGATTAATTTAATTTGTTTTGTCTTTCAAACTTTAGTAGCAGAGAATTATAAGCACTTACTTTTGTCTGCTACTAAAAAATCAAAACGTTTATATATAACTTATTTCATAAGAATATTATATAATAAAGAGGTGCTATAATGAATAAGAAATCCCAAGGACTTTCTATTAATGTCATTATAATAGTTGCTATAGCACTTATTGTCTTGGTTGTTTTGATTGCGGTGTTTACTGGAAGACTTGGTAACTTTACTAGGGCACTGGGTGAAACTGCATCATGCGAAAGTAGCTGTAATGCATTTGGAATGGATTGGGAGAATACAGATAAAAGTCTTTGTCAAAATATAGATAAGTCACGAATTGTCCCAGGAACATACGATGATATAACTGGGGAAAAGGTCTGTTGCTGTATAACCAGAACTTAAATTT
>CEUD01342310.1_pt1 | contig 11052 bp, 10 predicted proteins | sample 356481 | NCBI WGS metagenome assembly CEUD01 (sample SAMEA2623314, study PRJEB7988) | marine metagenome | isolation source: saline water (ENVO:00002010), including | reverse complement strand
TGGCACCTGCAATCACTACTTCCAAAGTTCTTGACACTCGAGCCGTACCCTGAGACTTTTGCAGCAATCCCGCACTCAATCTTCTGATCGCTGAGCCTAACGTACACCGCATCCACGCTAACGCTTTTCTCTCTCAGCAGATAATCAATATGCCAGTGTATAGCCTTATAGATTCCCTTACTAGTGTTGAGATGCCGGATTATCCTTGCATTCAGTCCGTTGAGGGCAGAACCGACGTAGATATAACTGCCCTCCAGAAATTTAATACGACCCAGGACGCCTATCTGTAAGCATAGATCTTCCTTAACTGCGATACAGAGGCAGTAGACTCCCTTCACCACCATAACCATGAATAAACTTGCTTAGATTAAAGAGAATATGGCGTCCTTTCAGGTATATTCTTTATGTTAGACGGATGTCAACCATCATTTACTGGTCATATGTCCTTTACAGAACATGAAATAATCTTTAGGGGGCTAATCTAGGCAATGAAAGTAAAAGCTGTCTTTCTGGATTTCGGCGGGACACTGGCTTATGGGGGAATAGACTGGGGTGATTATCACATGGCCGTAAGGGTCCTTCTGGCTAGCCTAGGCTATAATCTAGATGCTGCAAGTCTGAAAAAGGCCGTTGGAGCTGCGTTACTGGAACTCCAAAGGCATCGCTCAAAGGGTCTGGAGAAAACTCACGAGGAGTTTTACAGAAAAGTCCTCAGAAAGGTGGGCATTCCAGCAGACGATGATACACTCAAAATGATACTCGATACCTTCAAGAATTATTATGTCTCAACGTTCTATCCTTGCACCGAGGAGGTACTCAAAAAACTCTCTGAGAGCTACAGACTAGTTCTCATATCCAATACCATGAGCAACCAACCCCGTGAGATGTTGGAAAAGACCGGGATGGATAACCTATTTGAACTCATAATCTGTTCTATGGACCTTGGAATCAGAAAGCCCAACCCTGCCATTTTCAAGTATGCCCTTGATAAGTTAGGCGTTTGTTCTAGTGAGACCGTCCACGTAGGGGATAATGTGGAAGCCGATATGGAGGGGGCCTCAAATTCTGGCATCACTCCCATCTGGATCAGGACCTCCGATCAGGGCTATTGGCCGGGACAGGCAATATCTAATATCTGCGACCTTCCTCAGTTCTTGGAGACGATACAAGAGGCCTGACACCTTAGATGTTAAATATCGGCCCTTTGTCAAAGGAGTAACATGCATTCGCGGGGGTTTTCGAGGTGAGCCATTTCAGGGCAGATGTTGATGAGGTCATGAGTAGGATGATGCCCGGATTGGATAACGATGAATACTCCCAGCTCCACAATCTTAGGGATACGCTCCTCGGATACCATCAGACGAACCAAGTCAAGATAAACCACTCCGTGATGGAGCTTATCTGCGCAAAACACCTTATAATGAACGGATTCCAGGTCGAGATAGAACACATGATCGATAAGGTCTCCTGCGACGTATTCGGGACTAAAGGGTTTGGGACGGCGCTAGTAGAGGTGGAGACCGGATTCGTCTCTCCTGCGAACGCCCTCGACCCGAACACATACCTGAAGGCTCGTATCGCCAGCAAAATCACCAGATATAGCGGTTTTGCGAACAAGTTCATTCTAGGGACTCCGCCATATTATATCATGCAGATACCACCTGCCCTCACCAAGCCCCCTAGGTTCAGAACTGATGAGGAGATCGCGGCCATAAAGGGGCTCTGTGATCTGTATTATACCAACCCCCCGGTTAGCATCGAGGAGATAAGGAATGCTCGTCTCCACTCGATCTACGCGATTGACGTTGATATGGTCTTTGTGAGGGAGTGGGAAGTTAATGAGTACCTGGGAAAGGCCGCCCTATGGTCACTTTAGGACAGAGAACGGAAAGACAGTGCGCTCTTTAACTTGTAGATAATGCGCCTGCTCGTCCACATGTCTAGGGGGGGTGGCACGCTAAGGAGAGCTGATCAACGACAGCCTCCCAGCGAGTCACAAGAGCCAGAGATCAGGGGATACGTCGAGAAGGTCCTCAAATTGCTTTCGATGGACAAGACTCCAAACGTTCCGGTTTTCTACTCTATGAGAGAAATTCTGATTCGCGCGCTACACCTATATATGATCGGGGGACCTCGTTTTCTTGACTTTTAATGCCTCAGATCTACGACCTAAGTGAATATACCAAGAAGCTCTCATCTATGAGTCTAATCGTGGGCAACGGCCTCTGCAGCAACATTTATGTCATAGGCAGGGAGAACGCCGTCATAGTGGACACCGGGATAGGAAACTCTATTAACAGCGTATGGCCTGAGCTTGAGAAGCTTAAAATCTCTCCTGAAAACGTGAAAAGCGTTGTGTTGACCCATGCCCACCATGACCACGCTATGGGGGCGTTCATCATCCTCGAGAAAACGAATCCAAAGATATTTGTCCATAGTCTTGACGCCAATTACATCGCGTCCAACTTCGGCCCTAACCTAGTTAAAGTGGAGGAGGATCACCTTATTGAGACCGATCTTTGGCCCTTAAAGACCCTCTGGACCCCGGGTCACACGGAGGGGGGGATCTGCCTCTATAACGAGGATGAGAGAGTCCTCTTTTCTGGCGACACAGTCTTCCCTGATGGGTATTACGGGCGATATGACGGAGAATCCGGTAGCCTCGAGGCAATTATCGAGTCTCTACGGAAGCTCAGTGAGATCGACGTAGATATCATGTTACCTGGGCATGGTATGCCTGTCTTCGAGGGAGCAGGAAAGCACATTCTGACGGCGTACCAGAATGCTTCACTCCGCATCTAAACATCTTAAATATTCATCCGGTTCATTCTAGGAAACGCGGATTCAAGATGGAAGAAAAGAACCTCGATTTCAGGAGCGATACAGTCACCCGACCAAGCCCGGAGATGAGGGCGGCTGCTCACAAAGCGGTTGTCGGAGACGATGTCTACGGGGAAGATCCCACGGTCAACGAGCTCGAAGCCATCGCAGCGGATATGCTTGGTATGGAGGCTGGACTCTTCGTTACGAGTGGGACTCAGGGAAACGCAGTTGCGATCCTAGCCCATACGAACAGGGGGGACGAGATTATCCTCGAGGAACGGAGTCACATCTACTTGAATGAGGTGGGGGGCTTAGCAGTCCTCGGCAGTCTCATGGCCCGAACGTTGAAGGGTGAGATGGGTTGGATGAATCCAGATGATATCCGGGGGGCCATCAGGGCCGATAATATCCATCAACCCACGACGAGTCTCCTCTGTATAGAGAATACCCACAACACCTCCGGGGGGATACCTCTCACCGTGGATCAGATGAAGGCCGACTGGGAAGTCGCTAAGGAGAACAACCTAAGTGTGCACCTCGACGGGGCAAGGATTTTCAATGCTGCTGTAGCGCTTGGGGTAGACGTGAAAGAAATTTCTCAGTATACTGACTCTGTCCAGCTTTGTCTTTCCAAGGGGCTGGCGGCTCCCATAGGATCTTTGGTGGTGGGAAGCGAGGACTTTATTCTAAAGGCCCGGAAATACAGGAAGATGCTGGGAGGAGGGATGCGCCAGGTGGGCATTATCGCTGCACCGGGGATCATCGCTCTCACCAAAATGGTTGACCGGCTAGTAGACGACCATGCAAACGCGAAACTCCTCGAGGAGGGTCTCCGTAAGATCAACGGGATCAAGATCCTCAAACCAGTGAGAACCAATATGGTCTACATCGACATAGGGGGCCTCGGATGGACGGGTGTTGACTGGAGTGATGCATGCGCTAAAATTGGGTGGAAGAGCAGGGGAAGGAAGACGAGCCTCAGGATGGTCACGCATTACGGAATCGAGAGGGAGGACATCGAGGCCTTCCTCGACGGCATAACTGCGGCGGCTCCGAAAATTTAGCCCAGAGGGCCCCTTCACATCTTTATATCTCCTATATGCTTCTCTCCGTTATGATTATCGTCTCAGCCGAAAAACTTCTGAAACTGGGAATAGATATCTTCATAGCTCAAGGGCTCTCAAAGGAGAAATCCGAGTTTCTCGTAGAGACTCTCGTGGAAGGCAACCTAACCGGTCACGACTCGCATGGTGTTTCCTATTTTATCAGATACTCTGAAAGGATTAAAAAAGGATATATTAAGGTGGACACCCATCCCGTCATCTTTCATGAGACGCCTGTAACCGCCTTCATTGACGGTAAGTATGCACCCGGCCAGGTGACAGCCAAGAAGCTTACCGAAGTTGCCGTGGCTAAAGCTAAAAAGCACATGGTAAGCGCTGTGGGAGCTTTCAACTGTAATCACATCGGGAGGATCGGATATTATACAAACTGGGCGGCGAAGCAAGGAGTGATCGCCCTCATGTTCGTCAATGTGGGAAGTCCATCTGTGAGCGTTTACGGAGGAACGGGCAAATTCTTTGGGACAAACCCGATAAGCGTTGGAATACCGACCAAAAATACCAAGCCTTTCCTCTTGGATTATGCTACTTCGGTCGCAGCTGCTGGAAAGATTGGGGTAGCACAAGCCAAACATGACAAGATCCCTCTCAATTGGACTAGGGACAAGGACGGAAAACCGACAGATGATCCCTTCGCCCATGATAAGGGGGGATGGCTGCTGCCGTTCGGTGAATACAAGGGCTATGCGCTCCAGCTCGTTTCTGAGCTGCTGGGAGCTGTCCTGACAGGTTCAAGGGTTGGAATGGATCCGGTTCAGATACCACCCTCAACCAATGGCGTTTTCATAATCGCTGTCGATCCGAACGCTTTCGTTGGTCTTGATACATTCACAGAGGGAGTGGATGGTGTCATTGGGCGCGTAAAGAAGGTGGAGCCAGAACCTGGTATGAGAGTCATTATTCCTGGGGAACCGGAGTGGGAGACAAAAGAGTCTCGCCTCGCTGATGGGATTCCCCTCCCTGAGGAGACCTGGGAAGGGATCCTGAGGCTCGCAGAGGAACTCGGCCTCCGAATAGAAGATTACTAATTTGAAATATTTCCGAGTTTACACTATATCTTTTTTCAGGGGGAGGGCGGTTCTCGATGGATATGAACTAATAGAAACTATATAGATACCACGTTTATCCACAATTAAGGTGTATTCTCCCAGGTGACAAAGCTTTCCATTTCACGGCTGATAAATAGGATATTATTCAAGTGGATGTAGATGAAACTCAAGGGCACTCAGAGACCCATCCCCTTACCCTCCTGTGTAACTTATTTTCTTTATTTGCAGAAATGCGAAGCACCTTTCCCAAAGAGATTATTGTGTTACTTTTACATAGTGGATTTTATGAGCAGTAAACGTTCTTCCCTCCCTTGATTAGGCGTTTATCATCCATTCCGGTTAATCCAAAATGAGTTGATGGGGGAGAGGATAATCCTTCTTGAAAGGATCGTTAAGATCTATTATTCCAATTATCTCGGATGCTGGTGCACTTTTCCGTTGCGGCGACGACGGCATTTATGAGCGTCGTACGAAGCTTTCCGTCCTCCAGCTGGTAGATTCCTTCAATTGTGGTCCCTCCGGGGGTCGTGACAGCGTTCTTAATCTGGGATGTATTCATCTCTCCGTCTAGGATGAGCTTGGCCGTACCTAGTACTGCCTGGGCGCAAGAGTGGATGCTCAGCTCCCTTGGAAGCCCGACCTTGAGGCCGGCGTACATGAGGGCCTCTATAACGATGGCGATGAATGCTGGGCCGCTTCCGCTAAGGCCAGTGATTGCGTCCATAAATCTTTCCTCGACCTCTTGGTGCTGACCCATGGTGTCTAAGAGGCGCTTTGTAACTGATCTGTCATCATCTGTGATCCTGCTATTGCAGCTATAAGCTGTAAATGACTCGCCGACAAACGCAGCGACATTGGGCATAGTCCTGACGAATTTGGCCCCCGGAACCGCTTTATCATAGAAATCAAGGGAAATGATGGCCGCTGTGGAGATAACGAGTTTACCCTGGATCTCCGATGCAATCTCCTTTAAGATGCCGGCTACATCCCTGGGCTTCACGCAGATGAATATAATATTCGCCTGTTTTGCCGCCTGGGCGTTATCTTGAGTGACCTCAACTCCGAGGCTCTTAAGCTCATCCAGTCTTTCGGTTCTCCGCCGGGTGGCTATGATCCGGTACTGGTAGGGGCTCTTGCTGAGGCATTTTGCAACTGCTTCACCTATCACTCCAGCGCCGACTATAGTAATCGTTTCTGCCATATTAGTTTCTCCTCAGTGTATAGGATATTGACCTTGGGCAGAAGTTCATAAATCTTTATCCTGTCTCAACTCTTCGTCAAATATTGCTAAAAACTAGAAAAACGGGTTTGATTTTAATGATTGATCCTTGGCAAGAATCCTTTCTATTGCGGGTGGAATATAGTGTCCAATATACATATTCTGACTGCAGTAAAACGATTTGAATGAATTGAAACTCGTAGAGCGGTTGCATCATAAACGGGTCATACAGACTATCAAGCCGAACTAAGAAGAGGGGTTGAGACTCTACACGTATCAATCTGCGAGTCCAAGAATTCACTATTACCTGCTCCTCAAAATGAACAAGTTAGATAACCCTTGATGCGGAATCTGCTTTAAGTAGAAGTCATCTATAAAAATTACATCATCGAAGCATAGGAGGCTTGGCATGAGAGACAAGATAAAAGGAGTTATCACCTGGTTATACTACAGGGACTTGCCTGTAGCCGTAGAGTTCTATAAGAATGTCATGGGCTTTAAGATGAAAGTCGACCAGGGCTGGTCGAAGATATTCAAGATAAATGACGGGTCTTATGTGGGACTTGTTGACGGGAAGCATGGCTACCATCAGGCCAGTGAAATTAAGCCTGTGATCCTCTGTATAAACGTAAGCGATGCCGATGAATGGCATCGAATGCTTATTGAGAAAGGCTTGGCCCTGGAGATGCAACCAAAGGAGTCAAAGCGCCTCAAGATCAAGGTTTTCATGTTCAAGGACCCCGAAGGTTACATCATCGAGATCCAGGAAACCCTGCCAGGGGGATGCTCTATCTAAAATTTATTCTTGACGGAAAAATAGGTTGGTAGTTAGTCCAAGCCAAGCTCCTTTCTTTGGCTCAGTACCCCTTGCTTCAGGTAGGTTAGATCGCTACCGATGGTAATTAAATTATAGCCCTTCTCCATCCGATCCTTTATTGTCTTCCCTGATGCTAGGTGGACCCCCGTTGCCTTCCCCGCAGCTTCTGTGGCTTCATACACCCGATCGATAGCTTTCTGCACATCTGGATGAGACATGTTGCCTAGGTGGCCATACGAGGCAGAGAGGTCTGCCGGACCGATATAGCTCACATCCATTCCTTCCACGGAGACGATGTCCTCAATGTTCTTAACGGCCTCCTTAGTCTCGATCTGGCAGATCACCAGGATCTCGTCGTTGGCTGTCTCGAGATATTCTGGGTCAAACATTGCGGCTCGCCTAGGACCACACCCTCTCTGGCCATCTGGGGGATATCGTGTTGCCTTCACAGCCATCTCGGCCTCCTCCCTATTGTTCACCCAGGGGACTAGAATTCCGTGGGCGCCAATATCTAAAGCCTTCTTTATGGCGACTTTTTCGTTCCACCAGACTCTGACAATAGGGGTGGTCTTCGAGTCTCCCCTCATTGCCTGCATTAGTGTCTGGGCCATATAGGTGTCTAGGGGAGCGTGCTCGGTATCGAAAACGAAATAGTCAAATCCAAGGGTAGACATCATCTCGGCCGCGATAGGGCTCTCGAGAGTGGTCCAGGTTCCGTATACCTGCTCACCTGCTTTGAGCCTCCTCTTAAGTACATTCTTCATACTCTCCAAACTCCAAGGCGCATGAAAGTACGGTCTCAGTATGCTGTATATATGGTTAGCTTAGACTTAAGCGTGTGTAAAGAAAAATGGGCTTAATTTGTCTTTTTAATTAATCGTACGCGTCCATGAAGCAAAACAATTTTTAAACCCCACACACTCAGGGGAAATCTATAAACACAAACTAGATTTATACGTGCGCGATATCAAGCAGTCGAAAACAAACTCATTTGCATCATAGACCATGCCAATGTGTAATGGATCCCCCCTCTTGAAGAAATTGATTTTCGGGGGCCACATTGAGGTCATTGAGCCGACATACTGGCAAAGAAGAGGTATACCATTTCAAAAAAGGGCACTAATGGTCAGATCTCTCACCGGAGTCGGGTACTTATCACTATATTGTATCAAAATAGAGGCACTAGACAAAATTTGTCAGGCTTGCGCAGTCTGGACCATGTTAGACAACTAGAAAAAAGGGACATTCTAAAGCGTGTCTAGGAACCTTTCTAACCGTCCCACGACATTCTTAAGGACTGGTACGGGTTGTACCAGAGGGACCCTGATGAATCCATCAGTACTGATCCCGAACCTATGGCCAGAGCTCAGACCCACGTTTTCAGCCTCCTCGAACTTTTTTACGAAATCCTCGGAACTGATGCCATAGCTTTTTGCATTGAACCAGGAATAGAATGCTCCCTCGAAGAGATGACAGTCAAGACCATCAATACCGTTGATGGCGTGACAGAAGTACTTGCGCCTCCTGTCGTATTCCTGTCTCCTCTCCTCAACGTAGGACATACTCCCTTTGAGGGCTGCAGTTCCCGCAGCATAGACGAATGTGGCCGGTCGGGGAGCTGTGAGAGCATTGATTTTAGTTGCCTTATCAAGATATCTCTCAGGGACGATAGTGTAGCCGAGGCGCCACCCTGTCATGGAGAACGTCTTGGAGAAACTCATGATGTTGATGGTCCTCTCCTTTAGTCCCTCCAGAGTTGAAGTTGCGATAAACTCATTATCGTCATAAACAAAGTGAAGATAGATCTCGTCACTAAAGATGGCTAGGTCGTAGTCAGTGGCGATCTCTCCAATACCCTTGAGTTCCTTTTTGGTAAAAACAGTTCCAGTAGGATTATTTGGATTGCAGATGAGCACGGCCTTGGTGTCGGGACTGACATAGTCCTCAAGGGTGTCTATGTCAGGATGGTACCCATTCTCCCGATTAAGCGGTGCAATAGAAGCCTTTACCCCCATCTCGTTGAGAATCCTATAATGTCCCGCATAGCTGGGACTCCACATTAGGACCTCGTCCCCCTCCTCAAGGACTGAAGCGAGAGCGATATATAGGGCAGCGCTGCTCCCCGCCGTTGGGACCACGTTCCTAGTCTCATATGCGGTTCCAAAGTTGGCATAGTATTCTACCACTGCCTCCTTAAAGTTCTCTGGAATCGCCCCCCTGGCGTAGTGGGTCCACTTTCCCCCCTCCTTTATAGCGTTAAGTGCCGCATCTATGACCCATGAGGGAGCCTCAACGTCTGGGTCTCCTGCTGTTAACTTGACATAATTATTGGAGATATCAACTTCCTCCTGCTGAGGATAGGACATTCGAGGTCTTATTTAACTCAAAGGATGAGGGAAAAAATAGTTAGAAAAGGAAGCCTTCTTTTTTGGGATCATTTGGGTCAATCACTATATGGTTGAGGGCGGTAATATATGCCGTCGCGGCAACATCAGGTTGAATCGCATCGTAATTCCCGACTTTGACCTCCTTCGCGACTTTGCCGTAATGGAGGGTGTTGATAGTGCTCTCTGCGACAAACTCGTCCCCCAGTTTCATCTCCCCCTTCCCATAAAGGGCCGCCATCCGTGCGTTTGTGCATGTGCCTGCGGGAGACCTGCATGATTGCTTCGGCCCGAAAACGTTCCAGTGCCTGCTGTCTGCTCCCTTCACCGTAGGTTCAGTGTAAAATGTCACAAGGTCAAGGACATTGAACTCAGGGAAATCAGGGTGGGCTATCTTGACATTCTCGGCGAGGTGGTTCCTGATCTTCCAGCCTAGGGGTATCCAGTAATCCTTGTTCTGGAGTGTGGGCTCAAGACCTATGCTCGCAGCATTGATAAATGCATACCAGAGACCACCGTAAGCTATGTCCGCTTCAACCATCCCGACGTCAGGGACATCCATCTTCACGGTCTCGGAATAGAATGAGGGCACCCCCTCCATGGAGATAGATTTCGCCTCCATGTCCTCCACCGTGACCTTTGACTTTACGAGGCCTGCTACAGTGTCCATCACGATCTCGGTTACAGGCTCAGTCACCTCCACCATCCCAGTGTTCACTAGAACCGCGGAGACGCTATACGTGCTATCCCCGCAGGCGCTGAAATATCCGTCTGTCCAGAGGTAGATAACCCCAATATCTGCCTCAGGCACAGTGGGCTCGGTCACCACGGCCCCTAGGAGCCCCGCGAAGCCCCTGGGTTCCCTGAGCATTGTGGGTCTTAGGTGATCATAATGTTCTTGGAAATATGACTGCTTCTCAGCCATCGTTGAGCCTTTGAGCTTGGGTATACCCCCCACGACAACTCTGGTCGCCTCCCCTGATGAGTGGGTGTCGATACACTCGATAATACGAGAGAACTTCAAATTGTACCGTAGGGATTATCTGATACCTGTATATTTACCGTTTTTGGAGAGCCTAATCGGAATTACTAATGAACTTCAAGTTCAGTATTGCGCTGAAGAGTGCGGGTATGTGAAAAATGCTAACTTCAAAGACAGTGTCGAAAATTGCCCATGAAGTCCGTTGAACAAGGAAGATAACGATTGACAGGCTAACCAGCAACAGTGTGCTGAGTCTCCAAGATCCACCATCTCCCTTTATCTCAATTCATCCCCCAACGGAACGTGATGAAAGAAAAGAAGATCACGTATCTTTCTAGGAGTTCAGGGTTGCAAGGGGTATATCCTGATAAATCCCGTTCGGAAGGACTCTCCTAAGAGTCATGGGTAGTATATCTCCCTTGAGCTCCTCCAAAGAGATGTCAATGGGGGCATTCATAGAGTCAGGGAGCTCGACTAAGATAGGTGCACCTAGGGAGATCTGAAGCGACCTGGCGCCAATTATTCTAGCCCGCTCAAATCGGGTGATCTTTATAGGCCCTATCTGAATTTCGTTAGACAATATTTTCTCATTCAATCCATTAGATCGAAAATCTACATAGGGGGCATGCCGCCCATTCCGGGAGGCATTCCACCCAT
>CEUD01342311.1_pt1 | contig 11080 bp, 12 predicted proteins | sample 356481 | NCBI WGS metagenome assembly CEUD01 (sample SAMEA2623314, study PRJEB7988) | marine metagenome | isolation source: saline water (ENVO:00002010), including | reverse complement strand
TGTAAAGCAGGCCGGGATCAAAAAGATTCCAGATGCCGGTGTTCACGAAGACTGGGACTCCCGAATGAGTTCATTTAAAGCAATGCAAATTGCTTATGAAGAAAGTATGGTTTTCGCTGCAAGAATGGGCAGAATTGAACAAATGGAAAATCAATTCATGTTTCCTTTGACAGCAGAAAGTGCTTGGGAAGAGATGGAGCGATACTTAAAGGCCGTCAAATCCGCATTGGAGTACAACAAGAACCTCGATGGAAGATTCAGAGCATTTCTTGAAAGCGAAATTGAAAGAACTCATGCTCACCAGGTTTATATTTGGAGAAAGACCGCTCAATTTTTCAATGATCATCCGTACATAATGGTGGACCAAGACGACGAGCAACCTGGAAAAGATTACTATGTTGGCCGCGGCTTTGTTTTCATGGAGAAAATGACTAACAAGCTTGAAAAGATGGATCTTGCAAAAACACCAGTATTACATGAGCAAATCGAAAAGCTTGCAGATAAATTTAAAAGCCTTAAAAAAGAAGGCGATTCTATAATGGAGACTCTCGCTCGAAATACAAAGTTGTTCAGACAACAAGATATCTATGACACTGACGAGTTAAGAAGCAACTTACAACGTCACTGGGAAGTTTTATTTTTACAACAAAATAAAAAACAAGAAGCATCCTCCTTTGCCCTTCAGGCCTACACTTGGTCTGTTAAAAACGCGATTTGGATTATGCAGGCACTCTACTCGGCAAAGAGAGATGAGCTTGGCACTTTGACCTATAAACATAACCTTGACAACCAAAATACCGACAAAATTGGAAGCGATAAATCTAATGATCAACTTTACGAATCGCTAATGAACATGTTGGTATTGGAATACGTAAGTATCAGCAAGGAAATCGCTAACAATCTTCCAAATGATACGGAAGGCGTTCAACGAAAAGCTGTGATCGAAAACGTAAAGGAGTACCTAAATGAAAGGGACAGGCTATTTAACTCTAAATTAAAAATGGCCAATGGTGAGAAGAACACCACAACAATTTAGGATTGCTATGAAACTTTTGACACTAATTCTTTTGAGTTCGGTCACTTCTTTTGCACAATTGCAAAGTGGGATTTCAATAAATTCAACGCAGATTTTTGAAAAGGCCAAAAACACCCTGTCAAATTTTCGTTTTAACTATTACGCAAAGTATTTAGGGCCATCACTTTCGAATGACATGCAAAGCGGTTCCACATTCAACCGCTTTTCAACAGGCCAAGACTTCATGGACAACGATACTGATTACAAGGACTCCCATCAAATGTTTCAGTCCTTTGCTCTTGGTTATAAGATCACAAATAATGCCACTGTAAGCTATTCTTACACCTTTCAAGACAATTTAAATGAGGGTATTGAGTATACAGACTCTGTCACAGGTCAAAGCTCTACAAGAGCTGCTGAGCGAAGCTATAACAATCAAAGAATTGGCCTATTCCTAACTAGCCTCTATAGCAACTCAATCTTTTTTGTAAATAGTGGCTTTTTTTATGAACTCCCAACAACTGAAACTTCGAAGGATTCCGATATGCAATACGGCCTTGGAATTCAGCCAACAGTAGGCTTCTTTACGACAACCCCAGGTCTGTCTCTAGGACTTAATGCATCCATAGAAAGATACTTCTACCCTGACGATCAATTTATCCCTGAGTGGTGTAGCTTTAACTGCGATGACGTGACTAATCAGGTAAGAAGACAAAAGCTTATTGCCAGCGTTTCTCCATATGTAAATTACATGCTCACTGACAAAACTACATTGCGGTCAACTTTGGTGTTTGATTGGGACCAAGATGGAGATAGCAACTCTCTAAGAAGCAACTTGGATGACATTGCAACCATTGGAGCCGACTACAGAGTTTTAAATAACCTAACTGTTGGGGCCGGAGTGGAAGCTTCTCTTGTAGACACTTCTCTCAAAAAGACTGCTGTAGTAGGAAGCCTAAACGTTAATATTTAATAAACTTTTAATTGACCCAAGGTGAGACTCCATAACGATCTCACCTTCTTTGAGAATGATATATTATTCCAAATTGATCCCAATTAAATTCAATCTCTGAGACAAGATCCCCACAATTAAGCAAACTGGTATAGCAAAGAGCATATGAAAAGAATTTTAATCAGTGTGGAGTGTTTAGGGGTACTGTCTGCTTTTTCAGATGCCACTTTGTACACGAATAGCGACGGGTGTGAAGTAGAAGTATTTAAAAGGCAGCACGGCCTTCTTATTTAGCAGGACTCTTCGCAGTCCTCACCTTCTTCACATATCTCTTTTCCAGACTTTTCACATTTATCTTTCATAGCACACATATCACAAGCAGACTCTCCCATGATTGCGCCTATGCCGCCGCAAGAGCCTTTAATTCTCTTATTAGAAATGATCACGCCGATTGCCATACCAGCAAAGGCCGTTAGAAATACTGCAATTGTTATAAAAACCATGTTCATAATTTAAATCTCTTTCATAAAAGGTTTAAAAGCCTCGGTGCTCACTATATCAACTCTTTCACCATTTTTCACTATAAAGTAGGCCGCAAGCTTGAGCTTTTTTGCCAGATTCTTTGCCTTACTTACTCCCATTGCAAGCATTGCTGTTGCGTATGCATCTGCATTAGCACATTCAGAGTGTAAAACTGTGACCGAGATCACGTTGGTGTTTGCGGGGACGCCGGAGGTTGGATCAATTGTATGGCCAAATACCTCATCCCCGTATTTTACATAATTTCTATAACTTCCAGAGGTGGCCATCGCCATATCTCTTAAAGTAACAATCGCTTGGATGCCTTCACCAAGTGTTTCGTTTGGCTTTTCTATACCTATAAGCCACTCTTTTCCATTTGGCTTGACACCGGTTGCTTTTACTTCACCACCAATTTCTACTAAGCCTGATTTTATTCCACGTTCTTTTAAAAACTTCATAACCATATCTACTGCGTACCCCTTGGCAACCGCAGAAAGGTCGATATAAAGATCCTTTTTACTCTTTTGGAATAGGTTATCATCTACACTAAAAAGCTCCATTCCAACATTCTTCTTTAGAAGTTTTAATTCATCCTCGGTGGGTCTCTTCTTATTTTTATCGGGCCCAAAGCCCCAAGCGTTTACTATTGGACCAACAGTTACATCAAAGTAGCCACCTGTCTCTGTATGAATACTTTTACTTAACTCCAGAATGTACTTAAGCTCTTCACTAATTGGGATTTTCACATGATTACTAGCGGTGTTAAGTTTTGATAATTCTGAATTTGGATCATAAGTTGAGAAGATCTTATTCAATTTATCCAAGGAGAGCTTTATATCTCTAGCAAGCTCACCATCTCTTGATGCAGAAACCACCTTTACCGAGTAATAGGTGCCCATGATTTGACCTTCATATGAGTGAATACTTACTTTTTTTGAGCAGCTAGTGAGAAAAATGAGGGAAACTATGATTAAAATTTGAATTTTCATGCACAGTAAAATACTGCAGGTATTGCGATCTCACAACAGAGTTAAGTTATTGTTTTTGCTGAGCTTATAGTTTTTTAACTGAAAGAGTTCTTCCTCAAGGTCGACAATGGGTTCAGGTTCTTAAAAGGAGGCCATCTATGACTTTGCAACTACAAGCTCAAAAGAGAGACCTACAACAATCCAACAAGAAGCTAAGACAAAACGGCCAGATTCCATGCTCTATGTATGGCAAGAATGTGGATAGTACAAATCTGCTGATATCTAGACACATCCTTCAAAGATGCCTCAAAGAAGGCTCGCGAAAGGTTAGTATTGAACTAGATGGCAAATCCTACTTGGCCTCAATTGAGGAAGCACAAAGAGAGCCTGCAAGCAGCAAGCTCTTACACGTATCTTTTCATGCATTCAATAAAAATGACCAAATCACAATGCAGGTTCCACTAAGGTTGGAGGGTAAAGCAAAAGGTGTTCTCGATGGTGGGGCATTACACCACTCCATTCAGACCCTTACTGTCCAGGGCCGTGCTGGGGATATTCCAGAAGAGCTGGTTCTTGATGTAACAAGCTTAGAGCTCGGAAGCTCTCTGCATGTCTCAGACTTAAATATTAATGGCAATATTGAAATAAAAGAGGCAGCTGAAATTACTTTAGTTGCTTGTAACTTTCCAAAGCTTCAAAAAATTGAAGATGAAGCTGCGGCAAGCATTGAGGCACCTGTTGAAGAAATTGATGATCAAGAAAGTGCCGCTTAATTCCAAGCATATTCACTTCTTAAAAACCTGGGAGGGCCAAGAGTCCTCCCTTTTTATTTCACTACGGTTTGCAGGTAAGTCGTAGTGATTCAACAGCGTCGCCCGGAGGAACTTCCGCTAGGCTTCTAACTGACAACCCCTCAGTTATCGTTTGATCTTCATCTTCAAACAACGGAAGTCCATACAAGGTCAATACCGCCCCAGGTCCAACAACCACACTGTCAATTATGCCTTTCCAGTTAGGCCAGTCATTTTTATCTAATTCCGGCCAGGCCGTGTAACCCACAAGAGTTATAGAGCTTCCAGTAAAATCTGGGCCATCGTAAAGTTTAGCCCAACAGTTTGTCATTTCTTCAAATTTGAGTCCACTAACTATGAGAGAGGGAGCTTCAAAAACTCCTTCTCTCGATACTTGGGAATAAGAGATGCCTTGAAAAAACACGAGTATTAAAACTATGATTCTCACATACATCTCTTACACCTTGTATTATTCTGCTAGTTCAGATGAAGTTCTAAATGGTTCGAAATCAACTCTTCTGTTGATTTGAAAGTAACTTTCATCTGCTGCTGTTACTTTCGGATCGGCCTCACCTTTAGAAATAGTATAAATTCTATCTCTTGAGACACCCTGACCTACCAAATAGTCCTCTACGGCCTTTGCCCTCTTCATAGCAAGTTCCCAGTTCATGTCCTCGCCACCTCTTCTGTCGGCGTGCCCCTTAACATAGACATTGTACTGAGGGTTATTCTTCAAGATCTCAATATTTCTATCAAGTCTATTCTTAAACCTTGAAGTGAGTTCAGCTTTGCCTGTTTCAAAGTAAACAGAGCGTAAATCACCTCTAAAATCTGCCATAGATTCTTGTTGGCTTTGGGCCTCAGACATTTCAGCTCTAGTCACCGCCTTCTCAGCTTCATATTGGCTCGCACATGAAACCAAAAAAAGTCCCCCTAGGGCGATATAAAATAATCTCTTAAACATAAAACCTCCTTGTGTTTTTATAATAATTTTAGAAGCGGCGTCCTATCTCGTAAAATAGGCTTAAAATATGGAACTCATTGTTTTATCCTATCTAGACAAGGCCTATACAATGTCGGCCAAGAGGATTGTTTTATAAAAATTTTGGCTTAAGGTGGAACATAATGAAACTTAAAGTAATAACAATTGTAGCAGTGGTAGTGGCAAGCTTACTAAGTGCAAGACTATTTTTCTTGGGCAAAAAAAGTCAAAGCAATTTTCCAGAGCTCGGACATAGTGAAGGAAAACTGACTCCATGCCCTGACAAGCCAAATTGCGTTTCAAGCCAAAATACAGCTCAAGCAATGGTTCTACCTTTAGATGGTGAACTTAGCTTGGATGAACTAAAGAAAATAGTTCTAAGTATGAAAGGCGCGAAACTTGAAAAAGAAGGTGGTGAATACCTTCGCTTTAGTTTTAAGTCTGACGTATTTGGATTTGTAGATGACTTGGAACTATTAAAAGCAGATCAGCTTTGGCACATCAGATCCTCTTCCAGAGTAGGATATTCTGATATGAACACAAATAGAGAAAGAGTTGAAAAGCTTAGAAGCCTAACAAAAAGAAACTAGGTCCAATAGACAAAGGAGTTGCTGATGAAAAGTATTAATCCTCACAATGGCGAACTCATAAGAGAGTATAAAGAGTACTCGGAAGCGATGATAGAAAAGATATTAACAGGTGTTAACAATTCCAATAAACTTTGGGCCCACACAGGCTTTACGGCCAGAGCAAAACTATTTAAAGAACTTGCCCATGTGTTGAGACATGAAAAGCTTGAATACGCAGAACTTATGGCCGAAGAAATGGGAAAGCCTATGAAGGAGGGAGTTTCTGAAATTGAGAAATGTGCTTGGGTCTGTGATTATTACGCTGAGAATGCAAAGGAATTTTTATCACCTAAAAAGATTGAAGCAGATGTTCGAGATAGCCACGTAAGATACGACCCAATCGGTACCGTTCTGGCGATAATGCCTTGGAATTTCCCTTTCTGGCAGGTCTTTAGATTTGCAGCACCAACATTAATGGCAGGCAATACGGCACTGCTTAAACATGCTTCCAATGTGAGTGGTTGTGCTCTTGCTATTGAAGAACTTTTTAAAACTGCTGGGTTTCCAAATGATGTTTTTAGAACTTTGCTTGTAACTGGAAAGAAAATTGGTGAAGTCATAGAAGATGAACGAGTTGCAGCAGTTACACTCACAGGCTCCACCCCTGCAGGAATTTCGGCAGGCACAAGTGCTGCAAAAAAAATAAAAAAAGTCGTTCTTGAATTGGGTGGTAGTGACCCATACATTGTTTTTGATGATGCTGACCTTGACCAGGCAGTGGACTCGATTGTTACCAGTAGAATGATAAACTCAGGACAAAGCTGTATCGCCGCCAAACGCTTTATAGTCCATTCAAAAGTCAAAACAGAATTTACCAAATCTTTAGTGAAAAGGTTTGAGCACATCACGATGGGTGACCCTACAATTGAAGGCAATATGATCGGTCCTCAAGCAAAAACAGAGCTTCGAGATGAATTACATGAGCAAGTAAAGAAGAGTGTGAACAAGGGTGCAACACTTTTAATTGGTGGTGAAATTCCGGAACTAGAAGGCTCATACTACCCACCAACCCTTTTAACAGAAGTTACAAAAGGAATGCCTGCCTTCGATGAGGAAATGTTCGGCCCGGTGGGAGCAATAATCGAATTTACAAATGACGATGAGGCATTAGAGCTTGCTAATGATAGCGAGTTTGGTCTGGGGAGTGCCATTTTCACTAAAGATCATGACAGAATAGAACGCTTTGTAAGAGAGCTACAGGCAGGATCTGTATTTGTTAACCACTTCGTAAAGTCTGACCCTCGCCTACCTTTTGGAGGTGTTAAACAATCAGGCCATGGAAGAGAATTATCTGATTTTGGAATCCATGAATTTGTTAATATCAAAACAGTTTCAATGAAATAGATTACGACCTGCTTCTCATGAAGCAGGTTCCTAGCTGATATTCCGATCACTTACAGACCACCATTTGTAAATAATCCACGTTTCACACCACACACCACTATTTGAAGCACAATGTTTCACTTAGTATTGAATCCCACCCCATTCCTCTGTATAAACCACTCAACGAAATGAACAACAGGCTTATAAAAGCTTAAAACAAACAGAGGTATACTATGTTTATAAAATCAAAAAATTTATGTCTTGCGGCCTTGACCGTACTAACTCTAAATTTTGGGCAAGTGGCCCAAGCAACTTGTGCTCAAAGCATAGAAGAGAGCGACTATAAGCATAACAGAGTACCTGCTTATATTTTCGGTGGTGTCACGGCCGTGGCAGGTGCGATCACCGCTACACCTTATGCAGCCCCAGTGGCGGCGGCTGCTCTCTCAACAGTAGCTGCTGCTCAAGTTGACCGTCTAGATGATCTAAGTGTCACTGAGAGCTATGCTTATGAAGTGCTGGTGGAAACAGAAGTTCAGGGGGTTTCACCAATCGAAGCTAACTTCGTAAAAGCAGTCCAAAGAAAAGTTGCTGAAGACCGGAACGCCGTTATTCCAACTTTCAATGAAGTTATAGATGAGATTGAAAATATGAACTATGACCTAAGTGCTTGTACCGATGAAGGAGGCAATTTCTTTAGACCAACCAAAGATGACATTATAGAGGAAGTAATTTCTCAATTTTAAATCCCTCTCTCTAAATTCCCAACTCCCTATCCCTAGCCTCTACAAATGTAGAGGCATTTCTATTTTGCCCCTCTTTTTTTAGTTAGTTAGGGCTGTCAATTTTTTTTACACCTCTATCAAAAATTCAGACGCAGTTCTAACTGAACAGTCAAAAGCTTATTCTATTCTCTAATATATTTTAACGAACAATAGGACTTGAAGTGAATAATCCTTTTCTGTATATAATTCCTCTACTCTTTTCATTTAAAACAATGGGGATGAATTTAGATAATTTTTGCAAACAGGCACAAACTGAGCGCAACTTGTCTAAGATGGCCCTCAAATACAATGGCAGATACAGGATTCGAGCAAAAAGTGCACTTGAAGGGTTTCCTAGCTATAAATATAAATACTATAGAGGTTGCTACCACGACATCCCCTGGATGGACCAGGTTTACAACTCATTATGTAAAGATGGGCAAGCAAATGATAACATCTCCTTAGCTGATATAGACAATGTAGTGCTTCCAAAAGTCTTGGCATTCGCATTTGCCGGTGCGGGAGACTTCAATGCCGTTGAGGCCATGAATGCTATAAATCCGGTAAACATCCGAGGATTCGAAGGAAATGACTTTACAGGCCACGCTTTGAGTCTACCTCTGATGAGTAGGGTGTTTAGGAATAGGGATAAAAGTGTTCAGCTAAGCTATTACTCAAGTTCTGGCTTTCATCAGAACCAGAGCTATAACTCTGCACTAGCATGCATACAACAGACTCATAATTATTTAGAGGCGATGGAGCAGATAACCGGAAAGGTCCCATCACTGAAGTGGGCATTCATTGGTTATAGTAACGGTGGTGCTCACGCAATTGACCTCCAAAATGAGTTGGCAAAGATGGACATTGGAGCGGATCTAGTTTTTACTGTTGATCCAGTTGTTCAGACAGTTTTTTTTCCTTTTCACACAATTAAAGATGAAATTGGAATGAGAAATGCTAGAACGAAAGTTTTTATAAATTATTACCAAAGAAATGATTTCTTTAGTCTTCCTCCTCTGATGTTGAGGGGAAAGCCTGTTCCCGGAGCGGACTTTAACTATAACGTTACAGAGAATGAGCATTTGGCACCTAGCGGCTTCAAGAACCATAACCTAATTGTGGGGCTGGAAATGATCGCCAGGAGAGCTAAATGCGAGTTTAATAAGCTTATAGATAAGGACTGTACCGAAGAGGATTTTGAGAATAAAGAGGATTTTGAAAATGAAGACATTTAGTTTAGCATTAACACTTTTGACATCCCTTTCAAGCTTTGCACAGGCGCAATACCAATCTTTAGATAGTTATTACGCCGTTGCAACTCAGGAGGAAAGATCTAAAAATACAAACTGGATGCCTGTTCTGGATGGGCGAATTGAACTTGTAAAAGAGTTTAAAACTTCTCAGAAAGTGGAAAATTTAAATTTTCCAGAATCAATCAACCTTGAAAAGCTTAAAACTTTACAAGTGAGAGACCTCTACATCGACCAAAGTAGTGTAACTGCCAATAATGATCAGATTTCAATACCATTTGTAATCAGTCTAAGATATGAGGAAAATGTCTTAGTTCAAGGCACATTAAATGCTTCAGGGATGATTAGTATCAACTTCGAGGAACCCAGTATCCCAACAATTGATTTAGTTTACTTCTCTGACTCCCAGTGGGTTGAGGAATTAGGCCGCACTCTAGGCATTATTGATGCCTATGAAGCGAGATTTTTAGAAACTGTTGTTAACGCTTCAGTTTTAAATCAGTTTAAAGATGAAGAGCTAATTAATAAAATTTTAACGATCTCAGAGCTATATCAAGACATCAATAATGTTCAGCTGTTTTTCTAATAAAATCAGTGAAACTACTCAGAATAGTGTCCAATGATAATTTTGACTTGGCCCATGACATTTTTATGGGCCAGGTGGTGTTATTAAAACTGTTAACAGGCCATTTATCATTAGAGCTAACAATCCAGAGTCTATTTTTATACATAAAAATCTATCATTTTTCAGGCAAGTAAAAGCTCAGGCTAGAACCAACAACTAGGAAAACTGTCTAAGTTCTATACACCCATCTGAAAACCTTTCAAGGGCCCATCTATTTGATCTCTACCTATGAAATAATGAAACAAAAAAGGGTTCAATGAAGGCTTCTATTTTCGCACTATTGATATCAATGAGTACTTTCGCCGCTGACACTTATGTCGACGATAGTAAGTTTGTATACTGGAATGACTCGGCGAACTACGGCAAGACAAGCGATAGTTATCGATACTTAGTACATGAAGAGAGCCAAAAGATTCTTAGTGAAAAAGGTTATACCTCAAAGTCCTCCCCTGAGGGGATAAGCATAATGATCCACACCAAAGCACAATGTCTTCATGATACAGCAGAAGGCAAGAACTCCTTTGAGCAATGCACCTATCAACTCGTTCTGGAAAAAGCTGGTGAGTATGTCTACACAAGTAGAAGTGTTTATTTCCAAAATTTGAAGAATCTAAAGGAAATCAAAGAGCAAATTCTCTCAATTTTTGAAGAGCTCCCTCATTCAAGCCGTTTTTAGACGTGTTCTTCTACACAAAGGCCTGATGGACGTTTCAAGAATCGATCATTAGTGGGTCATCGCATACTTTGCCATATTTTTGATCCAAGGATTTACAGTTTATTGCATCTATATGTTTATTATTTAATAGTTAGATCTACAATTCCCTAGGATTGCTTCCAGTGTACTTCTTATAAGTGTCTAGTGAGATAAGGACGAGAATCCCAAGTCAAAGGCAGTGTTAGTCAAAGTGTAGTCCTCAGAATCTATCAATTCTTTAGCTTTCTCTATTTTTTTTGTAAGTTATACTGCTTTATTCAATATGATCAACTACGCCTTTTAAAGTAGTATCTTTAGAGTTCAAAGAAGTCATTTCATGCTTCTTTTGTTTCTCGATCTCCAATAATTAAGTTGGCCAATAGCATCTTTGACATTCCTATTTGATGGTGATTTTTTAACTCTTGGGCTTAAGATTGCACCAAGAGATTGGTAGTTCAGAGTCATAATAATCATTTAAATGATGTTTGACTCTCTTAACTGAGGAAAAACATGGTGCAGAAGGGTATCCACGTACAAAAGTTTGTTATCCATGAGAAAAAAAGGA
>CEUD01342312.1_pt1 | contig 11091 bp, 9 predicted proteins | sample 356481 | NCBI WGS metagenome assembly CEUD01 (sample SAMEA2623314, study PRJEB7988) | marine metagenome | isolation source: saline water (ENVO:00002010), including | reverse complement strand
AGTTCAATCTCTTCAAATGAGTTTGGATTCATTCAAAATCAAAAGGACCTAAAAGACTATAGGCAATCTATTGAGAGAGGCATATTGCCCGTGGAAAAAGGACACGCAAACAGTTCTCAAGACATCTTGAGAAATGATCTCATTCAAAATCTCATGTGCAACCTCGTCCTGGCGGAAGCTGACATTGAAAGGCTGGGAGAGCTGGATGATATCAAGAATAAGATAGAGGAGTTTGAAAAAGACGGTCTATTGATCAAGGGATCGGGACAGTGGACTGCGACAGATTCGGGGCGCAGATTCTTAAGGTGTATTGCTCTGGCCTTTGATGAGTACTTTCCTTCAGTAAAACTTGGAAGCATGTTTAGCCAATCTGTCTAGGAGGCTAGTTTATGAAAGAGACATGCGACCATTGTGCAAATGAAATTCTGTCTGGAACTCTAATTAAGGTTGAGTCTGGCATGTACTGCTGTGTGGGTTGTAGAATAGTCAGAGAGAACCTCCTCGCAAATGGAATGGGAGAATTTTACGAGTTTAGAAGTACTCCACTTGAGAGAGTTGGCAACAACTTAGGGGAAGAATCAAAGTTCTCTTATTTGGATGATGAACAATTTCAAAACGAAAAACTTTTAGAAACCGATGGCCATTTAAGAGTGCGGTTTTTTATTGAAGGCGCCAGGTGCCAGGCGTGTTTGTGGATTTTGGAACAAATTCCTGAAAGGCTAAATTACGTGGACTTCTCTCGATTTTCCCTTGATAAGTCAGTTCTTGAACTAGGCATGCCGGTAAATTCAAAGCTTTCTGCTGTTGCCTCCCTTATCCAATCTTATGGGTACAAAGCACATTTGGTGCTGGAGGATTCAAAAGCGTTAGAGCTTAAAAGAAAGGCAAAACGAGCTGAGCTAATTCGCTTGGGTGTGTCCTTCGCTTGTGCGGGTAATATAATGCTTTTAAGCTTCAGTGCATATGCAGGACTCGAAGGAGAGCTTAGAATGTGGTTTGACTACGCCTCACTTATTCTATGTCTGCCAGTAATAAGCTATGGAGCACTCCCTTTTTATCGATCTACAATTGGCTTTATAAATAGCCGACAGTTTTCAATAGATGTTTCAGTGGCCTTTGGTATCGTTTTGGGATTTATAGCAAGTGCTCTTCACGTGATTCAGGGCAAAGGGGATGTATACTTTGACACCATCTCAATGCTTGTTTTTCTACTTCTTGGTTCAAGATTCTTGCTTGATTCTGCAAGAGATAAGGGGATGAATTCCAGCGAGACCAGAAGTTTTTTCTCCCATGTGAGTGCGAGGAAAGTTCTAGAAAACGGAGAAATTAAAGAGGTCCACTCAAGTCTTCTCGTACCAGGAGACGTGATATTAATTGGGCAGGGAGACACAATTCCAGCAGATGGTGAGATTGTTGATGGCATGTCATATATTAACGAATCAGCTTTGACTGGAGAGTCCTTTCCTGTGAGAAAAAGCTTGGGCGATTCGGTTTTTGCCGGCTCTGAGAATCAAAGTGAAATGATAAAGGTGAAAGTCAGTGCAGGCTCTTCTGAATCCAAAATGGGAAAAATTTTGGAAAAACTTCAAAACAATTGGGGAAGGAGGACGAAGCTTGCAAGAGTCTCGGACAGCTTTTCAAAGAAAATTGTCATGATTGTAACCATTCTTGCTTTTGGCGTTTATGTATATTTTTACCTGCTTGGAATGCCAGAAGTTGGATTTCAGCGGGCGCTGGCGATGATTATAATAACTTGTCCATGTGCCTTGGGATTTAATATTCCACTTGCCGTTATGATTGGTATGAAAAAACTCGCTCGATTTGGAATTATCCTCAAAGACGATAGCGTTGTTGAGAATGTTAAAGAAAGCGAACATATATTCTTGGATAAAACAGGAACAATCACATCGGGATCTAGGAATATAGAACTCCAATGGACGGCAAGACCTGAGCCAGATGTTCTTTTTTCTCTTGAAAAGAGGTCAGCACACCCATTAGGCAAAGAGATTGTTGAAACCCTAATAAGAGATCACAATGTAAAAGAGGTGAGTCTGGAAGAGTATCTCGAGGTCCCTGGGTCTGGACCTAAGGCGATACATAGGGGAGTTGAATTTGCTATACGACCTCTTAGAGCAGAGAACGCAAGCTTTGGCCTCTTTAGAAATAATAAGCTTATCCTCAAGGGCAATGTTGTAGATGAGTTGGATGTTAACTTTTGCTCTGTGGTCGACTATTTGAACTGTAGAGGAAAGAAGGTCTTTCTTTTGTCTGGAGACTCCAAACAGAGGGTGATGAAGGCCTCTAAGGCCGTATTGGGCAAAATAGAAAAATCTTTCTATGAGGTTTCGCCTGAGGAGAAGGAGAGAATTGTTAATGAGTATTCGAAATCTGTAATGCTTGGGGATGGGGTAAATGATGCTTTGGCTTTAAAAAATGCAAGCGTTGGCATTGCCGCAAATGGAGGAGTGGACTTGGCGCTTTCCTCTTCTGATATCTATTTTTGCTCCGGAGGACTTGAATCTTTAAGAAGGTTATATCGAGGCTGTGACCAAATTATCTCAATTCTAAAATTAAATGTTTCCATTGCACTCCTATACAATGTTCTTTTTATATTTCTTGCAATGATTGGTTATATATCTCCCTTTTCTGCGGCAGTTCTCATGCCAATTAGTTCCCTGACTCTTTTGGGCGTGTCTTTTTTAATGCTCTCAAGACTTGATCGGGTGTTGAGCAAATAGAGTTTATAAACTGATATTCATCATGTTTTTCAACACCTCTTTAGCTTAACTTAAGAACTGAGGTGCTTATGGAAGTTTTGTACATTTTGTTGCCAGCAACCTTGTTGGTTGCCTCCTTATTTGTGGGGCTTTTTATATTCTCTGTAAGCAGAGGTCAATTCGAGGAAGTAGAAAGCTCCGGTTCGAGAGCGATATTTGAAGATAAAAAACATGAGAGTGAAGGAAAAGAAAATGGAACAAAGTAAGAGTTACGACACTGTCGTCTACAACGACAGTGTTGTTAAGAAGTTTCTTGTTGCCACCGTAATTTGGGGGGCCGTGGGAATGTTGGTTGGCCTACTTTTGGCGGCGCAATTGGCCGACTGGGGATTTAATTTTGGTCTTGAATGGTTAACTTTTGGCAGGCTTAGACCTCTACACACAAATGCAATTATTTTTGCATTTGTTGGAAATGGGATTTTTGCAGGCATTTATCATTCAACCCAGAGACTTTGTAAAACACGGGTTTTTAGTGACGTGTTGTCAAATCTACATTTTTGGGGATGGCAGTTAATTATTGTAGCAGCGGCGGTTACACTTCCGCTTGGGATGAGTCAGTCTAAAGAGTATGCCGAGCTTTCATGGCCTATTGATATCGCTGTGGTTTCTGTTTGGGTAATTTTTGCGGTTAATTTCTTTATGACTCTTAAAAATAGAAGAGAGAAGCACTTATACGTTGCAATTTGGTTTTATATCTCAACAATACTCACAGTGGCAATGTTGTATATTGTAAACAACCTTGCAATACCTGTGAGCTTAATGGAGTCCTATCCAATATTTGCTGGTGTTCAAGATGCCTTAGTACAGTGGTGGTATGGACACAACGCAGTTGCATTCTTCCTAACAACGCCTATTTTAGGCCTGATGTATTATTATCTTCCAAAGATTGCTAATAGGCCAGTCTACTCTTACAGGCTTTCCATTATTCATTTTTGGTCTTTAATCTTCATATATATATGGGCCGGACCTCACCACTTGTTGAACACGACTCTTCCTGATTGGGCCCAAACTTTAGGCGTTGTCTTCTCTATTATGCTTTGGGCTCCTTCGTGGGGTGGGATGATCAATGGCCTTCTAACTCTTAGAGGAGCTTGGGGGAAAGTTAGAAAAGATCCCATATTAAAACTATTTGTTACCGCTCTAACTTTTTATGGAATGAGCACGTTTGAAGGCCCACTACTTTCTATTAAATGGTTTAACAGTCTAGCACACTACACTGACTGGATTATTGGACACGTTCATGGTGGTGGTATTGGTTGGAACTACATGCTTCTTGCGGCCGTTGCTTTATGGCTTACTCCAAGGCTGTGGCAAACTAAGCTTTACTCTGAAAAACTTGCAAACACTCAGTTTTGGACGGCAACAATTGGACTTCTTCTTTACTATATCTCCATGACAGTTGCTGGCATCACTCAAGGTTTGATGTGGAGAGAGATAAATGACAAAGGTCAGCTCGCATATCCTAACTTTATGGAAACTGTCGCTCAAATTGTTCCTATGTACTGGGTCAGACTTGTAGGAGGACTTCTTGTTTTCGCATCCATGTTAATCATGATGTACAACCTATATAAAACCGTTCGCTTGGCGCCTAAAAGTGTTGAGGAGCCTGTATACAAAGTTCCAAAACCTTATTGGAAAGAAAAGAATTATGAGAATGAAGAGGGACATAGAAAGCTTGAAGGTCTCGGATTTACTTTCTCAATACTGGCACTTGTGGCCGTTTTAGTTGGATCGGCAATAGAGATTATCCCAGCGGTTCTTTCAAACTCCTATATCAAAAAAGAAGTTGTTGTCGCACCTTATACTCCACTTGAGGTCGTGGGCAGAGACATCTACGTAAGAGAGGGATGTTATAACTGCCACTCTCAAATGATTCGTCAGCTTCCAGAAGACCAGCTTCGTTATGGTGAAGTTTCTGAAGCTTCAGAGTTTATCTACGATCGTCCATTTCAGTGGGGATCAAAAAGAACGGGGCCAGACCTTCAAAAGGTTGGTGGGAAATACCCTGACTCTTGGCACTACAGACACATGTACGACCCTAGAGAGGTTGTGCCTGGATCTATTATGCCTGAGTATAAATGGCTCTTTAAAAAGAAGATGAAACTCGACGCGCTTTCTAAAAAAATGAACGTTCTTAAGGCCCTTGGCGCTCCATACGATGATGAGGTTATTAAAAACGCCAAAGCTATGGCACAGGCGCAGGCCGAGCAGATCACTAGAAACATGGCGTCTGCCGGTGTGAAAATCGAGATGAAAGATAAGCAAATTGTTGCCCTTGTTGCTTACCTGCAAAGATTAGGCAAAAAGATAGAAGATGCTCCGGATGTGAAGATTCTTGGAGATGAGAAATCTAAAAAGGAGGCCGATCGTGATGCGGCAAATGTTGAGTAGTATACAAGAGAGTCCAATCATAGGCATGTCAGTGCTTTTGATCTTCGCTTTAATGTTTGGATATATATTTTTTGAGGCCTATAGGAGTAAAAACAAATCTACCTTTGACGAGGCCTCAAAGATGCCTTTGGAAGATTCGGAGAAGTTATGAGCAAAAAAGATAACGACAAAAAAGAAGTTGAAGTTTTAGATGATGAAAAAGATCTGGTTCTGGACCATAATTATGATGGCATTAAGGAGCTCGATCATCCCTTGCCAGCATGGTGGGTGTTTATCTTTATCGCGACCATCGTGTTTGCCATCCCTTATTACTTTTACTACACCCACGCTAGCGGTCCAAGTATCAGGGACGAAATGAAAGAGGAGCTTGCTAAGATTTATAAAATTCAAGATGAATACGAAGCAAAACAGGGGGGATTTAACATCGATAAGTATAACCAGTTCATTATCACTGAGCAGGCCAAAAAACTTGGAAAGATGGTGTTTAATGCCTCTTGTGCCGCATGCCACGGTCAAAAAGGACAGGGTGGAATTGGTCCAAATCTAACTGACAAGTATTGGTTGCATGGCGAAGGTAAGCTTGCTGGTGTATTTGAAGTCATTAAAAACGGAGTTGGAGCAAAAGGAATGCCCGCTTGGAAGCAGTCTCTAAGCGAAGATGAAATGATGGCCGTAACCGATTACGTATTAAAGTTTAAACAAAGGTACGTTGAGGGAAAAGAGCCTCAGGGTGAGTTGGTAGAATAATATGTCCAGAAGTAGAGAGCTGCATTCAACAAGACTCGGCACCACTGATGAGAAGGGAAGGAGGGTTATGCCTCAACCTGAAGATGTGGTGGGGAAGTGGAAAAGTAGACGCTCTCTAATCTACTCAGGTTTAATCTCTATATATTTGATCCTGCCTTGGATTTATATCGATGGAAAACAATGGGTATTACTCAATATTCCCAGAAGAGAATTCACCATCTTTGGAAGCGTTTTTCATGCCTATGACAGCGTATACCTCATATTTGTATTTCTAGGTTTTATGCTTCTTATAGCTTTCATTACAAGTGTCTGGGGAAGGGCATGGTGTGGATGGGCATGCCCCCAAACTGTTTTTATAGATCTAATTTATCGAAAAATAGAAAGACTTGTTGAGGGAAATGCCAGAAAGAGAAAGGCCTTAAATCGTTCAGGTCTAACTGTTGAAAAAATTTATAAGAAGAGCTTCAAGTGGATTTTATATCTAATCGTTTCCCTTCACATTGTTCATTCTTTTTTAGGTTACTTTGTTGGCACCCGCAATTTGGTTGGCATCAGCTTTCAATCTCCATCCGAAAACTGGTTTTTGTTTGTGACCATGCTGGTTTTGACGGCAATTACACTTTTTGACTTTGCTTGGTTTAGAGAACAGTTCTGTATTATCGCTTGTCCCTACGGAAGGTTTCAAAGTGTTTTGATGGATCAAAACTCTTTAGTGGTGGCCTATGATGATAGACGAGGTGAACCCAGAAGAAATACTGTCAAAAATCTAAATGAAGAGGGTGACTGCATAGACTGTTTCAAATGCGTTAAAGTCTGTCCTACAGGCATCGATATCAGACGTGGAACTCAAATGGAGTGTATCGCCTGTACTATGTGCATTGATGCTTGTGACGAAATTATGCGCAAAATTAATAGACCCGAAGGACTGATTCGGTATACCAGTGAGAATGAGCTTGAAGGGGAGAGTAGAAAAATTGGACTGCGAAGCTTTATCTATGCGTTGCTTCTCATAATTGTTTTTACTGGAGCTGCGGTAGGTCTTTCAAAGCGAGCAATGCTCAAAACACAGTTCTTAAGAATGCCTGGGCCACCATTTTCAAAAGTAGTGGAAAATAATGAAGAGTTTTATATAAACAGGTTCCAAGCTAAGGTGCAGGTGATTGGAAGAATGGGAAAGAAGCTTTCTATATCTTCACTTCACCCGGATGTGCAGTTAGTAAGTGGCCAATTGCCACTAAGCATTGGCAAGGACCGAGAAAGTCTTGTTATATTTATAAAGTACAAAAAGGAGCTTTTGAACAACGGGTCTTTTAAAGTTCCACTTAAAATTTTCATCAAAAGTGACAGTGAAACTCTAGAGCACATGACAACGGAGGTTGGAATTGTCGGACCTCTATGAATTGTTACTTAATTCCTCAATTAGCTTAGTGCCTTTATTTGCCTTTTTCATCGGAGCACTTGGCAGTATACACTGCGTTGGAATGTGTGGTGGATTGGCATTGGCCGTAAATAAGACAAAAAGAGAGTTTTGGCAGTATAACCTTGGGAGACTCTTAGGCTACCTCTTTCTAGGGTTTTTGTTCTCACTGCTAGGAGCTTTTGCCCTAGATCCTGAGATTAAGGAGGTGATGAGTATTTTGTGTGGCATTTTTCTTGGTGTTTTTCTATTGGCCATTTCTATTTTAAATTTTAAAGGTCGAGAGTTGACTATAAGCATTCCAGTTTTAAATGAAACATACAGTTTTCTATTTAAAAAGTTTATAGTTACGAGCACCGGCAAATCTTTTGGCTTTGGTGCATGTTCGATTCTCTTACCCTGTGCGATTTCTAATGGTTTAATTCTTGCTGCACTCTCATTGGGCGGATTGGCCCAAGCAGGATTGATAATTATTTTCTTTTGGCTTGGTACACTGCCTGCAATGATACTTGGAGTTGGTTGGATTAGGGAGCAAACAAAGCTAAAAGGAATCAACGCTCAAAGAATAAGTGCGATAATTTTTCTACTTCTTGGAGTTGCAACTTTGGCCTATAAGGTTCACCAAGCACTAAATAGTGAACTGATATGTTAAAATTCTTTATCTTGACCTCGAGATTTCAATGAGTTGGAGAATTTGTCACTGGAAGAAATAAGCTAGGTTAAATTTATGCATGCTATAATATAGCTATGAGCATAAAGGTTGGATATGTAGGTAGCGATTTGAGGTTCTTTGGTCACATAAAATCTGTGATCGATGAAAAGGTTAATGACCAAGTTGAATACGTTCAATATGAAGTCAATGATGACTTCGTTGCGGCCAACGTCTTTATCCAAATCTTTGAGGCCAAGCTTGATATTATCTATATAGATTTATTTTACATTCCAGAAAAAGGCCTTTCTCTTTGTAAACTTTTATGTCGAAACAATGAAACGAGATTAAAGAGTACTGTTTTAATTCATGATCAAAATCAAGGTGATGCCAGTCTACTAAGAGGTGTATTGAGTGGTGCTCGCTTAAACTACTATAAAAGTGCTGAACCTAAGGAGCTTGCAGCGCATCCCTTAATGCTGTTGGATGCGGCCTATGATGCTGGTGATGAGTATGCATCCGGCACTAATTTAAAAGGACTATACTTTAAACAAATCCTTAGAATAGGATATGTTGCCCAAAATCACTATAGAATCGAAACTAGTTGTAAGCTCAAAGAGCAGTCTGTTGTTGAGCTGAACACCCACCCGCTTTCTGTTATTATGCCATCCCCGAGATTCCTTGTTGAAAATTTTAGCGACAACGACTTATATTACAATCAACGATTTAGCTATGACTTGAGATTCACTTATCTTAATAATGAATTTTTCAAAGCAAGTGAACAGTCTTGGGTAAATTATAAAAAGGCCAATATCAGAAAAAAACTGAACCAAAAAGAGAGAGAGGACCAGCCCTACATTCTTGCAGATGTTGAAAAGCGTGTGAGACTTTACCAGCCAGTTAAAGAGGAGATTAAACAATGGCTTGCCGAAAATAGAATCACCAACACCCCTAAGCGTTTAAAAGTTTTAGTCTTGGATGAAACCCTGGAGATTTTTAAAGAGTACTCCCAAAATCCGAAGGATTTTCCCTTTTCTATAAACTTTCAAACCAAACTCACCAAAGACTTTTTTCAAGTGCGAAGGTTTAGACCTCATCTGATTATCTATCACATGGGTGAGGACTTTGAAGTGCTCAAAAAGATAGTGGAAGAGATTAAAGTGTTGGAAGGCTATAATCCAAGTCTATTGGTGTTTAACTATAAAGATAATAGTGCAGAGCTGCGTAAGAATGTCGGATACGAACAGATCATGGCCTCAAAAGAAAGTGTGCAACTAGAATTAATAAAAAAAATGGCCGAAGTCCTTGGTTCGAAGGGCGATTTTACAAGTACAGATGATAAAGTGTTTTTAAAGACAACCAATCCACGATCTGTGGCAACCATTCTACATAGCGGAGAAATAATCAAGTTCAATCAAAGTGAAATGCTTTTTGCTACTCATTTGGATATACCGATGTGGACAACGCTAATTCTTGAGGCTCCATTAAAGGCACTAATTACAGTCATACCGACGACTGAAAAAATTGGATCGAGTGTGCCTGTTTATCGTGCATTAATAAACGGTGTGGGGGAGCTTCAAGAGAATGAGCTCAGAAGGTTGGTGAATAAGTCTCTCGAGGAACCAAAAGACGTTGAGGATGAAGATGGCGAAGATTCTAACTCTTCGCCTTAAGTGATACGTATCTAAGTCTTTCCCCAAATCTTAGCTTTAATGCGGTTGCCGTGACAGCACTAATTTGGGCCTTGCCATTGTCTAGAACTTTTAACTTTCCAAGGCATGCCTTAAAGTCTATTTTTCCAGAGTTTGAAATAATGAATACGTCAGATTCAAAATCTGCGTCTACAATCTCGCCAACTTCTAAAACTTTTGATTCTTTTAGAGCCCGAACTTCATCTAGTGGAGCTTCCAGGACTGGACCTGGTTCGAAAATGCCTACAAGTCCGTTAAACTGAAATCCTTCTTGTTCAAGAATTCTTTTTGCTGGTTCCGTATTTGGGTGCACCTGTGCAACAACATCTTGGGCCTCTTTAGGAAGAAGGTCTACTAAAATTGGATATTTTGGAAGAAGTTCATCGATAAATTTTCTACTCTTCATTTGCAGGTAGTCAGCTTGAACAAAGTCAATGTTCATGAATTTTTGGCCAACAGCATCCCAGAAAGGTGAGTGGCCTTCATCGTTAACGCGTCCCCTCATCTCAGCAATCACGTTGTCTTCAAAATGCCTTCTATTTTCTGCCATATAAAGAAATCTGGAAAGCGAAAGGAATCTTCCATTCTGGGAGTTCCTAAATTCAGGTGACAAAAATAGTGAACAGATTTCGGCCGGGCCAGAATGGGTTTTTTCAAAGTGAAGACTCTTAACTTCTTTCTCAACACTTAGGCTTTGAGATTTCATAACTTCTGACTTTAGGTGATAGAAGTAATAGGCCTCAAAACCTCCGATTTTGGAAATAATTCCGCTAACACCAACAATCTTTCCTGTGAATAGTTCCTCCATTACAAATAGGTACGCCTCACCACCGGGACGATCTCCTCGGTGGGCAACGCTTCTTTCTGATATGAGAATTTTGTGCCTAATAATCTCTTCGTCTTTTGGAAGAGAGGTAAGACCATGGCCTGAAACTTTTAAAAGCTCCATTAGGCCTGCCAGGTCCTTATCTTTAATTGGTCTAATTACAAACATCTGCTACTTACACTCGTTTAAAGTTGTTTCAATTATCTCGCAAACCTTGTCGATATCTTCTAGTTCAACTCCACCTGCAGGCACCAAGAATCTAACTCTAGTTGGTGACGCTCCTGCAATAAATGATAAAACACCATTTTTAAATAATTGAAGAGTGAAATCCTTAGACTTGGTCGCGTCGCCTTTGTAGATAGTCATACCCACCATTGCACCGATACCCCAAGGTCCCTCGATCAAATCAGGATACTTCTGATTTAATTTTATTAGATTTGCCTTAAATCTGGCATGAATCTTTTCAATTTTGCCGTCATCTCCAAGGTAGCCGCCATTAGCTACTTCATTAATCATATAGTAAGCGGCATTGATGGCCGAGCCCGATGAGGTAAATGTTTGGCTGATTAGCCCCGGCTGAGGCTTGTGGTCAT
>CEUD01125566.1_pt1 | contig 11106 bp, 10 predicted proteins | sample 356481 | NCBI WGS metagenome assembly CEUD01 (sample SAMEA2623314, study PRJEB7988) | marine metagenome | isolation source: saline water (ENVO:00002010), including | reverse complement strand
TCGCGGCCGACGAGCGGCTGCGCGATTGCGTCTTAGCCAAGACGGACGATCGCCTACTGGCGGAAGCCATGTTTCAGGGCGTCCGCATGGGAGGGAGCCCCTATTTCAAGAATTGGTATCGCTGGGGCTATGGCTGGGGCGATGGTCGCAGCTACCAAGCGCTCACATTCGAAGAGCAAGGCATGGTGACAGAAAAATTGGTGCAGTATTATAAGAGCGAAGCGCCCTCGCCTTGCAGTATTGTCGAATAGAGCGAAAAAGAGAAAATCTTCAGAAAAGAAGACGCTCTAATGTTAACTAACACCGTCTGGTTTAATCCGCGGCATCTACTTGCTTTCAGGTTTGCAAGCCGCTGCGAAAGCGTCACAAGCTTCGTACTTCATATTAATTTCACCTGAAAATCATTATGTCCGATCCAAAACCTGTTAAAAAAGTTGCTCTTCTCACTGCGGGTGGCCTCGCGCCTTGCCTCTCGTCCGCTGTCGGCGGTCTGATTGAACGCTACACTGAGCTGTATCCTGACATCGAAATCATTTGCTACCGCGGCGGCTATAAGGGTCTGCTGCAGGGTGACAGTATTACTGTGACGGAAGCCATCCGCGCGACTGCGGGCACCTTGCACGCGCACGGCGGCAGCCCGATCGGCAACAGCCGGGTGAAATTGACCAATGTGAAGGACTGCATTAAGCGCGGCCTGGTCCAAGAGGGCGAAGACCCGCTGAAAGTGGCGGCCGACCAGTTGACCAAAGACAATGTCGATGTGCTCCACACCATTGGAGGCGACGACACCAACACCACGGCGGCGGACCTGGCTGCGTTCTTGGCTGAAAACGACTACGCGCTGACCGTGGTCGGCCTGCCCAAGACCATCGATAACGATGTCTTCCCGATCGCTCAAAGCTTGGGTGCATGGACCGCGGCTGAAGAAGGTGCGAAGTATTTTGAAAATGTGGTAGCCGAGCACAATGCCAACCCACGCATGCTCATCATCCACGAAGTGATGGGCCGCAACTGTGGCTGGCTGACTGCGGCCACTGCGGATGCTTACCGCAAGCGCTTGGACAATTTGGAATGGGCGGAAGAAATCGGCCTCAGTGAAACACGCAAGGAAGTGCACGCCATCTTCATCCCCGAAATGGAGATCGACATTCAGGCGGAGGCCAAGCGTTTGAAGGCAATCATGGATGAGCATGACAACGTCAACATCTTCATCTCCGAAGGCGCAGGCGTAGAGACCATCATTAAAGAGATGGAAGCCGCGGGCGAAGAAGTGCCACGCGACGCCTTTGGACACGTCAAGCTGGATGCCGTCAACCCAGGCAAGTGGTTTGGTGAGCAGTTTGCCAAGATGCTAGATGCGGAAAAAGTGTTGGTGCAAAAGAGCGGCTATTTCGCCCGCGCGGCACCAGCCAATGTAGAAGACATTCGCCTGATCAAGAGCTGCACCGACCTGGCAGTCGACTGTGCCGTGGTGCGTGAAAGCGGCGTGATCGGCCACGACGAGGACGACCGTAACATTTTGCGCGCGATCGAGTTTCCACGCATCGCGGGTGGTAAGCCTTTCAACATCGACACGCCATGGTTCGAAGAACTCCTGGATGCGATCGGCCAAGCCAAGGGCGCCAACATCGCTCAAGCGGGGCATTAATTAAGAGAGCACTCACTGCGTGTCCGAATCTCCGCATCCATCCATGCGCGCTTGGTATCCGCTCATCGCGCCTGCGATGGCTGCGTTTTCGACCTATTGGCCCGCGATCTTGCTCATCCAAGTCGTGGCGCTGGCAGTGGTGCTGGCCTACTATTTCATCGATAGTACGGCGGAGCTCTTCGCCAGCGTCACGGCTTGGAAACAAGCTGGCGACCTGTATTTCGCAGCCGGCTCGACAATCGTGAGCGGGGGGATCTTGCCCGAGCTGATCAAGCGACGCTTTCGGCCCGCGGGCGCATCCGCGCCGGGGCTGGGCGAGCTTTGTCATCAATTTATCATGTGGGCCACACTGGGCGTGGTGGTGGACTTAATGTATCGCCTGCAGAGTCACTTGTTCGGCAATGGCACCGACCCCGCGACACTTTTAAAAAAGGTGCTGGTGGACCAGTTCGTATTTACACCACTTATCAGCCTGCCCGGCATCGCACTTTGGTTTGCGCTACGAGAGGTAAATTATTCACCGAAGGCATTCTTGTGCTGCTGGCACTGGAGGGAAATACGCGACCGCGTGCTCCCCCTTTGGACCACCTCGCTCTGCTTTTGGCCAGTCATGCTATGCATTGTATTTTCGCTACCGACCCCCTTGCAATTCCCCCTCTTTCTATTAGGCAACGCAGCCTACAGTATATTGATGATTTTCATCGTGCGCCATCAAGCGCCACAGCAGACTGCGTAGCCGAGTCCTTTAGGCTCGGTTCTGGCGGGACGGGCTCCAGGCCGACGCGCATGGTAAACCGCAGAGTTCGCGGAGAAGGCAGAGGCGTTGGGGAGCGGGCCGCCACTCACACGATGCAAAACGGGGTCTAAAGTCCCCCGCTACTGGATTGCGCGGACTCATTCGATGTTCGATGTTAGACGTTCAATGTTCAATGTTCCCACCTTCTCTTCTCCCGCTCATGCGAGGCTCGGCTCAAAAATCGAGCTTAGTGCTCGCCCCTACTGAAGAAGTCATATTTCACGGGGCAGTGAACACGCCTTTAATCACTCCACCTCTACCGATTCCAGTTAATGAGACTGCGCCCAATTGGCGACAGATCGTTAAAAAATACCAGCAACCTTGCCTGAAGAAGAGCTCGTGGCAGATCGTCAATTCAATGGGTCCTTACATCGCCTTGTGGGGGGTGATGTACTTTACAGTCTCGTTTTCGTGGCCGCTCACACTGGCACTGGCCACACTGGCGGGGCTCTTTTTGGTGCGGGTTTTTATCATTTTTCATGACTGCGGACACGGCTCGTTTTTTCGAAATAAAAAAGCAAACAAGACGGTGGGCTTCATCTCGGGGCTGATGACGCTCACGCCCTTCCGCCACTGGACCTGGCAACACGCGGTGCATCATGGCACTTCCGGCAATCTGGATCACCGGGGGGTGGGCGATGTCTGGACTATGACGGTGAAGGAATACCAGGCGGCTCCCTTGTGGCTGCGGGTTCAATACCGTCTGACGCGTAATCCTTTTATCCTGTTCGTGCTCGGCCCGCTGGGGCTGTTTATCGTATATCAACGCTTCGCCTACAAAATCGCCAGCCGCCGCGACCGTATGGACGTGTATAAGATGAATGCATGCATCGCGCTCTACGCAGTGGCGATGAGCTTGATATTTGGTTTTTGGAATTTCCTATGGATTCAACTGCTGATCACGACGGTTTCCGGAGGGGCGGGCATTTGGCTATTTTATGTGCAGCACCAGTTTGAAGACACCTATTGGCGCACGGGGGATGAGTGGGACTATACCGACTCGGCCATGCAGGGCAGCTCCTTTTATCGCTTACCTGCGATTTTAAACTGGTTCTCTGGCAACATCGGCTACCACCACATCCACCACTTGAGCTCGCGCATTCCGAATTATAATTTAAAGGCCTGCCACGAGTCGGAGCCCTTCTTTCAGCAAGTGCCGGAGTTGACACTGCGTAGCAGTATTCGATCGATCCAGCTGCGGCTGTGGGATGAGGAAGCGGGCAAACTCGTCGGCTACGATGTGCTGAAGAAATCCGCCCACTAGTTGCGTGGCTATAAATATTCAGCGATCACCGCTTGTAGGGCTAGGCGCATCGCATCGGCAAGCTCCGGATTGGCATAGGCGGCCCAACTCACTGGCGTAGTGGTATCCAGTGGGCAATCCAAGGGCTGGCCATCGGGCTTTTCGACCACACAGCCCGCCTCTTGCAGAATGAGCGCGGTCGCGACATCGTAGGGGTGGCAAGCAAGATTGGACAAAATGCCGAGCTTGGCAAAGGCCTCCGGACGCAGGTCCGCGACAAAGCGATCATGCCCGGCCAGGATCTCGTAAAACTGACCACCACTGGAGATATATTGATCATTAAAAACCAATGGTGACGGCGAATCCGGCTGTCCATAGAGTCGATCCCACAACGCTTCTTCGACTCGACTCAGGAGCGCCAAGCCTGCGGGCTTGGCAAGGCTATCCAGCCCCATTATCTGGTTGTCGCCGCGCGGTGAACCCGTTCCTACTGTGTGCGCCTCCCTTCTTCTTAATTCAGAGGTCAGAGGTCGACTCTTTCTAGGCTCATGGACTTACTCTCACATACCATTACTTTTCGTCATGCCCTCGCTCAGTGGTATGCCACCGCGCAGCGGCCCTTGCCCTGGCGCACACAACCGAGCCTCTATCGAACCGTGGTGTCCGAGCTGATGGCGCAGCAGACACAAATCAAGACCATGCTGCCCTACTTTGAGCGCTGGATGCGGCGCTTCCCTGACTTTGCCGCCCTGGCCGAGGCGCCCGCCGAGGATGTGCTCAAGCACTGGGAGGGACTGGGCTACTACAGCCGCGCGCGCAACCTCCACAAGTTGGCCAAGGAATATGTCGCGCTGGAGCCCAAACCACGCAGCCGTGAAGATTGGCAACAACTGCCCGGCATCGGCCCCTACACCTCGGCCGCGATCAGCTCGATCGCGCTGGGCGAGCCCGCGGCAGTGGTCGATGGCAATGTGGTGCGCATTCTCGCGCGGCTAACGGACGATGCCCGCGTGTTTAAAAACAACGGCGAAGCGGTCAAGGCTTTCACTCCCACCGCGGAAGCCGTGCTGGACCAGGGCAATGCCGGCGAGCACAATCAAGCGATGATGGAGCTCGGCGCCACAGTGTGCCTCAAGCATAAGCCACTCTGCACGGTCTGCCCCGTGCTGGCCTATTGTGCAGCCAGCCGCAAGGGCAGCCAAGAGGCGCTCCCCAAGATCGAGCGCAAAGCCACGGTAAAAGTCGAAGTCGAGCGGGCCTGGGTATTGCAAGCGGGCAAGCTACTGCTCCACCGTATCGCGGAAGACTCCGGCCAACTGGCGGGGCAGTACGAGCTGCCCCGATTAGAGACAGTGGCCAGCCCGCGCAGTGCCAAGCAGCTGCTGGCCAGCAAATCGCGCTCGATCACGCACCGCCGCATCAAAGAACACATTTACCAGGTCAAAGCCAAGCCCAGGATCGACGCCTCACTGGAGTGGGTGCGCCTCGAAGACATCGAGCGCATCACACTATCAGGCCCCCATCGCCGCTGGATCGGCGAACTGTTGGCCCGCGAGTCGGAGGGCGGAGGACTGAGGTGAATCTCGCTCTGCGGCGCCCCAAATTCGAGAGCACACAATTTGCCGCAACCTTTTACATAAATGCTCGATTCTAAGTTGGACCTTTCCCCCGTGACGCCACTACTTTGCTCCACAACATGCCAAAGCCCCAAAAATGGACTGCTGACGACTTCGCGATCCGCACCTCTACTATCGAGGGCGCGGGCATGGGCCTTTTTGCCAAGCACCGGATCGCGGCGGAAGATACGATCGGCTACTACACTGGTGAGGTGATCAGCGAAAAAGAGTTCTACGATCCGGAGCGGCCTTTTTCCGCCTACGTGATGTGGGTCTGCCGCACACATATCATCGTGGGCGAAGGCCCGAAGGCCAATTACACCCGCTACATCAATCACAGTGATGAGCCGAACGCCTTTCTAATCGTCTCCAGCCGTTGGAAAACGGCTCGCTTTGAAGCGCTGCGCGAGATCGAAGCAGGCGAAGAGATTTTCTTTAATTACGGCGATGATTACTGGGAGACAGCGTCCGAGGAACCAAAGCACACGATTTAGATCTAAGAGTATAGTTATGAATATCGACCCCATCTACACAGGCCTCGACGAGGAACAACGCAGCACTGTTTCAGGCCTGCCACGCGGCGATCGTTTGATCGAGCTATCCACCCTGCGCAACCGACCGACACGCGAAATGGTGACTGAACTGGCCGAGCTGGCCGAGCTGCCGGTGGTGCAAAATTTCGAACTGATCGAAAACCCCACCGCCACCCTGCCCCTGCGCATGATCCACGAGTATCAGTGCATCCCGATCAAGACGGAAGCTGACGAGGATCGAGCATTTAGCGACGACCTGGCCGCCGAAACAGACCAGAGCGCTCCCATCGCCCTAGCCACCCTTTGGCCGCCCGACGAAGCAATGAACCGCTGGATCTACGCCGTCAGTGGGCGCAATGCCCAATGGTTCATGGGCGATCCGGAACAGATCACCGAAACCATCACCCAAAACTTCGGCGTCGGCTCCGGGAGCTTGGATGAGTCGGACCTGGTGACCGATGTCGCCGATGCCGATGAGGCGGAGGACGAAGATGCGGCCGTGATCCGCTTCGTGAATGAAGTGGTGCAGAAGGCTGTCAGCGATCGCGCGACCGATATCCACTTCGAGCCGCACCGCGACGAACTACAGATCCGCTACCGCATCGACGGCGAACTGGTGCCCGTCCGTGTGCCCGACAATTTGATCCGCTTCCAGGGGGCCATTATTTCGCGCCTCAAGATTATGGCCAAGCTCAACATTTCGGAGAAGCGCCGCCCACAGGACGGCCGTATCTCCTTCGGCGCCGGCAACTCGGAACTCGACATCCGTATTTCCACCTTCCCGACGATGTATGCCGAAAGCGTCTCGCTGCGTCTGCTGAATCAAAAGTCGAAGCCACTCTCGATGCGCGAGCTGGGCCTTGCAGACGATGAGGAAAAAAAGCTGACTCAGTCGCTGGCCACGCCGCACGGCATCATTCTAGTGACGGGTCCCACCGGCTCGGGTAAATCCACCTCCTTGACCGCCTTCATTCGCCTGATCAACAAGCCCGAGCGGCGCATCATTACCGTAGAGGACCCGATCGAGTATGAAGTGCCCGGGGTCAACCAGACACAGGTGCACCCCGAGATTGGCCTGACTTTTGCCCAATCACTCCGTGCCGTGCTGCGGCAAGACCCCGACGTGATCATGGTGGGTGAGATTCGCGACCGCGAGACCGCCGACATCGCGATCCGCGCCTCGCTGACTGGGCACTTGGTGCTCAGCACGCTCCACACCAACGATGCCCCCGGTGCCCTCACCCGCTTGGTCGACATGGACATCGAGCCCTTCTTGATCGCCTCTTCGGTGGAAATGATCATCGCGCAACGCCTGGTGCGCCGCCTCTGCCCCAACTGCGCGCAGCCGGCCAATTACGATCCACGTCAAGTCGCCAGCTTTTTACACACCATGCGCATCGACCCCAGCGAAGTGCAATACGCGCCGCTGGCCAAAGCCCCCTGTGGTTGCGAGCGCTGTCGCAAGCTCGGCTTCCGTGGCCGTGTGGGCATGTTTGAAATCCTACGAGTGACCGAAGAGATCCACGAACACATCGTCAAGCGCGACTCCGCCCGCATGATTCGCCAGACAGCGGTCTCGCAAGACATGCGCACACTGATGCAAAGCGGCTGGGCCCACGTCAAAGAAGGCACCACCACCTTAGAAGAAGTCATGCGCTTCGCCGAGATCGAGAGTGACGAAGAGTAAGTATGCTCCGCCCTTCGGTTTCCGAAATGCGCACCTGCAAACCATCTACCCGACTCTATTTAGGCGGGTGCCGGTGCTCACTCGTCAGCGTGAGCGCATAAGCACTCCAGATCACGACTTTATCGACCTAGACTGGGCCCGGCGCCCGGGCAGTTCGCGACTCGTCGTGATCACGCACGGACTCGAGGGCCACTCGCGCAGCCACTACTGCCAAGGCATGGCCCGCGCACTGCAAGCCGACGGCTGGGATGCGCTGGCATGGAACTTCCGTGGTTGCAGCGGCGAGCCCAATCAGCAGCTACGCAGCTATCACAGCGGCGCCACCGAAGAATTACAGATCGTGCTAGAGCACATATTCGCTCACAGCGCGTATCGCGAGATCGCCCTCGTCGGCTTCAGCCTGGGCGGCAATTTGACGCTCAAATACATCGGCGAGCGCGGCAGCACGATCGATCCGCGCATTTGTGGCGCGGTCGCCTTCAGCGTGCCCTGCGATCTAGCCAGCAGCGCGCAGCGGCTCGAGCACTGGCAAAACCGCATCTACATGGCGCGCTTCATGCGCAGCCTGCGAGAAAAAGTGCGCGAAAAGGCGCAACGCTTCCCCCAGCAACTCAGCCTCGAAGGCTTAGAGCGCATGCGCACCTTCGCCGAATTTGACGATCGCTACACCGCGCCCATCCACGGCTTTTCCGGCGCCGAAGAATACTGGTCGCAGAGCAGCTGCCTCCACCGGCTGATGGACATCGCAGTGCCCACGCTGCTAGTCAACGCCCTCGACGATCCCTTTCTCACGCCGGAGTGCTACCCGCACGAGGCCGCCCGGGAAAATGCAAATTTCCGTCTAGAGACCCCTAGCCACGGTGGCCACATCGGCTTCGTCAGCTTCAACGATCAAAACATCTACTGGTCCGAGCGCCGCGCAGTTGACTACCTACACAACATTGCCTCAAGGCAGAAACAAAAACCGCGAAACAGTTTTCGCTAATAAAAATTCGCGAAAACTAACCCGCATACCATAGCCAGTTTTTAGGTTTTAGTCTTGTCATCTATCGGGGCTGTGCGAGTTTGATCTGTCTACGCTTATGGCTACTACGAAAAAGAAATCCACATCGAAAACCACATCGGTGGCCAAGAAACCTGCCAAGTCTACAAACTTCGCAACGGCACCGATCAACAAATCACTTTCTAAAGAGGAAAAGATCGCGCTTTACAGCACGATCGTTGGCATTCGCCGCTTTGAAGAGCGCTCATTGCGCGCTTATAACCAAGGCAAGATTGGCGGATTCCTACACCTTTACATCGGTCAGGAAGCGGTGGCCACTGGCATCGTATCGCTGATGGAAGAGAACGACCACATCATCACTGCCTACCGGGACCATGGTCACGCCTTGGCTGTGGGCATGTCAATGAATGAGTGTATGGCCGAAATGTATGGCAAGCACACAGGTTGCTCCAAGGGCAAGGGAGGCTCGATGCACTTTTTCGCTCCGGACAAGAACTACTGGGGTGGTCACGGGATCGTGGCGGGCCAAACACCGCTAGGCGCCGGACTGGCTTTTGCTCTCAAATATAAGGGCCTCAAGGGCTGTGCGCTCGCTTTCCTAGGAGACGGCGCGGTCAATCAAGGCTCCTTCATGGAAACGCTCAACTTGGTATCGCTCTGGAATATTCCGGTTGTGTTCGTGATTGAGAACAACGGCTACTCGATGGGCACCAGCCTCAAGCGCTCCTCTGCCGAAGAGAACCTCGCGCACCGCGCGGACGGCTTCGACATGGAATGGGAAGTCTGCAACGGGCACGACGTATTTGAAGTGCGTGAAGTCGCCAATCGCGCGATGACTCGTGCACGCGAAGAGATGAAGCCCTTCTTACTGGAAATCCGCACCTATCGCTATCGCGGACACTCCGTAGCGGACGCCAACCACGAGAAGTACCGCACCAAGGAAGAGATCGAAGAGTATAAGCGCACCAAAGATCCGGTCAACGTGATCAAGCAGCAACTGATCGCGGACGGCACCTTGACAGACGCCGAGGCCAAACGCATCGACCAAGAAAAGAAGGACGAAGCCGAAGCCTCCGCAAAGTTCGCCGACGAAAGTCCAGTCGCACCACGCAGCGAGATCCAAACCGATGTTTACTGGGAAGTGGACAACGACACAGAGGGCAAGCTCAAGGGCACCCACTTCTTTAATGACTAGAAAACAATTACGATTTAGGAATTAAGAATTACGAAAATGCACACTGCTCCTTGCTGTCGTTTCTAATTTCTCACTCCTAATTCCTAATTCCTAATTCTTAATTCTTAATTTAAATACACCATGCCACTTATCACTTACCGCGAAGCTATCAAGCAAGCACTCGACGAGGAAATCCAACGCGACGAGAACGTCTGCATCATGGGCGAAGAAGTCGCTCAATACAACGGTGCCTACAAGGTCACTGAAGGTCTCTGGGAAAAACATGGCGACAAGCGTCTGATTGACACTCCGATTTCGGAAGCGGCCTTCTCGGGCTTGGCGATCGGAGCCTCCATGTTGGGCATTCGCCCGGTCGTTGAAATGATGTTCATGTCATTCAGCTACGTAGCGATCGACCAACTCTTCAATAATGCCTCCTTTTGCCGCTACATGTCCGGCGGGCTCATGAATGTGCCCATCGTCGTACGTGGTCCTGCCAATGGTGGCACTAGCGTGGGCGCGACTCACTCACACACGCCGGAAAACATGGTGGCCAACCACCCGGGCCTGAAAGTTGTCTGCCCCTCCAACGCGTATGATGCGAAGGGCCTGATGAAAGCTGCGATCCGTGACAACGACCCGGTCTTCGTGATGGAGAACACCCTACTCTACGGAGAAAAATGGGAAGTTCCGGAAGAGGAGTACATCGTCGAGCTAGGCGTGGCCAATGTGTTGAAAGAAGGCACGGACCTGACCATCGTATCTCACGGCCGCTGCGCTATGATTTCGCTGCAAGCCGCGAAGACTCTCGAAGAGGAACACGACATCAGTGTGGAAGTTGTGGACCTGCGCTCAATTCGCCCGCTGGACGAAGAAACGATTTTGAAGTCGGTTCGCAAGACACACCGCGTGATGCTGGTGGAAGAGAACAAACCTTTCTGTGGCGTGGATGCACAAATCTCGCACATGATTCAACTCAAGGCTTTTGACGATTTGGATGCACCCATCCACCGCGTCTCTGCAATTGATGCGCCGAACTTCTACTCCAAAGAGCTGGAAGACTGGCAAATCCCCAACGAAGAACGCATTATCGAATGCGCGCTCAAAGTTGCAGAATAGCTTTTCAACGCACATTCCTAATTCTTAATTCTTAATTTCTAATTCTCATCTTATGGCTACACTTATCGACATGCCCAAACTCAGCGACACCATGACGGTGGGCACGCTGGTCAAATGGTTAAAAAACGAAGGCGACGCAATTTCCAGCGGCGACATGATTGCTGAAGTCGAGACCGACAAAGCAACCATGGAAGTCGAATGCTTCGACGACGGCGTGCTGATTAAGCAATACGCAGCCGAAGGCAGCGAAGTCGCCGTAGGTGATGCGATCGCAGCCATCGGCGAAG
>CEUD01342314.1_pt1 | contig 11108 bp, 10 predicted proteins | sample 356481 | NCBI WGS metagenome assembly CEUD01 (sample SAMEA2623314, study PRJEB7988) | marine metagenome | isolation source: saline water (ENVO:00002010), including | reverse complement strand
CTTTGTAACTAAAATAAATAGGGCCGGCAGAGCAATGCATAATAGTATTTTTTGCCTCCTCCTCTCCAATGGATTGTGATGTAGCAAATTAAATATTACAAAAAAATCTATTAGGTAAAACAAAATTGAGCCCAAATAAGATGTGAGTACAAAATCAACCCCCTTCTCATTGGAGATGATCTGTCCAAATTGAAATGCCATGGCTACAAAAAACGTTCCAAAGTAAAATAACATCGCCAAAGCCTTTCGCTCAGGCACCAATTCGCTGTTTTTTAAAACGGTAAGGCTACTCGTAAATAGGTAGTTATTCAAACGAAGTGCTTTTAAGACGATGAACGCTGCGATCATTTTGGCCAATATCAAGGTTTCCCAAGCATTCATTGTTAGCCATCTCTCGATCACTCTCATCTCATGATCTAGAAGAAAATGAAAAAAAGAAACAGTGCTTACCAAGGCCAGGTATGTGAATAAAAAAAGAAAGCAAAATCCACTGTAATAAACAAGTGTTTTTCTGGCAGAACTAGAGAAGAGAAAGTTGGACAATATGCTTGTCACAGAACCTTCTTTTTAGGACTTAACCACTCAACTTGAAGCTCAGGAGAGGGATAGATTTTTAAATAGTTCTTATACATCAAGTTGTTTTTTACCAACTGATCAATCTTCTTCAAAAGCTTAAAATATGAATTCCATGACTCTGGACTTGATTTTAAAACCTTGTCCATTTTTTTTGTTATTTCGTATTGCTGTTGAAAGCTGAAACCTTTCTTGTAAGCAACATCCCCGTATGCTTTTAAGATCTTCAACAGTGCAGCTTTATTATATTCAGCTTTAGCAAAGTTTGATCCAATAATAGAAGTGTCTACATCTAGATTATTTTTAAACATATCGCTTTTAAGACGAAAGAAGTCCTCCAGCAAAAGCAAGCTAATCTCAGTCTTACTCAAATCCAGCGCTCTCATAAACGGCAAAGAAAGAACATAAATGCTTTCATTTTTTGTTGAAGGAAGGGCCAGCTTTGCAATATTTGGCGAGTCTACTATTAGGATTTTAAAGTTTTCATTATAATAACCAAACTCTTCCAGAAGTTTTCTAAAACGCTCTCTGATTCCATAGTCAGGTCTTGGAACATCCCACTTTAATTCCTGTGCATTTTTAACAAGCCACATTCGACTTGCGAAACCCCAAAAATCCTCTTTTGATGGATAGTTAAATTTCTCAACTTGTATCTTTTGTTTCTCAACCTTAATCTGTTGAACGATCTTCTTTTTTAACTTTGCATTTTTTTCAAGGCCATCTTTTTTCAAAAGCTTTTGAATATTTGAATAGTCGATCACTTCCTCACGAAGCTCTTCTTGCGTTTTTTTCTGCGCAATCACATTCATAGACATTAATAAAGCTAAAACAAGACAGTAATTCATCTGGCCTGACTCTCCCCCTCTATAAAGTGGTCTGAAAGCCTGCCCCAATAATATAGGTCGGCAAGATCGAGATTGAGTTTGCTATAAAACTTTGGGTACTTTTCTTGAAAGCATTCCGGGCGCCCTTCCCCCAAGAACTTTGAGCGAACATAACCCAAGTCCTCTCCGGCCCTAACAAGCATCCAACCAACAGGAACATTGACTCCATCCTTCTCGATCACATTTAGAGAATGTGAACACTGAATTGCGGTCAGACTAGCACTTGTGTCCGAAGGGCCCTCGTGAATATGTCCCATGAATTCCTGGAAGTATAGTCTGCCGACAGTTTTTTCCTTCCCAATTGCAGGCAAAGAAAAGGCCATGGCAAGAATACAAAATTTTATTAAACTTTCCATCTGAATTGAATAGTCTCCCAATTGTGACACTGTGGGCATCTCCAAAAGATCTGGTCGGAATTGAAGCCGCACTGTGAACAATAATGTCTAGTCAAGGAGTTGTGAATAGAGCCAAGGAGGCCTTGCGTCTCTTTTAACGCCTCTTCAACCTTTCCAACCTCTATTAACAATTTAACATATTCAATCTTTAGAACATCACTAGAGGCGCTGTTTTCCCGCATCCAAGCAGATAGTGTGGCAAAAGCCTCGTCTATTCTATTTTTATCTTTCAATAGCCTTACTTGGGATAGGGCCACTGATGGTGAAGACAGAGTTTCTTTGTCTTCCATTCTCAAAAATCTCTCCTTAAGAATATCCAACTTTTCTTTATAGTTCTCATCTTTAGAGTCGTACTCATCTAGAGAGACAAAAATAAAAGACGTATACATTGGATGTTCTTTTATAAGCTCCAGTAGAAGATCCTTAGCATCTTCCATTTGGTCTTGGCTAAGGTAGAGTTTAAGTCTCAGGATTTTTGCGGAAACGGATGGGGCAAATCTAAAAGCATCATCCAAGTCTTCGGAACACTCCTTATACTCCCCTCTTTCAAATCTTTTTTTAGCTTTCTCTACAAGAATGTGAGAGATAGTCTCAGACTGATTTTCATGTCCAACTTTAGACAGCATTATCCTGTAGTTATAGGCCTGATCCCAATCTTCAATATCTTCATAGATTCTACATAGTGCCAGGATAACCTCAAATTGGTCTCTATTAATTCGAAGAACATCTTTATAGGTCTCGATCGCCTTATCAACAAAGCCGCCCTTGTCAAAGTCAACAGCCAACTCTTTCAAGGCCCTTAGACGAGTCGCTTCGTTAATATTCTCTCTAGCAATCAATGACCTATGGATACTGATTGCCTTTTCGATTTCACCATTGCTTCGAAAAAGTCCGCCTAATGCAAAATAGGTTTCCATTGTTTCTCTGTTTAAATCAACGGCATTAAGAAATTCTTTAATGGCCAAATCTTTATTGCCAGAAATCAGGTATTGAGTTGCATTTAAGAATATTTTTGATTGGGCCTCAAAGATGCTGTCCCTATACTTCTTTGATAGTTTGACCCCACTCTCTCTTTCGATGATGTAATGATAAATGAACACCAACGTAATAATGATGGCTATAACTGCCAGCAGGTTCTCTTTTAAAAATGTAAGTAAAAAAACTGTATCCAAATTACACCTGAGGTTTGTAAAGCAGCAACGGAATCAATTCCGTGCGTGCTTTGAAATTTAAATTTTCCACAGACTCTTCAAGTCCGCGCACGATATCGAAGAACGAAACATCTTTTTTAAGCTTTATAAACTTTAGATCAAAACTCTCCTCAAGCTGAAGCTCTTTATGAATTCTTCTTCCGGCCTCCCAGAGACCCGCAATCTCATCAACAAGACCTCTATCCATAGCACCTTGGCCAGAGAAGATTTGTCCTTGAGCATAATCCTTTAGGCCTTCAAGACCTCCTTTGATTTTCTCTTCTCTAACTTTGAATATATCCATAATGAATTGGTCATGAACATTGGCAATCATCTCGTTCAATAAACCGCGCTCTTTTGTAGTCATCTTTCTGGCTGCTGAGCCAATGTCCTTATACTGTCCGGCCTTAACTACTTCAGGGTTTACCTTGGCCCACTTGTATAACTCGCTCAGATCAAAAAAGTTCATAATTACACCAATTGATCCGGTCAAGGCTCCGGCATTGGAGAAAATTTTTCTTGTCGCGGCACCAATATAGTAACCTCCACTGGCAGCAACAGTGCCAAAGCTAGCGTAGATTGGCTTAACGTCTTGATCTATTCTTCTTACTTCTTCATAAATCTCTTGAGTTGGGCCAACGGCTCCCCCCGGAGAATTGACTCTCAGAATGATTGCCTTAATTTGCTTGTCCTTTTCGGCCATCAAAAGTTTTTTAATAGTGTCTTTGGAGTCCATTATCACTCCCTCAACATCAACAACGGCAATAGGCGCATTTTTTCCATCAATCGAAACAGAACTCTTTGAGGCATCTTGCAAATTAGAAACGGTGTAGAAGGCAAAAATTAAAAAAATCACAAAAAGTGACGTGATTAAAATAAAGATACCGACAATTCCCTTTGAGCGGTTTTCAGACACGATTAACTCCTAAATCTAGCGATAAACATTTGTTTATTATTATAAACAACTAAAGTGAAAAATGAAGGTAAAAGAAGTGTAGTTTGACTAAACTATAGGTAGCTAAAACAGGCCTCTTCCATTCCTTGCACTCTTTTAAGGAGTGATTTTGGAGGACCTTTTCTAGATTTTCGCTCTAGTCTCTCAAACTCTTGAGCATAAGCTTCGGCAATTTTTTTATCTTTTATAACAAGAATATTCTCGTCATTTTGATGATTGGCACTGTCGGACCAGTTTTGAGATCCTACGATCACTGTCTCTCTGTCTATTACAGCAAATTTATGGTGAAGGAAGTCGCCTGAAGGCATTATTGGGGCACCGACATCATAGTGAGGTAGTGCCCAAGGATTATTATAGGCCTCATACTGACAATTATTGTCAAGCATTCCTATTCCCCACATATCAAGTAGCTCACTATAGTGTCTGTAAGCAAATTTTGGCTCAACTAGCACACCCAATCTAAAGCGAGTGGTTTCTTCAAATTTTTCTTGAAGAACATCAGACAGCCTTTGTTCACTAAAAACAAAAAGTGCCAGTAAAACTTCTTCCTTTGCACTCTTAAGCGTCTTTCCGATTAGCCCATTTACCGACTTTCTCCATGAAAGAGTCCTTGAAGTTGGTGAAAATTGAGTTGAAACTGATGACGAACTAACTTTTGAAGTCTTTGGACCTCTATATGGCTTTTGGTGACCAAACTTAGGAATTCTTGCTGCCTTTACCGATCCCCACATTAGCTCAAACTCTTCTTGGTAGCTCTTTGCTAGCTGCTTTGACTTAATCTTAACCAAAGAATTTGCATTACCCCTAGAGTTTGGATTTGTGAAATCGCCATGAATACCGCTTAAAGTGAAGTTTGCAGTACTCACGATCAAAGTTTCGCCATCGATTACCAAGAACTTATGGTGCATGAGGCTTGAACCCATTGACCCGTCATGGGTATCGTCTTTAATTGGTATGTTATTAAGATGAAGAATATGGACAGCATCTCTCTCTGCCATTTCAGCAGGTTCAATTCTGTTGTCATTATCCATATCTATAAATGCAAACAGGTCTACAAATCGAGACGCCTCATGTTGGTTAACGTCGTCCTCATTTTCATCGCCCATTGTGAGCAGAGTATTGTTATAGCTGTTCTCTAAAACAACTCTAATCTTAACGTCGTCTTTGAGAGCTTTCACGGCCAAGGCCTTAGCTATTCTTGGAAGCCTAAGCTCCTGCACTGCCACATCAATAGATGTCTTTGCTTCAAGAATTGACTCAATTATAACTTTCTCTAAGTCCTGGCCTGGCCGCGTAATCTTTCTGTAAGGATCAGTATAGGATTCACTTTCTAATTGATTAAAATATACCGACATATTAGCGGATGCACACACAATTGAAGAAAAAACCGTGGTGGTTATAGCAATTATAAATTTCAATTGTTTAGAGTTAATGTTTAATCCCTTAGTGTGCTATTTTACGTAAAGTTTAACTTATACGAGGTATTATTCTTACTTAATTGTTTTAGTCCGTCATTAGAAAAATGGCATTTTCATGCGGTGTCAAAGTACCGAAATTTATGACGATCTAAAGATTTCTATTAATCAACCGATAATATTTATGAAACTTTTAAGACCCAACTTTAAGTTGGAAAAGGTTTGTTATGAAGTTTGTTATTATCTCATCTCTAATGTTGTCTTTTTCAAGTTTTGGATTTGTAAAAAAGGCCAGTATCGATGATGCTTTTTCAGTAAAGTACGAAGAGGCAAAGCAAGAAGAAACTAACCGTAACCTTGCAAGTAGTCCAGTAACTGAAGGCGAGCAAGAAGATCTTGAAAAAACAGAAAGAAGTGCTTCAGAGCAAGACGTTGATAGTTCGACTCAGCTTCGCTACTGGAAGTATTAGGCCTGAGCGTCGGAATTTTCAATTCTTCTAATTTCGACGCTTTGATCCCACAAGTTCAATTTTTCGTATTGAGTTTTTAACTGACCACATGCAGCCAAAATGTCCTCACCTTTTGTTGCTCTGATGGTGCAGGTGTACCCCTTCTTAATCATCTGATCCATAAACCATAAAACCTGATCATTGCTAGGTTTTTTATAATTGCTTCCAGGATACTCGTTAAAAGGTATCAGGTTTATCTTTGACTCTCTTTTATCCAAGAGTTTGTTCAAGGCTTCAACATCTGACTTGGTATCGTTAACACCAGCAATTAGAAGATACTCATAAGTGATTCTTCTGTGTGCTTTAAGTGGAATGGATTTAATTGCATCAAAAAGTCTTTGAAGGTCATACGCTTTATTGATGGGCATAAGCTCTGTTCTTGTATCATTTTTTGCAGAGTGAAGTGAAATAGCAATATTCACTGGCGGAAAGTCATGAAGCATTTTGATCTTGGGAACAAGTCCGGAAGTTGAAAGGGTAATCTTCCTCTGGCTTAGCCCCAGACCTTTTTGCTCCAAAAAATTGATTGTAGCCTTTTTAACATTTTCGTAATTATGCAAAGGCTCGCCCTGCCCCATATAAACGATATTAGTTAATCTCTCTTCTTCATGAACGTTTTCTTTCAACCAAAGGCTAACGGCCATAAACTGCCCTGTAATTTCACCAGCCTTGAGGTGTCTTTTCAGACCTTGGGTACCAGTATGGCAGAATGTGCATCCAATAGCACAGCCAACTTGAGAGGATATACATTGTGTTAAGCGGTTTCTTGCTGGAATAACCACAGTTTCAACAGTTTGCTTATCTTCAAACTGAACTAGAAACTTTCTTGTGCCATCATATGACTTTGCATGAAAAATAACTTTGGGTAGATCAAATGAGTAGGTCTCACCAAGCCATTCCCTACACTTCTTGGAAACATTAGACCAAGATTCAATATCTAGAATTTTACGATCATATACCCACTCAAATAATTGAGTTGCTGCAAACTTCTTATGGCCTGCGGCCACAAGTTCATCGGAAAGATCGCTTAATGTAAGATCAAAAAAAGATGGCTTTGTCATAATATCCTTAAACTTTTAAGCGTTTTAAGGCATATGACACCACATGGCAATAGATAGTGTAAATACTGTATAAATCGAAAGTATCAAACGAATAAGTCACTGAAATCAGGTCGTAAATTTAGTTAAAGAACTTATTAAAGAGATTAGACTTCTTCCTGGACTGATCAGGGTTTTCAATGACGTTCCCATACCTTCTAAATAGCTCTCTAAAGCTTCGGGCATCGTTACATGTGTCCAATCCAATATTGTAGTCCACATTTGAAAGAATGAAGACCTCCGCGGCATGAGTTTCCTGACACACTTCCAGTGCAAATTGCCCAAGATCTTCCAACGTTTTAAACCAAAGATTTTGCTCATTGTGAAAGCGAAAGGGCTGATAAAGATCACTGATGACCTTTGAGCTTACAGGGCCTTCTTCAGAAAAGAAGTTGATGATTTCAACAAGCGAGCTATCTTCGCCTTCGTTTAAAATCCTATACAATAAATTTAAACTTAAATTCTTTCTCATTCTTTACTCGTAAAATCCAAAGTCCAAAGAAACGGAACCTCCAGGCAAAAGATGAACTTCAATTCCAATTGGTGTGGACTTAACTTCAACTTTTCTCTGATCAACTGTTTTTAAAAAAGCAAAATTCTTGGCCCCGGATATTTTGGCCTTTTTCTTATAACTTGTAGTGTTGTAGATAGACACTCTTCTAATTTCCTCATAGCTGAGTTCGTAAGCATTGGAAGGCCTGCTGTGCCAGAAGTAATATACTCCCGCTTCATCCGCCTGAATATCCAAATGTTTTATGTTGAGATAAGAAATTAAAGTTTCCCAAAACTTCAACTTCTTTAATAGTGGGGCGTCTTCCAGTTTTTCAGACCTATAGGTTATTATAATCCCCTCACCTAATGTAATCTTGCTAACAGGGCTCACATAATTAATTTTTTCTTCTTTGAGAGAGTTCTCCAAAACAAAGGTGTCCAATCGTCGAACTAGGTCCTCATTCATGCCAGTCAAGTCTAGAAAGATTCTAGATCCGTTCATGAAAAGTTTTATGACGCTTTGGAAGTCTGAAGCACTCAAACCTTCGCCTTTAAAAAAGCGAATCTTGTTCCCAAATTCTTCGTCAAAATTTACATTTAATGCCTCTTTAAACCTAAAGGTCCAAGAAAATTGTCTTTCCAAAAATTGAACAAGGCCATCTTTTATAAAGGCATTGGGATTTGTATTTCTAAATAGCTCAAAAAAGACTATTGGATTAAACTTTGAAGAGTACTCCTCGTCATAAAGTTCATTTTGCATATGTGAGCGTATAAAAGGCTCGCTTACAATTTCACCTAAAGCTTTGATCAGTGGATCTTTTTTGATGGCGGGAGAAAGGAGAACTGAACTTGGTATAAAGTCCAACGTCGTCATTCCAAGAAGCTGACTAAAGTAACTACTTGGGTGCTCCCAATGCTCGCTTGTTCTTTCAAAGATGTCAGAACTTCCGCCGCCCAAGAAAGAAAAACTTAACTCGCCCGCCCAGTTAGCACTTAGACTTTCCTGTGCAACCTGTTCATATAAAGATTGAATTTGTTTTGAATAATTCTTTTTTAATGTTTCAATCTCACCTGGATTATTAAGAACTTTTTCTTTATCCAATTCACCATCATGTGCCATCTGAGCAAGGTATCTATCAAAGCCCCTGTTAAATGTAGTGGAATGGTCATTAAAAAAGCTCAATGCCCTACCAAATTGAAGAGAGTATGCTTTGGCCCCATAAACATCACAGGCTATAGCGTTCTCGCTCAAGTAACGACTTACAGAAGAGCAAAAGCCTCTGAAGGCCTGAAATATTCTAGGATCGTAGAAAGAATACATTTTATTAAGACGAGTGTCGTTATCTAGAACTGCGACTGCCAATCCATTATTATCTATTAATAGATTTCTGGCCAAATATGACGGAAGGCCCCCATTGGGCAGAAATGGTGCAGGCGACAAAGGCAACAGGAGGGCGATTTCTCTGCCTACTCGTTGAGCACAGTCGTACAGGCGCTTTAAGTCAGTTTCTGGCCTATAATTTCCAAAGTCCAAAACATCTGGGCTTTCATTGTGAAGTCCCCAAAAAATAGGCACAAAAACAGGGGAAGGGCCCTGAAATTCACTTAATTTGCTCTCCCAAAGCGAAGGTGAAGTTCTCCAAAAGAAAAACCAGTTTTCTCCAGGAAACACCGTATCATATTCCTTGGCCTCAGGTGTCGTAAGTTGCAAGCATTCCTCCCTAAATCGATGAGATTTATTCTAGCAATACTTTAACCCTTATATCCAGCGGAAATTGCTTATTTAAGCTCTAATATTTGTTTTTGCTCAGTAGTTATTATATATAGGGTTTCAATTATTCGAGAATAAAAGGGAACATACATGTGGTACTTTACTGAAGAACAACGACAATTAGCTCAAGTTTGCAAAGACTTTGCTCAAAATGAAATCGCTCCTAAGGCGGAGCATCACGACACTCACGAAACTTTTAATATCGAAGCTTTTAAAAAGATGGGAGAGCTTGGTTTACTTGGCATTACAGCAGATCCTGAGTACGGCGGAGCTGGCCTAGGTGCAACAGAAGCTACAATTGTTATGGAAGAGTTTGGAAAAGCCTGCCCAGGTTTAACACTTTCCTACCTTGCACATTCAATGTTGTGTGTAAATAACATCAACTCAAATGCCTCTGCCGAGCAGAAAGCAAAATATCTTCCTAAACTCATTTCAGGTGAGCACATAGGCGCAATGGGAATGAGTGAGCCTGGCTATGGCTCAGACGCTGTTGGAATGCAATGTAAGGCAACCAAGGCCGACGGACATTACGTGATCAATGGAAACAAAATGTGGATCACCAACGCCCAATTTGCAGACACCGTTTACCTTTACACAAGAACTGGCAAAGATAAGAAAGATCTAACTACGTTTATTGTGGATACAAAAAACTGCGAAGGCTACTCAGTATCTAAAGAGATTCTTAAGATGGGAATGAGAGGCTCCCCTACTGGAGAGCTTAGTTTTGAAAATGCTAAGGTTCCTGAAGAGAACAGAGTCGGCAATGAAGGAGACTCTGTTTATCACATGATGAAGAATCTTGAGATCGAAAGACTTACCATTGCTGGTATTTCTTTGGGTATTGCTCAAGCTTGTGTTGATCAATGTATTAAGTACGCCACAGAGAGAGAACAGTTTGGGAAGCCAATTGGAAACTTCCAATTAATCCAAAAAATGATTGCCGAGATGGCCTCTGAAACAGAAATGATGAGAACTTTTCTTTACGACTCCTGTAAACTTTGGGACGAAGGAAAGGTTTCCAATACAAGGGCCTCAATGGTTAAGCTTCAGCTTCCAAAGATGGCAACTAAGATCGCTCTAGATGCTATTCAGCTTCACGGGGGCTATGGCTATTCTAGAGAGTTCCCAGTTGAAAGACTTATGAGAGATGCCAAGCTTAATGAAATCGGTGCTGGCACAAATGAAGTAATGATCATGATCATTGCTAAAAACCTTCTCAAAGAAGCTTCACAAAGATAAATTAATAAACGCTCCGAAAGGAGCGTTTTTTAATTCTATTTGAATTTTCTCATAGTTTATTCAAATTGTGTCCCAAATGAAATCGTTCATCAAACCATAATTTCAAAGAGAACCTTATGTGATTGTGGTGTGTGAAGTCCCTGCCTTAGGGAATAGGGACTTAGTCGTTATTTAGTCTTCGCAGATAATTTGATCGTTGCTCGTAGCAAGATCAATGTCATATGAAAAGTCGCTGTAAGCGGATACGCCATCAACAGAAATACTCATAGTGCAGACCTTATCCTCTTTATTGAAATAATCTACAATAAACTCACCTGTACCTGCATCACCGGCATTTGGCTTATCAGGATTACAGTTGTCCGAGTTAATAAAATGCAACCCCTTATCAAGGCCATAGGCTACATAATCTAAAAGGCGGGACTCTTTTGTTTTTTCAACATACTCAACTCCTACTATTGAGTGTAAGTCGACATTGTATTTTTCGCTCATAAACTCTTGAACAATTTCTTTTTTGTTCATGTCCATACTATATGAAAAGTTAGACAGGTTTTCATAGCAGTTAGCAAATGAGGATACTGATCCCAAAAG